>OIWL01000551.1_pt1 | contig 49462 bp, 53 predicted proteins | sample 1587561 | NCBI WGS metagenome assembly OIWL01 (sample SAMEA3888903, study PRJEB22519) | human gut metagenome | biome: human gut; feature: human-associated habitat; material: faeces | place: Denmark | collected 2010 | reverse complement strand
AGCTGGGAGAGCATCTGCCTTACAAGCAGAGGGTCACAGGTTCGAGCCCTGTAGGCCCCATCCGTGCCGACGTGGCTCAATTGGCAGAGCAGCTGATTTGTAATCAGCAGGTTACCGGTTCAAGTCCGGTCGTCGGCTTCATGGGCGGATTCCCGAGTGGCCAAAGGGGGCAGACTGTAAATCTGTTAGCTACGCTTTCGAAGGTTCGAATCCTTCTCCGCCCATTCCAAAAGATAAATTTCTTTTGGTGGGTAATGATTTGATATTTTACGAATGAGACTAGGATATCAAAGTTGATTGTCGCGGGGTAGAGCAGTCAGGCAGCTCGTCGGGCTCATAACCCGAAGGTCGTAGGTTCAAATCCTGCTCCCGCAATTTAAGCCCAGATAGCTCAGTTGGTAGAGCAGAGGACTGAAAATCCTTGTGTCGCTGGTTCGATTCCGGCTTTGGGCATTATGGGGCATTAGCTCAGGTGGTAGAGCACTTGACTTTTAATCAAGTTGTCCGGGGTTCGAGTCCCCGATGCCTCACTACACGTAAAACCGTACAATTACCGAAAAATCGGCGATTGCACGGTTTTTTGTTTTGTGTTATTCTGCGTTATTCTGCGTTAGTTTAGTAGTTGTCAACTAGTTGTCAGAGCGGTTTTTAGATGAGTAGTTGTCAGAAAAGTTGTCAAAAATATTGAAAAAAAAGCCTTTGATATAAGGCTTTTTTAATTAAATAATATTATCAAACATGGCATCGATTTTATCAGATGATTTCTCCTGCTTTTCATCAAGAGAAGCATATATTTTTTCAATCATTTGATAACTTGAATGCCCCATAATTTCAACAGCCTTTTTACGACTTATGCCTGAATAGTAAAGCTGAGTACAAAAATTGTGGCGAAATACAAGAGCGGTAATTTTACGAGTATTCATTTTAGCAAGAATATTTTCACCGTACAATTTATTTTCAATGGAAGTTTCAATACGTTTCCATTTTTTAACGTAAGATGATTTAGTAATTAAATTACCGTTACGCATTGTAAAAAGATAAAGACCGGTTCGTGTGTCTATGTACTTTTTAAAAAAATCAAAAAAAGGTTTTGGAATATGTAAAACTCTTTTTGATGATTTAGTTTTCATATATGGATTTATGATAGGTGTATTCTTATCAAAGGTAATAGACCTTTGAAAACTAACAGTTTGACTATTGAAGTCAAAATCCGAGCACATAAGTGCCAATGCTTCACCACGGCGGCAACCGAAGGCAAGTAATACATTAACAAAAGCACGGTCTTCTACACATAAATCAGCCGATTGAATTGCTGCCATTTCAGAATCATTAAAAGGTGGTACATCATTTACAACGATTTTAGGTAACTTGACTTTAGAGCAAGGATTTTTGTAAATGAGGTCATCATCAATTGCTTCATCGAAAAGTTGACGAAGAGTATTAATGATCTTTTGGCAGGTGCTAGGATGTTCAATTAAATTGTTAATTAATCTTTGAATATCAGTCTTTGTGACCTTATCAAGTGGAATGTGCCCAATTTCCGGAATTATATGTGCATAAATAGAGTAAAAATACATATCACGAGTATTCGCATTACGGTTTATCTGTCTGGAATGGAACCAATCGTCACAATAATCCTTAAAAGGCATGGATGATGTTTTAATTAACATATTTTTTTGAGATTCGGTAAGGAGTTTGAGGCGCTTAGTTTCCAATTCCTTTTGTGTAGAACCATATAGATAGTATTTTTGTCCATTAATAGTAATTGATGTGGCGTATCGGCCATCTTTTCTTTTTTTAAATCGTGCCATAATATATCATCCTTTCTATATTTATTGCGTTTAGAAATAAAGAATGATATAATAAGGTTGGTTTTGGTAAATAGTATATCATCCTTTATTTGCATTATATGTTTTTTTGGTATTCTATTTGCAATGGGTTCGTGTTGGTAGCGCGAACCCTTTTTTATAATTTATCACTCTAAATGTGCACTTCCCTTTGATACGCCAGAGGAGATTATGATTAAATGTAAGTTACCGACATAAAATAAAAATACTGAATGCAACAAATGTGAAAATTAGTGAAACAATAATTCCACCTATTGTTTTAGACAACCTAGAACGATTAAGTTTTAAATGTTCCTGGAGTCTATGAATGTACTCTTTGTATAACATGGTAACGCAATAATCTTCATGGCAAAAATCATATTCATTGTAGGGAAGTGGATTGTTAATCAGTTGTCTATATATTTCAGGTAAATAATCATATAATTCATCATAACGATGTGAGGAACGTAAATGGTCTGTTATTACATCAGCAATAATGAATATGAAAACAGTGACAATGATAATACCAATAACTAGTGTGACGCGACAAAATGCACTAATTGAGCCTGAGCATTTTATTAAAAAATTGGGCAAGCCGGTTAAAATAAGGAAACAGAAAAACCATGGGAGTCCTCTTGTGTTATTTATAAATTTAGTTTGCGAACTTAGTTCATCGTATATGGCTTCAACACAACCAGTTAATTTTGAAAAATAATTAAGCCCTTTAAGTTGGTCATAGGTATAAGCACCATTATGATATGCAACCTTATTTGAAAGTGATTCGGGAAGCGATAATTCGGAAAGCAATTTAGGATTTTCGCATTTGCCCTGAAAATACAACAAAGCAATGAAAAAAACAAAAGTTTCACATATACCAATTAGCGCCCAAAATAACAACATAATAAATCACCTTTCTTATAGTTTAGCGTTTCTGTTTACCTTTAATTACTATATCACCTCATATGAGCAAAGACCTCAATCATATCGGCGGAAGCACAATTATCAAAATCGTGTTCTTCAATATGTTGTAATGCATGAGCATAGGCCTCCAGATGAGTTTCGTGCGAATGGTTTACATTCAATACGATAGTATAAGACATATCTGGATTCATAGTAACAAATTCTTTTATATGATTTGGCAGTTTTAAGAAAAGTACCTGCACATCGTCCCGCATTTTAATAATATCATCCCCCATTATTTTCTAAACTTATCTAACATTTTTGCAACAAATTCGATATCTTCCTTACTAATATTGCGCGAAGCATCGAACAAAACCTTGTATTCAGGATTTTTGTGAAGAAAGTCGGCAGCTTCTCTTGCGTCTTCGTCAAGGTAGTAGTTTGGTTGTTCATGTGTTTCCGGTTTATCTTCTATTAAATCTGAACGGTTGCAATTAAAGATTTTACACATTGAATCAACTTTGTCCATTCGTGGAGTTTTAATTCCATTACACCAATTATAAACGGAAGTTGTGCCAACGCCTAATCGTTTTGATAATTCTAGTTGCGTCATATTATATTTATTAAGGTAGTAACGTAATCTTTTTGAAAAGATGGCATTAAATTCTTCTACAGACATCGTGTTCACCTCCTTGAAAAAGATTATACACTAAAAGTGTCAATCTATCAACACAAAAAAATAAAATATTTCACTTTAAGTGTTGACACACACTTAAAGTGATGGTATAATTCGAGTAAATTAACAAAAAGGAGGTTATAATGTGGTAGAAAACAAACAAACAAAGTTTCAAATTTCGCTTGCCGCAGCACGAGTAAATGCAGGATTAACACAGGTGGAAGCAGCAGAAAAAGCGCATGTTAGCAATAAAACAATAAATAATTGGGAAAATGGAAAGGTATCACCATCGTTTGCTAATGTGGAACTTCTTTGTAGAATATATGGTATTTCATCAGATTATATTTTTTTGCCTACAAAGTCCACTTAAAGTGATACATAATTATAAGGACAAATAATCGAATAAATGGAAGTTAGGAGGAATGATAGATGAATTTACCAAAACCAATAATGAAAACAACGGAATTAAAAGAGTTAGGATTTCCAGATAAACTACTGCGGGATATAAGGGAAGAAAAAGGTCAAACAATTGCATCGCAGTTTAAACCAAATGGAGCAATTTATTGGGATACTGAAAAGTTAAAGAAATACATAGAAAAAAATGCTGTAAGAGCATGATGTGATGTATGGGCGCTGATTTGGTAGGAAGCTAATCCGGTTCGAGCCCGGCAGTGCCATTTCGCCCATTCGGCGGGCGAACTCAAGACAAGCGACCTTTCCGGTGATTAGGTGGTCCGTAAATGTGAAATCTGCCGGAGTAGCGGACAAGCTGTCACGTACCCAGCACCGCTACTAAGGAATGTTAGCTCAATGGTCAGAGCACCCGGCTCATAACCGGGCGGTTCAGGGTTCAAGTCCCTGACATTCCACTAATGCGCATTACAAAGATGGAGGTGAGAAAGGTGAAAAAACAAAAGAGCGTTATATGCTTCATTACAATTATCGCCCTGGTTATATGTATTATGACTGCGTGTGCGGTAAGAGATTTACATATACAGGAAACCGTATTGTTTTTGGTTTCTGCTGTATGGGTAGCATTGTTTACGGTTGCTAATTGGAAGAAATTATGGAAGTGAGGAATTTGAGTATGTTTGAAAATTTTTTACAAAAAGCGATGGAATTAAATGAAATGCAGGAGTGGATGTGTACTTCTGTATCAATGGAGAGACACAGGTAGTGGCTTTGTCGGTAATGCAAAACAAGACCCTTGTATATCAAAACAGATTCTTTTTTCCGAGACTGGATAACAAGGTAAAGGAAGTAACGGAGCATTTGGAAAAAATGCTGGAGGTAGCAGGATGTGGAAAGAATATTACACCGACGGTGTGACGAAGCGAACAGATCCGCTTTATATTTGTTCCTGTTCTTGTGGTAAGTGTTATTGGAGCTGCACTTATCAAAAACAGTGCTCTGAATGTGGACGGGACCTAATATCATGTGAACCGGCGGCAAGTAAAAAAAGAACGGTCAAATAAATGACCGCTCAAAGTTGTACAGATACAACTAAAACACACTATTTAGTATATCATGTATGGCTTTGAAAAGCAAGAAAAACGGACAATGCAGCCGTTTTTTATAACTCGATAAGGGTATTATTTCTAGCGTAAAGGAAGATTGTTTATGCCATACATAGAAAAAGTGACAAGAGCAGGACGAACTGTTTTGTACGAGAGGAGTTACTCTTCACATATACATCCACCTGGTGCTACCCGGTCGGAAAAGATGAAGGACACCAAGGAATCACAGAAAAAAATAAATTTAAGAAAAGCCATTACGGAATTAACAATTTTAATGAATGCCAATTTCGTGCCAGGTGATTATCACATAACGCTGACTTATGAAAGAGATAAACGAGCAGAGACGGTGGAAGAGGCGAAGAGGGACAGAAAGATATTTCTTGACCGTTTGCGTCGGCGTATGAAAAAAGAAAAAGAGATATGCAAATACATAGTGGTAACGGAAGTTGGAGTTCGTGGTGCACTGCATCATCATATGGTGATGAATCAGGTGCCGGTAGAGTGGATTCGGCAAGCGTGGAAACATGGACGTATTGATATACGACCATTAGATGATACGGGGCAGTATTCGAAATTGGCAGAGTATTTTGCCAAATATACCATTCGCTTCAGAGAACTTGGAGGGAAAGGCCGAGCCTGGACAAGAAGCAAAAATCTTTTTCGGCCGGAGACAAAAAAGAAAATAGTAAAAAACAGAGGATATTTTCGGGAGGAGCCGGGTACAAGAAAAGGTTATTGGCTAGATAAGCGAACAGTGTGTTCGGGTATATCAGAACTGACCGGTTGGAACTTCCTACGATATATTCTGGTTAAGAATGATGGAAGGAGGGGGTCGCCATCATGAGAGTAGATATTTATATAACATCCCAGTTTACCGGGAGAGTAACGAGAGGACATGGAGTTTATGGAATTGTTCTTGTTACGGAAATAAATGGAAAAAAATATGCGAAAGCTCATATGGCAGGATGGAATGATATTTCATACCAAAAATTGAGTGCAAGGGCAGTAGTGGATGCCATACAGTGTATGAACACGTCCGCACAGGTAGTAATTCATTTGGACAATGCGTATGCCGAACATATGGCAAAAAAAGGAAGTGCTGATGGAAACGCATACAGTGAACTTTGGTCAACATTTTATAAAAAATCAAAAGAGATGGAACAAGTCAAAGTAGAACGGTGTTCAAAACATGAGTATACGGAGTATTTGCATCAGAGAATGAGAGAAAGACAGTATACAGTAATGGAGGACCGATAAGGAGGAATAAAGATGGCAAAGTCAATTATGCAGATGGATTGGGACACATGTTACTTGTGTGGAAGAAATCGGATAGCGTATCCATGTGGTTTGGAGGAACATCATGTTTTTGGTGGAGCAAATCGAAAGTTCTCGGAAAAGTATGGACTTAAAATTCATATTTGTGGAGAGCGTTGCCACAGAAACGGAAAGGATGCCGTTCATAAAAATAAAACGGTTGATATGGCAATCAAGGCAGCAGGGCAAAAGATATTTGAATCTGAATGTGGGTCCCATGATGATTTCATGAGGATTTTCGGAAAAAACTATATATGACACCTCTGGTTTGTTAAATATCACGGACAAGCAAGCCATGTTAAAACCTCCCGGTTATAAGCCGGGAGGATAAAGGAGAGCATGAATGAAAGAAGATATAAAAAGGGCAGTTATTGAGTTATTAAAAGATTTGATTCGATGGATAGGAGATGATTAAGTGAAGACAAATCACAAGGAACGCAAACAAAAAGAAGGAGTACTTTTTCAACGCAATTTACAGCCACAACGTATGAATTTAACGGAAGGTGATGTGGTGTATGTGTATAAGCCGGCACCTTTGGGAGAAAGAGAAGATGGACGGGAAAAAAGAGTGCCGGTCCGAATCTTAAAGTTATATAGAAATCATGCACTGTGCAAAGTGGGAAGTGTACGTGAATCATTCACGTATGCAGAAATTGCACAAGGAATGTTGGGGAAAAGTAATTAGTGGAAAGGATGAGACAATGCAGAACAGAAAAGAAATTGTAATGATAAACGTAAATAACATTTACCCGCATCCGGATAATCCGAGAAAAGATGTCGGGGATGTAACGGAACTTGCAGAATCAATCAAGAAACAGGGCGTTATGCAGAATTTGACCGTAATTCCTCTGCCAGCCTTGACAGAAGAACCGGAGGAACAGCCGGACGCTGATACAGAATCTTTGTCCAGTGATTTTCATGTAATAATCGGACATAGACGATTGGCAGCAGCCAAACTGGCAGGTATTGAAAAGGTCCCTTGCAAGATTGTTAGTAAGATATCAAAAAAAGAGCAGGTTTATATCATGCTGGAAGAAAATATACAACGTGAAGACCTGACGGTGTGGGAGCAGGCACAAGGATTCCAGATGATGCTCGATCTAGGCGAAACTGAGGATACGATTGCAGATAAAACTGGTTTTAGCAAAACGACAATTAAACATCGATTGAACATTGCTAAACTAGACCAGGACGAACTGAAAAATAAAGAGCAGGATAAGGATTTTCAACTGTCCCTGAAAGACCTCTATGAACTGGAACGTATTAAGGATGTGGAAGAACGGAATAAGATTCTCCGTGAAGCTACGGACAATCGCAATTTAGTTGCCAAAGTTCAGTCGTACATACGAGAAAAAGAGAGACAGAAGAAAACGGATGCCATAGTTAAAATGCTGAAAGAACTGGGCGTGGTTGAGGCTCCTAAACAGTATGCAAGGGAACAATACGGAAACAAATGGGAGAAGGTAAAGAGTTTCCGAATAAATGACGAGGTGCCGGAGAGTATCCGGTTAAAAAATAAGAAGGATGAAAAACTTTATTATTATATTAATTGGATTGAGATTGATGTCGTTAGGAAGAAAAAGGCAGTCAAGAAAAAACTGACACCGGCAGAACAGAAGGAAAAGAAACAAAAAGCAAATAAGAAATATATGAAAGATGTTCTGAAAAAGTTAGATGAACGCCGCAGGCTCTTTGTGACTGATATTGTTGAGGGGAGAATTGCCAAGATAAAGGATGAGGAAAAGGTGAAGGATGCATTGTGGAGTGCGCTTGTGTTGAATCAGTCGTGTCTTTATCCGTCACGGCTTAGCTACTTCTTTGCCGGGAAACCGCTTTATGAATGCACAGAGGAGGAAAGAAAGGAAGTATCCGAAAAGGTGGCTAAATTGAGCATACTCCATCAGATGTTAGTGCTTCTCAACGCAGCGATGGATGGAACTGAGTTGATTAAATATGACGGAACCTATAAAAAAGAGAATGGTCAGGGACTTATGGATGGCTATAAGGTACTTCGGTTGTATGGCTGGTCGTTTGAGGACGAGGAGGAAGAGAAGGTGGTTAACGGAAGTCACGAGTTTTATGAGGAGGAAAGCGGCACATGAAAGAATCATGGAAGGACATTCCCGGTTATGACGGAAAGTATCAAGCGGATACAGAGGGAAATATCCGGCGTGTGTATTCATCAGGAAAAACACGCTTGCTAAGACCATATCACAAGCATATGAGTGGAAGCCAAAGGATGATTGTTAAATTAACCAGGGATGGAAAGAGCAGAGAAGAAATTGTGATGCAGTTGATTGCGAAAACATTTCTAGGAGTTCCGCCACCGGGACATGTGGCATACCACAAAAACGGATGTCAATATGAAAACCATATACAGAATATTTCATACATAAGCAAACGTGAACTGGGTAAACGCACGGGGGCAAAGAGCCGCCGACAACCAGTTGCAAAAATAGATTGTAATGGTGAAGTGGTAGAAGTGTACTCGTCAGCGCGGGAAGCGGCAAGAAAGAATTACATGAGTTATCAAACGATTATAGACCGCTGTAATCGAAAATGTAAGAGTACATTTGCTCCAGACGGATATGCGTATGCATGGGATGATAAGGAAATCAGCATGCGATATGCATTGCGAAAGATTGAGATTGAGGATGGCTATATGCCAAAGGCACCTGATGTGGAACCGGAGTGGTAAAGCAGATGGCGACCGAATGGTCGCCATCGCTATGTAAAAATATGAGATAACTTTTCATAAAGCGTTACTATTGTAATGAAAAATTCAAGCAATTTACACACTTTTTTGAAAGAAAGGTTTTTTCCCTTTTTACCACATTTATTATGTTTTTTTCCCATGATTTTCACCTCCTTATTAAATTTATATATTTAATATGTCTGTTTGGAAGAGAAAAATCATACAGAAATTTTAATTGATAAAAGAGAAGATGATATTTGATACTGATATATCGGCAAAAGGATGAAAAAGAATAATAGATTGGAGAGATAAATAATGACAGAAACTAATAGATGGATTCCAGTCAAAGTAAGACCTTTGACTGATGAAGAAAAGGAACTATATGAAGAATATGAGTTTATGTATGATTGTAAATTGCCAGATGACGAACAACAGGTGTTGATTACAACAAAACATGGAAATGTTGAAATAACAACCTTCTGTAATGATATTGGCTGTTATTTTGAGCAGTATGAAGATGCAGATGATATTGTGGCTTGGATGTCGTTGCCAAAGCCTTATAAGGAGAGTGAGTAAGAATGAAAATAGCTTGTGATATTTGCGAAAAAGTAATAGACGCCGACAATGTGAAATCCGAAAACTGGTTAAGAGTAGAAGCCGACTACCTGAAGTTGAATTTTTGCAAAGAATGTTCGGACAAGTTTTGGAATTTGTTTGAGAAAGGAGAAAAAAGATGACTAACGCAGACAGAATCAGGAACATGTCGGATGAAGAGTTAGCAAAGTGGATTCTTAATATTTGCTGTATTGATACTGAAATTGAGGAATTAAACGAAATTATGTTGAAGCATCTTCAATCAGAAGCAGAATAGGAGAGAATAGCATGATAAAAGTAAGTTGTGATATGTGTGGAAAAGAAATTGATTACAATTCAGATGGCGTAAATGTAGATTTTAACCATTATGGTAGCGTAAAAATGAATGGCAAGCAGAAAGAGTATCAAGTGTGTAACGAATGTGCCGAAAAGATTGATTTGTATATTATAAATCATAGACTGGGGGTGATAAAATGAGCATAAAACCTATGCTGTTTAACACTGAAATGGTAAGAGCTATTCTTGATGGCATAAAGACTTGTACAAGGCGAGTTGTACGATACAAGTATAGTAATACTGAAATGAAAATTAAAAAAGATAAGTATGGTGCCAGACTGATTGAAATTCAGAAAGATGAAAATTCGGATGGAAGTACATATCAAAAATTATTACCATTCGTAGAAAAGGAGGCTCCATATCAGCCGGGAGATATTCTATATGTCCGAGAGACATTTGCGTGGTGTCCGTGCTGGTATTGCGGATTGGATACTGTTCCAGATGGATGCAAGAATCCAGTGATATATGATTTTAAGAAGAAGGAACATGGGTGCTATATGTATCGTGCATCATTCGAGGAAAATGAATATCCTCCTGATGATACATGGCACCCGTCCATCCACATGCCAAAAGAAGCTGCTCGAATTTTTCTGAAAGTTACTAATGTTAAAGCGGAGCGGTTGCAAGATATTGATATTGATGGAATACGCAACGAAGGATTACTTTCGGCAGCAGTTCATTGCGGAGATATGGAGATTGCATTAAAAGAGTGGGAGATACTTTGGAACTCAACCATCAAGAAATCCGACCTTGACCGCTACGGATGGGATGCTAACCCTTATGTGTGGGTTGTGGAATTTGAGCGGTGTGAGAAGCCGGGAAAGGAGTAATTATGAGTAAGCATAAGGCAATACCAAAAAAGAAAAGGCTTGCAGTATACGAAAAATTCAATCATAGATGCGCTTATTGCGGTTGTGAGTTGGATTATAAGGATATGCAAGTAGACCATGTAGAATCACTACATAGATATGAGACAGCATACGCAATTGGAGAAGCTGACTTCCTCGATGAAATCGAAAATCTTATGCCGTCTTGCAGACAATGTAACTTTTATAAGTCAACATTTAGTTTGGAAGATTTCAGAGAACGGCTACAAGTTTCCATGATGAATAACCTTAGAAAGAACTTTGGCTATAATCTGGCTTTGAAGTATGGGTTAGTAGAGGAAAAAATGAAACCAATTAGATTTTATTTTGAAGAAATGAGAGCAGACAGAATCATTTTGTAAATTAGTAGAAAGCGAGGAATGATTATGAAGCGATTAGGTTTAGCATTTTTATTAGCAGTAGCAGTTTTAACAGTAAGCGGTTGTTCTGATGGAACACCAAAGATTTAGAAAGGGCGGTGAAAATATGAAAATGCTAGATGAAACAATAGTTATTCTTGAAGATTTAGGTAAATATTTTGAAAAGAAGGCAGCTCCAAGGATACAATTTAGAAGGACAAGGCAAGCCTTAGTAGTTGCTTCAGAGTGCGTCAAAATGCAAATACCAAAGAAACCTATAAATAAGACAAAACCGGATGATTATGCTTCATTGGCATATGAAAACTGTAATATAGTTGTTTGTCCTACTTGCAATGGAAGATTGAAATTAAAGTCTAAAGGAAATTATTGTGATAAATGCGGCCAGAGCTTAGATTGGAGTGATAAAGAAAGTGAGGAATGACATGAAAAATGAATTTGTAAAATTATACAAGAAACATATCAAAAGAAGAGGAGCGGACAAGCTCTTAGGTTATCTTGTTGATAAAGGGTTCTTAGAGGCGCCTGCGAGCACAAAATATCATGGAAGTTATGAAGGGGGATTGGCGGAGCACTCTGTAAATGTTATGAATCGTTTAATGAAAAAAGAGGTGCTTCAAGGATATACAAAAGAAACAATTGCTATTGTTGGATTGTTGCACGATGTATGTAAAGTGGATTTGTATAAGCCACAGCTTGAAAAGGAGAAAATAGCATATGAATACAATACCAAATCTTTTCCGATGACGATGCATAAGGCTGGAGAAAAACAGACAAAAAGAACGTATGTATACAACACGGAATCTTTTCCGGCGGGGCATGGCGAAAAATCTATTTTCCTCATTCAGCGTTTTATGAATCTGACCGATGAAGAAATTCTTGCCATCCGGTGGCACATGGGAGCCTTTGACGATGCGGTTAGAGGTGGAAGCCGGGATATAAACGCGGCATACAAACGATCAAAATTGGCTGTATATTTGCATCTTGCCGACATGGCGGCAACCTATATCGATGAATAAAGGAGGTTATAGATTATGTTTATTAAAACGAGTATATTTAAGAAACTTTTAAAGAAAGCCTATAAAAATGACAATTTGAGTGTCGGACACAGTGAAAAGGCAAAAGTGTATTACATTGTTGGGGGCTATTGGTTTGTGGCCGTTCAAGAACAATTTTTCCCTAATGCTGAAAAAGCGGCTCTTGTTGAACTTATTGGAGATTTGCCACGAGATGAATATGTCCGAATACATAAAAATGAATCACGGCAGCAGTTGGTACCAGACGAGATGAAGATTCTTTTAGCCGAAAAAGAACCGGACGAATATCTGGAAGAAACCAATCTGCTTATTGAGGAACCGAAGTTTGGGGTAATTAGCAGACTTCTAACAAATGGCTCTGAATTGACGCCAATCAATGAAGGATTGTACAACATGATAGATGAAAGTGCGAAAACATCAGATGACATGGAGATTGAAGGACCATATAGGATAGAGGAGTCTGGGAAAATACTATTATGGCGAAACAATACATCGTTAATCGGATTACTTCCAAGAGGTTGGGATAAGGACGAAGATTTGATGGAACAGAAAACAATATTGGAAAGGACATTTCAAGGTAAATGGTAAAAAAAGTCTCCCTCTTGCTGATGCAGGAGGGAGATAAAACAGAATAAAGGCAGCAGGACAGGAGTGAGTGAATGGCAGGATACTATGGTCCGGGAATATACCGGACAGAGTGCGCGTACTATATCCGGGAAAGTGAAAAGATGATAACGTGTGAGGGATTAGAAGAACATACTATATGCGGCACACGATTCCGGACGGAACAGGACAAATTCGATTTTCAAGAAAAGCATTGCTATAAAAATTGTGAAAGGTGCAAACATGGTAAGATGCTGGATGAAAGTTATGGGAATTAGGGGAGAAATCAGAAGGAATGATTGATATGCTTAAAAGAAAAAGGAGTTGAGAAGATGAGAACGATAAGTTTTGAAGTAACTGGTCAGCATATTGAATGCACAGAAGCAATTTCGGATTTAGTTGGAAATACGAGAGAGTATGTGCAGGCAAAGTTTTCCCTGCCAACAGAATGGGATGGATTGATTCAAATAGCGGTATTTACGGCAAATGGAAAAAATTATCCGGTTCTGATTGAAGATGGTAAGTGTGAAGTACCATACAAAGTGATGATGCAGGAATATTTTACTGTTGGATGTTATGCGGGAGCTAAGACAGATAGGATAACAACAGATACTTGCGTGGTTCGAGTTGAGGAATCCGTAAGATGCCAAGGCGGTTCGGATTATCTTTCGATTTATCAGAAAATGCAGGATACATTGAATGAGATGGTGGCTAAGGTGAATGAATACGAGGCAGCAGTTGAAAACTACAAAGAAATTGTAAATGACACCATGCATGAGCATTGTTTGCATGAAACACATTCCAGTGACGGGGCACATGGATTGCGTATACATGATGGACTGTTCCAGTATTATGACGGACAAGGCTGGGTAGATACAAAAGTGGGGGCTTTTGAAGGACAAAGCAGTACATGGAAAAATCAAGTAGTATTGCAGTTTGCCGGCACCATGCGCGTGGAAAAAGTTTTAGAAAGCAGCTATTTCAAAATTCAAGAAAAAGGAGATATCCGTTCAAGCTCATTAGCACCATTTATTGATAGCAGTTATCCGTATCAAGGAGTACAATATGCCATATATGCAACGACAAATCAGAGAGTTTATGTATGGCATGTGCAGAAAGATGTCAACGAAGATTATGGTGTATCCGTAGAGCGGTTGTATCCGGTAGATAATGCGGAGAGTGATGTTATATTAAGAGTTGAATCAGGAAAAGGAATGCCTGTATTGATATGTGAGAGCAATGCGGAAGACGTAGTTGAAGTAGTGCATATGGAATACATAGAGAGCGACTTATCTACTAATCGTCGTATAACGGCATTGGAAAAGAAGAACAATTCAGTAAATAACCGATTGGGTGCACTGGAAGAAAGAATAGTAGAAGGAACATGGGAGCCAATTTTGTATAGTGGACCGGGAAGTATCGTAAATTCAAATTATTTAAAGATATGCTTTGGTAATTACATACGTGTTGGTGATTATGTCTGGGTTGAGTGTGTAATTATTACGACAGGAGCGTATGCCTGCTACGGAATTGGAGGATTGCCGTATGAGCCGAATCGTAACAGACAGTCTACTGTAATGCCGGTAGCCGTTATTAATGGCGATACGCAAAAAGAAACGCCGTTTAGTACGAATCACCCAGGTGATGAAGATGGACGAAATGTGTACAATGATGCATACGCAGAGGGAATAACGGCTAGTTCTTGGTATTGTAGAGGGTTTTATAAAATCGAAGGTTAGTTTAGAGAGAGGCATCTGTCAATGGCAGGTGCCTTTTTGTATGGGAACTAGGGGGGAAAGATAGCAAAGATTTTGTTATTCTGACCAAAAGGGGGTATCAGATATGGCAAAAAGTCAATATAGCGTAAAAGTTGAACCCTATTTGGAATTGATTGAGGGATGGACAAGAGAAGGTCTTGTAATGTCGCAAATAGCCGAAAAACTGGGGATTAGCAAAACAACATTATACAAATACATGCAAGAACATTCTGAACTTTCTGAACGCCTAAAAAAAGGGAGGGAAGTTTCAGATGCACAAGTAGAGAATGAATTGTTTAAAAAAGCGGTTGGTTTTACCAGGGTTGAGAAAAAGCCTTTTAAGGTGAAAAAAGTGGAATACGAAAACGGAAAACGTAAGTGTGAGCGTGAAGAGGTAGTGATGGTAGACCAGGAGGTTTATTATCCGCCGGAACTGGGAGCACAGGTGTTTTGGTTGAAGAACCGCAAACCGGATAAGTGGCGAGAAAAAGTTGAGAACAAGATTGAGACCGAAGAGGATGGTGTAGGTGTAATGATACTTACTCCGGTTAAGGAGGCGGCAGAGGATGAGTAAAATTGTTTGGTCGCCACAGCCACGCCAGAGTGCTTTTATGTGTCGTCCAGAGTATGAATGTTTGTATGGCGGGGCAGCAGGAGGAGGAAAATCGGATGCCATGTTGTGTGAAGCAATGCGACAGATTAAGGTGCCAAACTATAAAGGTATTATCTTTCGTAAGACATATCCTCAGCTTCAAGAGTTGATATTACGTTCTAACGAATTGTATAAAGCGGTGGTACCACAGGCGAAATACAATGTGACAGATAAGAAATGGACGTTTCCGTCTGGAGCGAAAATCTTTTTTGGTACCATGCAGCATGTGAAAGACAGATTAAATTACCAGGGGCTTGCGTATGATTTTATCGGTTTTGACGAGTTGACGCATTTCACATGGGAGGAATACTCATATATGTTTTCCCGTAATCGTCCAAGCGGACCGGGAACACGTGTATACATGAGGGCAACTGCCAATCCGGGCGGTGTTGGCCATGCATGGGTGAAAGACCGGTTTATTACAGCGGCACCGCCGGAAACACCGATTACCGAAGAACGGACAATTCTTGACCCGGACGGAAAAAAGATTCAGGTGAAACGAAAGAGAATCTTTATCCCATCATCGGTATTTGATAACAAAAAATTACTAGAGAATGACCCCTATTATTTGGACAATCTTGCCATGCTGCCGGAGGCAGAGCGTAAAGCATTATTGTATGGTTCGTGGGACAGTTTTTCCGGACAAGTATTTAAAGAGTGGAGAAATGACCCGGAACACTATAAGGACAGAAAGTGGACTCACGTTATAGAGCCGTTCAGAATACCATCCTATTGGCGTATATGGCGTGGATATGATTATGGGTTCGCCAAACCTTTTAGCGTTGGATGGTATGCGGCAGATGAAAACGGAAAGATTTATCGAATCCGCGAGTATTATGGGTGCACCGGTGAACCCAATGTGGGACTGGAGTTAGACCCAACCCAGCAGGCAAAACACATTAGGGAAATTGAAAATGAGGACCCAAACCTCAAAGGCAAAAAGATAATAGGCATCGCAGACCCGTCCATATGGGATTGCTCACGTGGTGAATCCATTGCGGAAATGATGGAGAAACATCCAAACAACATTCTCTTTAGTCCGGGCGATAATGCAAGACTTGCCGGAAAGATGCAGTATCATTACCGGATGGCATTTGATGAAGATGGAGATACCATGTTCCAGGTATTTGATACATGTAAACACTTTATCCGAACAATCCCGGCACTCGTGTATAGCGAGAGTGATGTGGAAGATATTGATACTACACAGGAAGACCATATTTACGACGAATGCAGGTATGTGCTTATGGATAATCCAATATCCCCAAGGAAAAATGTGCTGGAGCGTGACCATATAGGGGATGATCCTTTGAATCAAAGGACAACATCAAATGAAGATGCAAACAGATATGAATTTTATATGATTTAGGAGGCAGAATATGAATTTACAATTATTTGCACAAAAGAAAGAAAAAGAGATGGAAGAGCAGAGGACACCTATGCCTGAAAGTGTCGAAAAGTCGACACCGCAGGCAGAATTGGATGGAAGTGCCGGAGAACCAAACACACAAGAGGAAATGCAACAGTATGAGAAAGAAAAACTCACAAATCTGACAGAGGATGATGTGAGAAAAGCGGCGGAAACCCTAAAGAAATACAAAGAGGGGAAAGACCGGTTCGATAGAAAAATAAGAGCCAATGAAGAATGGTGGAAATTACGCCATTGGCGAATTGTTGAATCGGAGGAGAAGAAAAAAAAGAAAGGAATGACAGAGCCGGTTTCTGCGTGGCTGCACAACTCGATTAATAACAAGCATGCGGATATGATGGACAACTTCCCGGAACCTACCGTACTGGCACGTGAGTCATCCGATGAACAGACGGCGAAAACACTGACCTCCATTCTGCCGGTAGTTCTTGAATACAATCGATACGAAGAAACGTATAACGATTGTGCATGGTACAAACTGAAACAGGGAGCCAGTGTGAAAAAGATAGTATGGGATTCGCGTAAGAACAATGGCGTTGGTGATATCAACATTGCCAAAATAGATATACTGAATTTGTTTTGGGAACCGGGTATTAACAAGATTCAGGAATCTGCAAACCTTTTCCATGTGGAATTGATGGATAACGAAATTTTAAAACAGCGTTATCCGGATATTGATTTGACGGGAAGTGACATCGTACTAACTAAATATATCAACGCGGAAAATGTCGACACTTCGGAGAAATCGTATGTTGTAGATTGGTACTACAAAAAAGACAATGGAACAAAGGATATACTGCATTACTGCAAATTCGTAAATGACAAGATTCTATATGCGTCCGAAAATGACCCGGAGTATGTAGAAAGAGGATATTATGACCATGGGATGTATCCGTATGTGTTTGATGTTATGTTCCCGGAAGAGGGGACACCAGTGGGATTTGGTTACATAGATATCATGAAAGACCCACAGCTTTATATTGACAAATTAGACCAGGTAATATTGGATTCTGCTATCAAGGCAAGCAAAGCCAGATACCTTTCAAAAGACACAGGAGGAATCAATGAGGATGAATTTAACGACTGGACTAAGGAAGTCGTACACTACACCGGAAATCCGGATGATATTCAACCAATGCAATCAGTAGTTCCGCCAACACAGTGTATCAACGTAAAAGAGGAAAAGATAAACGAATTGAAAGAAACATCAGGTAACCGTGACTTCTCGCAGGGAAGTACACAAAGTGGTGTTACTGCTGCTACGGCAATTGCCGCCTTGCAGGAGGCAGGAAGTAAGTTGTCGCGTGATATGATTCGAGGAACCTATCGGGCATATATGGAAGAATGTTACATGGTTATTGAACTGATACGTCAGTTTTATGATGAACCACGTAAATTTCGCATACTGGGCGAAAAAGGAGAACAGCAATTTGCGACTTTTGATAATGGTGGCATGATTCCGCAGGATGGTGGAGAAGAGATGGGCGTTGAAGTAGGAGAGAGACTGCCGATCTTTGACGTTACTGTATCGGCGGCCAAGAAATCAACTTACTCACGAATGGCGCAGAATGAACTCGCTCTCCAGTTTTATGATAAAGGCTTTTTCGCTCCCGGCAATGCGGATGCATCGTTGGCATGCCTTGATATGATGGAGTTTGAGGGCAAAGAAAAAATTATTATGAAAATCCAAAATAATGGAACCATGTACCAGCAGTTGATGGCACTGCAGCAGCAGGTACAGCAATTGATGCAGATGACTGGAATGCAGGGTCAGGAGGTCGTAAATGGTGGTGACACAAATCCTCCGGGGCAGGATTCTAAACAGACAATGAAAAATGATTCCTTAGGTGGAGCCATGACAAAGAGTGAGCGTTTGGATGGAGCAAAAGAGCAGGCAAGCAGTATGGCGAGTGTATAGGAGTATTAGTATGTTAAGTATACAAATTGTGTGGTCCAAAGAAAAATTTGAATTGAATGTAGTGGGACATGCCGGTTATGCGGAACATGGGAAGGATATTGTATGTGCTGCAGTATCCGTAATTGTTGGTATGCTGGCAAACGAAATTGAAAATCATGAAGAAATGTATCCGGGGCAGCAGGTGGAAGTCAAGAGCGGACTTGCTATGATTCGTACGGCGTACAGAAGTAAGTTACGAGCGAACATTGTGTTTGGTATGGTTATAGATGCTTTGCTTGCTCTGGAAGAACAGTATCCGGAGTACATAAAAATTTTAATTTCAAAAACCATGGGAGTTTGGGGGTAAACAAAATTTAAACCGTGATATGGTAGTGATGTGAAAACCACTGGCACTTCGGAAAGACGATGGAAACGACACTTCGGAAAGACGATGGTAGCGACACTTCGGAAAGACGATGGAGGAATGAAACCTATGAAAAACAAAATTTATTTGCAGTTGTTTGCAGAGGGCGCAGGAGAAGCAGGAGGCGCAGCGGTTGAGAATGGCTTAGAGGGTCAGAGCGACCAGCAGACTGTCCAGGTACAGACAGATACCAGTGAGGAAAGTACAGAGGACAGAGGAACCAAGTGGAAGAACATGATTAAAGGGGAGTTCAAAGATGAATATAACCAGAGTGTTCAGAAAGTAATTAACGACAGATTTAAGCAGACCAAGGAAATGGAAGAGCGGTTATCATCATCGCAGAAAGTCCTTGATTTTGTGGCACAGCGCTATGGATTGGACAAGACCGCAGATGCGGATGACATGTTAAGGGCATTGGAAGAGGATGATTCCATGTTCGAAGAGCGTGCCATGGCAAAGGGAATGTCCACGGAACAGTATCGTGAATTCTATCGTTTGGAAAAACAGAATGAAGAATTCAGACGAGCGGCTGAGGAAACGCAGAGAATTCGTCAGGCAGATGAAACGTATAGCAAGTGGATGTCAGAGGCAGACGCATTAAAGGAAATTTATCCGAATTTTAGCTTTGATGAGGAGGTTGAGAATAAAGACTTCCTACAGTTGCTGCAGAATGGCATTGATGTAAGAACAGCGTACGAAGTTGCGCATCACGATGAAATCATGCGAGGAGCTATGCAGATGGCATCAGCTAAAACAGCGGAGCGCGTGACGGATGGTATTCGCGCGAAAGGCTTGCGTCCGGCTGAGAATGGAACAAATACTTCTTCAAAGCCCGTAGAGCAGAAAATTGACATAAGCAAGTTGACAGCAAAAGATATCGATGAGTTATCAAAAAGAGCCGCACGCGGTGAGAAAATTACATTCTGACCGATGTGCAGAATGGAGGTAAGTAAAATGAACAAAGCAAGAAAATTGGCAAAACGAATGTCTTTACAGATGTTTGCAGGGAATTTAAATCCAAATACAACAGGTGACTCGGGAATGACTGCCGAGATGAAAGAGTTTTATGAAAAATCTCTGATTACGATGGCAGAGCCCAAATTGGTGTTTGACCAGTTTGGTGATAAATATCCAATTCCGAAAAACGGTGGTAAGGTAATCGAATTTAGAAAGTATGATTCGTTACCGAAGAACACGAAACCTTTGCAGGAAGGCGTGACACCGGATGGTAGTAAGATGAAGGTGACCACGGTTAAATCCGAGGTACAGCAGTACGGTGATTATATCACTCTTACGGATGTGCTGGAACTCACAGCAATTGATAACAATGTGGTGCAGGCTACAAAGTTAAGTGGTTCGCAGGCTGGACGTACATTAGATACCATTACGCGTGATGTAATTAGCGGTGGCACCAATGTAATGTATGCACCTAAATCGGACGGCACAGAGGTCCTTACAAGAAAGACATTGGATGGAACCTGCAAATTGAATGTAGATATCTTTTTGCAGGCAGCAGCCTATCTTGGAAGTGTAAACGCGGAAACAATAGAGGATGCCTTTGTATGTGTTATTCATCCGAACGCTGCTTATGATGTGAAAACATCAAAGGGATTTGAGGAATGGAATAAGTACACGACACCGGATAAGATGTGGAAGGGTGAAATCGGACGCATTGGAAATATTCGTTTCGTAGAAAATTCAGAAGCCAAAATTCTGAAAGACGAAACTTGTCCGGAAGGTTTGGCGGTTTACTGCACAATGGTAATTGCAGCACACGCCTACGGTGTAACCGAAGTAGAAGGTGGCGGATTACAGCATATTGTCAAACAGCTGGGTTCGGGAGAAGACCCGTTGAATCAGCGTTCAACGGTTGGCTGGAAAGCTATTAAGACGGCAGAGCGTCTGGTGGAACAGTACATGATTCGTATTGAGTCGTGTGGTTTTAAAGCCGGCACAGTAACAGCAAACTAAGAGGATGGGTTCTCTTTTCGAGGGGAACCCATTTGAAAAAGGAGGAAAAATCATGGCAACAGCAAAAAAGGACGATATTACGCGTTTGGTTAAGATTAAATTGTTTAAAGACAAGGATAAATATTCGGAAGACGTTACCGTAGTTGTAAATGGAACTACATTCCGTATTCAGCGCGGAGTGGAAGTTGAGGTGCCATATTATGTGGCTGAGGTATTGCGTAATTCTGAAAAAGCAGACGAGGAAACAGAAACAAAGATTTCTGAGTTAGTAGCAAAAAATGAAAGCAATTAGTTCCCCTGATAAGAGGAAAGTTGCGGGGAAGCAGTGACCTTCCCCGCTTTTTTTAGGTTGAGGTGAGAAAGTTGAGAGTGCAGGAAGCAATTGAAAAAGCAGACCGGTTAAGACCAAATCGATTTTCGGACATGGAAAAAATTGAATGGTTATCGATGCTTGATGGACAAGTTTATGATGAGGTAATTAGCAGGTATGAAGAAAATGTGGACGTTGTATTTGATGGATATGATGAAGAACATATGAATGAAGACCTATTAATACCGGATACCTATGCGAAAGTGTATGTTGATTATTTGATGGCTCAAATCGATTTTTATAATCGTGATATGGGAATGTACAATAACCAGATTGCGGTATTCAGTAATGGGTATCAGGATTTTAAGAACTGGTATATTCGAAATCATATGCCAATGCAGCCAAAAAGAACGGGGGTGTAACCTTGACAATAACACCAGCTACAGAAATGGAAACAACAAGGGATATGATATCTGCTTTTGGCGGGTACAACCATACCATGAATTGTGGGGAAAATGAATTTTATATGGAGAAGAACATGACATCCGATTATTACCCGGCACTGGCACCCAGAAGAAAGAGAAGAATGCTGTTTCGTACCGGAGAAATCTATGGAATGTATGCGAAAAACGGAATTTTGCTTGTGGAGGATGGCAACTTAGTATATACAGACAAAGAAATGAACGATTGGCAGATTATTGGTCAGCTTGCGAAAAGCACTAAAGTAATGTGTGGTATGGGGGCGTATGTGGCTATTTGGCCGGACAAAAAGATATTTAATACAAATGACAAGACGCTGAAAGATATGGAGGCATCAAAGGCAACGGCAGGAACGGTAACATTTTCCACGTGTACGCTGGATGGGGCAGATATTACCCCTATTACAAAGGCACCGTCTATCGGAGCAGCGTCACCTCAATCACCGAAGGCAGATGATTTGTGGCTGGATACATCATCGACACCGCATGTGATTAAAAAGTATACGACTACCTGGACAAAGATAACTACATGCTCTAATGGTGCCATTTACTGGATGGATACTGGGACAACACCAAATGCATTGAAGTTGTGGAATGAATCCGAGAACCAGTGGACGGCAGTGGCTACAAGCTATACCAAAATATCAAATCCGGGCATAGGGAAGCCGTTTGAAAAATATGACGTAGTGAAGATTGATGGTGTGACGGGAAGCATTGCTGATACGTTTAATCAGGATATGGCAATCTGGGATAAAAAGGATGATTTCATCATTGTAACGGCTCTGCTTACCAATAATACAACACAAACTGGAGTAATTACATTGAAACGTAGTGTTCCGGATATGGATTATGTGTGTGAAAGTGACAACCGTATATGGGGGTGTTCTTCGGAGAAACATGAAATTTACTGCTGTAAGCAGGGAGATATGACAAATTGGTATTCTTATCTGGGTACTGCGGCAGATTCATATGCGGCAACGGTCGGCAGTGATGGAGAATTTACCGGATGTACAGCATACGGCGGACAAGTTTTGTTTTTCAAAGAGGATTGTATTCATAAGGTATACGGTTCTTATCCGGCAAATTATCAGATTAATACGCAGCGATGCCGTGGTGTGCAAAAGGGATGTTCGGAAAGTCTGGTGCTTGTGAATGAAATATTGTATTACAAATCACGCGAGGATGTGTGTGCGTATGACGGAAGTACTCCGGTATCAATTAGTGCAGCATTAGGTGGAGAACGCTACGAAAAGGTAAGGGCAGGTGCACTGGGGGCAAAATACTATATGCACGGGAAAAATATACGCACGACTCGTTACGAGACACTTGTGTATGATTCGAGTAAAGGAATGTGGCACAAAGAGGATGAGACATCTTTATGCAGTATGGATAAATTCGTAAACCTGGATGGGTCTTTGCTTTATATGAATGATAGAAAAGTAATGGAGATTACATCAAGGGATTACACGACAGAGGAAGGACTGGAAACAATACTTGAGTGGAGTGCGGAAACCGGCTTGATAGGGATAAGCTATCCCAATAACAAGTATATATCAAAAATATGTTTGAGGTTGTCTTTGCCGTTAGATTCAGAATTAGATGTAGATGTAATGTATGATTCCTGTGGAGTATGGGAGGAGGCTGCACATATGGAGTCTAAATATGAACAAAGTAGGAGAGATACTCCATCTTTTGTAACAATGCGGAGTTTTGAAATACCCATATTTCCGATTCGATGTGATCATATGAGAATCCGGTTAAGAGGGAAAGGGGATGCAAGGGTTTACAGCATTTCCAAAGTTTTGGAACAGGGGGGATATTAATGGCCACGTTGCAATTTGACCCTATCCAATTAGATGGTATGGATGGAAAAAATATTCAGAAGTTGAATTCATGGATAATACGTCTGATAGATAATTTAAGTTATATCTTAAATAATCTTGAACTGGATAATATGACTTCTGAGACAGAAAAGAAATTTAGTCAAGTGCAGGAAACTGTAAAGATGGCAAAGGAAGCAAAAGAGATTGCAGACAATATGGTAAAGAAATTAAATAGCGGAGAGTTAAAGGGGGAGCCGGGGGAAGATGGCGAGAATGGAATTACGCCGACGATAGGTGATAATGGAAATTGGTATTTAGATACTTTGGATACTGGAAAACCATCTCGTGGTGAGAAAGGCGACCAAGGTGAAAAGGGAGAAAAAGGTGATGCCGGAATGAGTTATGAAGAAGGACAGTGGACGCCTAGATTATTTAACACAACAAGTAATGAGATTAAAACGTCAATTGCAGCGGCTATGGGAAATTATTATAGAGTTGGAAATATTGTTTTCGTTGAGGCTATGATACTGACAACCAGCAGTTATGCCTGTCACCATATCAGTGGACTGCCATATGAACCTAATCATAATCGGCCATCTCAGGTTTATCCGATTGGTGTTGTTTCAGGTAGTAGTGGAACAAATGCTCCATTTAATGAAATTAGTGGCAGCAGTTCCTATTATGTTAAAAACGGGGCATACGCTTCCGGAAAAACATATGACAGTTGGTATGTATACGGTTGGTATAGAAAGGCTTAACGAGGAGGAATTGAAATGGAAATTAACGAAGAAAAAACGGTAGATATGTTGTCGACAGAGAGTGTGAGCATCTTAACAAGAAAGGTACTAATTGATGGAGAAGTGAAATCTCAGGTTGGAGAGAATCATAGACGAACCTATCTCAATTCCGTATCCGGAAGAGAAGAATTGTTGAAGGAGCAGACAGAAAATGTGGTAAATGCCGTGTTTGCAATATGGGGTTCGGAACCGGTGGTAGAGGAACCCATCATAGAAGAGGAGGATGAGGATTATGGCGAAAAAGAAGAGCAGTAGCAGTAAAATAACAATCACCAAAGCAACAACTGTGAAGACACCGACAATAAAGTCTTATACGCCATCGAAAGCAGTAAACGCCGCAAAGAGTACGTTGCAAAAGACGGAGAAGGCAAGGCCGGCAGCTTATACCAGTAAGTATGGAACACAGATAACCGGATTGGCGGATGCGATTGCAAATCGCAAAGGTTTTTCCTATGACTATACAAAGGATGCTTTGTATCAGAATTATAAGGACCAGTATCAGAGGCAGGCACAGTTAGGGATGCAGAATGCAACGGCGCAGGCGGCCGCATTGTCCGGAGGATATGGAAACTCTTATGCAGCTACAGCCGGCAATCTTGCGTATCAGGAAAACATGTCAGCCTTGAATAATATAATTCCTAGTTTGTACGAGGCAGCGTATAACCGGTATCAGACGGATTTGGATAATCAGAGATCCGACTTGTCCATGTATCAGGGACTTGACGAAAGCGATTATGCGAAGTATCGGGACAAGGTTGGCGATTGGCAGGATGACAGAAATTATTATGCGAACCGATATGATGCGGCATATAATAACGATTTTAACAACTATACCGCGAATGTATCTAATCAGCAGTGGAAGTATGAACAGCAAAATGGCAACAGCCAGTGGAGACAGCAGCAGAACGCATCCAATTACTGGCAGAATAAGGATTACCAGTTATCAAAAAAAGCTAAGGCCGCCGCTGCAGTAGCTAGTAAAAAGAGGTCATCGGGTACAAGTTCTGCTTCGACTAGTGGAATTAAGATTCCAACAGATATTAAGTCGAAGGTTAAGGAACTGGCTAAGAACAATGACACGCAGGGTATCGCAGAATATTTGAACAATATGGAAAAGAGTGGCGTGTTATCTGCTGATCAAAGCAATTATGTATGGAGTGTTTTATTGGGATATACAGCAAAAGATTTACCGACATATATAACCTCTGATGGAACTACTACGAGAGGGTTAAGCAAATATCCAACCTATGACAGTGCAGTGGCGGCCGGAGCAGATGCGAAGACTACATTATCCTATGTTGATTTTATGCGGAATCTGCCTAGCAGCAGGGAGTTACAGACAGTAGGCTCTTACAATGACTATTTGGAAAAACAGGTGAATAAAAACAAAAAGAAACAGTCCTCAAAGAAAAGCAAAAAGAAAAAGTAAGGAGAATATATATTATGGCAAATAAGAAAAAGAAACAGAATAATCATGCATCCGGTTCCGGGAGTATTATATCAAATTATTTTGAGAGCCAGGACAAGTTGTATGAAAGAGATATGCAGGGACAAAAAATAGCCAGTGAGACCAGAGCAAAGGCTGATTCTTATTATGGTGAGGATAAAAAGTATTCGGATACCGACTATACGAATCAGTCAGAATCCCGCTATCGTCGATTGGCAGAGAAAGCAGTAGAAATTAAAGAAAGAACGCAAAAGAACAGCGAAAAGTATAAGAGAACCAATACGCTGATTCGCAATGCAGCAAAGGCAGAAAATAATATGCTGTCGGAAATTCCGAGACGGGAACAAAGGGAAAAACAGGAACAGCAGAGAAGAAAGCAGAGAGAACAGCAGAGCACAAATGGAAGTAATGTTCGCAATAATAATGCGGAAAAGACAAACCAGTTATTTCGGACTTCATCTGGTAATACATACAGAAATCCATCACAAATGAACTATGATGAAATTCAAACTGCGCTTGCAAATGCGAAGAAAAATAAAGACTTGTTTAAGTCAAAAATCGCGGATAGTGGTTTGTTTAAACGGGGATTTTCGGGAGAATGGGAAAAAGTTCAGCCAAAAGATTTTGAGGAAAAGTTAGGGAAAAAAGGTGTATCGTGGGAAGATTACAAGGAATACACCAGTTTGTGGAATAAGTACCAGGATAATGTCGAGTATATGTCAGAACTGGAAAGTAATCAGCCACGAGTAGAACTGGAGCATGAATATGACAAGCTGGGGGATGCCGATAAGCAGTTAGTAAAAAAGGCAGCAGATTATGTGTGGGTAGAGAAAAGAAAATACAGTGCAGATAAAAAACATTTAGTAAACAATTTAGTGCCGACGATACAGGGCAAACTGGAAGCAAGTATCATTCCGGGGTTTTTGTCACAAGCATATGAAAAATTTCCTAGGTTAAAGGAATTAAAAGAAAAAGGAATTGATGTAGATTACATTATCGATAGCGAGAACATTAACACTGATAATAAAGAACAGGAGGTATGGGATGAAGGTATAAAAAAAATAGCAGACGAACATCCGGTAGTATCCAGTGCGTTAAGTGTGGGGTCAAACTTGCTTTCACCGTTGGAACTTGCAGAGGATGTAAATCATGCGGTTAAAAACCTATCATCAGATAAGTCTTATCCCATTAATCATGCCAGCCACCCATACAGTTCTTATACGAACAATGTAAGACAGACAGTATCCGAAGGTATTGATAATGATATTGGTAAGTTTGTCTATAACGCCGGAATGTCCACGGTTGATTCTGCTGCGGATATTCTTGTGACGAAAGGATTTAAGGGAACCAAGTTAGCAGGTGGGGCAGCTAGTGCGTTGATGGGAGCAAATGCGGCAAACCAGTCCTACATGGATACCTATGAGCGAACAGGAAGTGCCGGACAGTCTTTGATTACCGGATTAGGAGCCGGTTTGGCAGAGTGGGCGAGTGAAAAGTATTCGTTGGATAGTTTTGACGCGTTAAAAACAACGAATCCGAAACATTTTCGTGATTTTGCAAGGAACCTTGTAAGGCAGGGTGCGGTAGAAGGGTCGGAAGAGGCAGCTTCTGATTTTGCCAATGCATTTGTTGACCGTGCTGTGAATGGTAGCAAGAGTGAGTATAATACAAATGTGAAAAATTACATTCAGCAGGGAATGTCAAAAGATGAGGCGAAGAAAAATGCAAGGAAAGACTTTTGGATACAAGTAGCAGAGGACACGGCAGCAGGCGCTTTTTCTGGCACACTTTTTGGCACTTACGCAAATGTGTACTCGAAAGCACAGTATGAGTCATTAGTGAAAAAGAATGGGACATCGATTACAGAGGGAAAGGAAGGTACAGATTTACTTGCATATGCTGCAAAAAGAGGTATGGACACTTACGAGAAGGCAAAAGATGATACAGAAAAATACGGTAAAATTTCAGTAGACATCATGCAAAATGCTGAAAATAATTTTACAGAAGCAAGAACGAGCAGAGAACTTGCAAGAGCATATGAAGATGCTACTCGTGGTGTGCCGGATAGTTTGGGAGTGGAAATTGACCAGATGGCACGTGAGAAAGCGCAGGAACTGGTTAAAAAGAGTAAATATGCAACATTTGAACCGGAGCGACAGGCATTGTATGACATTATGGATGCCTCTGTTTCAAATGCAATGAAAAGGACAGTATCTCTGAATCAAAAAAGCGAGATGATGCAGAAGGAGTCTATGTCGAAGCAGGAGGAAGATGCTACTGCTAATATAGATACTACATTCAATCGTGTGAATCTTGACGAGGGAATGGAACGGAATCAGCGACCGGTTGAGGTACAAGAACTACAGCCGGAAAAGGCAAAGCAGAATGTTACGAATGCTAATTTTAGAAAGACAGAGAATGCGGCATTTACGGCATCTGACGAACAAGTAAAGGTAAAAGGATTTCGGGAAATTGGGAAAGAGACCGCTACCGTAGAGACTACGGATGGAGAGGTAGTAGACCTTGCTGATTTGTCCTTTCAGGATGAAGGAACACAGAATCTGTTTAATATTGCATCAAAGATGGATAATGCGGCGGCCGCTACTGCGCTCGTAGATTATTACAACGGAAAAGATAATGCCGGTATCTATGCGAATAATTTCCGTATGGCGTATCGTATGGGAAGATTGGGAAGCATCAGCTTTGACAAAATGATGCAGGCATCCAAATCATTTCGTGTAATGAGTGACAAAGGAGCCATGCGTCTTGCGTATGAACTTGGCAAAGTTCATGGAGAAAATGCAAAGACAGCAGAGGCAGAAAGCAAAGTTGCGCTGGCGCAACAAAAAGATGGTGGAACGTATGAGGATGCGAGAAGTCAATCAGCGGATCAGAATGACTTTGGAAGGCTCAAGGAAACTCTTGCGCAAAAGACAGGATTGAAAATTAAAGATTTAGATACGTTGTCTGAGAATGAGGCATATACCATCAATGGTATGCTGGATATGGAAAAAGGAGAAATGGTTTTTGCGGAGGATGCCGAGAATAAATTCGGAGTGGTCATCCATGAGTCACTGGAGTTTGCTTCTGTAATGTCAGAGAATGAATATCAGAAACTGATGGGCGTTGTTTTGAATTATATGGTGGAAAAGCACGGTGTAGAAGACGTGCACTCTTTGATTGCCACATACCAGCAGGCTTACGAAGAGGCAGAGGGAGCAAAATCATATGAAGAGGCAGCAGGGGAAATGCTGAACGACGCAGTTAGTGGTGTGTTTTATGATGAACAGGGTGCGAAGGCGTTTATTGACTGGGTAATGAAAGATGCGAAGCTGGATGCAAATGAGAAGAAAAATGTATTTCAGAAAATTGCTGATTTGGTAAAGCATGTCTTTGAAAAGATAAAAAAATATATTGATGATACCCCTATGACAAAGGCGGCCAGAATGGCAGCAGAACTGAAAGTGGAACAAAAGGAGGAAATCCGTAAGCTGTTTATGGATGCTGTAGATAAGGCTGGAGAGAAGTATAAGACAGAAAATACGACAGAAAAGACGACAAAGAAAAATAGTGTAAGGCTTGGTGGATATATGCCAGATATTAAAATCAAGCAAGAAGAAATAGATGATGTATTACAACAAATGGGAATAAAATCTAGATATATAGGTAAAAAGTATCAGGTTATTAAGCAAGTTGGAAAGTATCTAGAAAAGAAGTATTTATCAACATCAGATATACAGAAACCGATTCATAATTTGGATACTGGCAAAGACGTATATATTTATAAGGCGGGTATACGAGAAACATTTGGAAAGGATAGTTATTATCTGAATTTAGATAATGATTTGAAAATTGCTAAAATTGTTTCAATGAAGTATTTGGCCAATATGATTAAGTACGGAGAAGTAAGGGCAAACGATGCAGCAAATTACCATGATAAGAAGAGTAATATTACATTTTCGTATTTGCGAAGCATGATAAATGTTGGAGGTGTAGATTATGAAGTGACAATAGACTTAAAAAATACAAAAAAAGGAACCAGTTTTTACATTCACGGTTTAAATATAAAGAAGATGAATGTGAGCCAAGGGTCAAGTACAAGTACCCACCCTTATTATAAAGGGTCTGCACATTCATCTTCTAGTGATATTAGTATATCCAATAAATTACAAAATGTCAATAATAGTATGCAAGAAAGCAGTGGAGTAAAACATTCTATTACAGTAGATAATGAAGGACATAATTTATCGAAGGGACAGCAAGAATTTTTTAAGGATAGTCAGATTATTGATGAGAATGGAAACTTGAAAGTAATGTATCATGGTACCGGAAGAGCGGACCGTGTAGGATATTATTTTGACCCTAATAGGGCAACATCTGGTCCAATGGCCTATTTTACGGATAACCAGGAAATTGCAGAAAATTATTCAAAAGATAAGAAAGATACATCGCTTGATTATGACGAAAGATATAACGATTATCATACACAGTTTCGTGTAAAACATAACGGAGAAGATATATCTGTTGGTGAACTTTGGAATACATTATCTGCAAAGGAAAAGAAAGAATTGGGAGAGAAGGCAGGACATATTTGTTTTGATGATGATTACGAAACAATTATTTATAATCCGGATGTGGATTATGGAAATGGTAATTTTGATTCGTATCTGCTCCGGGAAAACAATGGAAATGTCTTAGAAGCATTAGTGCAGGCGTGGCTTGACGATGGTGAACTATACGATAGGGAGGACGATTTTCGACAAGTGTTAAAAATGGTCGGAATTGATAATGTAGAATATTACAATCCAGATTATCGGGACGAAAAGGTTTACGAAGTGTACTTGAATGTGACAAAACCATTTGATACAACGGATATATCTACAGATATGTTTGAACAAATAAAAGATGCTGCAGAAAATGCACAAGTTACTGTTGGAAATGAAGCGGATATGTGGGATAAGAATAATGTTGTTCCGGAGGAGTTTGTAAGTCGCTTGCAAAATGATATAAAAAATGGGACAACATATTCATGGACCAGTATTCCTGATTTTGTAACAGATGTATTAAAGAAAAACGGATATGATGGTATCATTGATAAAGGTGGAAAACAAGGTGGAACTATACATCAGGTAGTAATTCCGTTTTACAGTGAACAGATTAAACAGATAACGAATGAAAATCCAACAAAGGAAAACAAGGACATTCGCTACTCTATTAGTGTTGATCTGGATAAGCAGATAGATGATGTGCTAAATGACACCGTACCAAAAGATTATACGCATGTTTATTTGGGGGAAACAACGAAAGCATTGAAAGAATTAGGCTGGAATGACCTTCCGATGCTTATGACGAACCAACATGTGTATAGTGTGATTAACGAGAAGAAAGATAAGGGTGCAAGATATAAGAAAATAAGAAATTATCATAATTTAGGTAAAGAAAAGTTTATGCAAGTGTTGGAAGACATTGAAAGACCATGGATGATAATTAAATCCAATAACAAAGAAAATAATGCAGATTTGGTAATGGTATCTTCTGTTGTTGATAAGAATGGAAATGTTGTCATTGCAGCAGTTAAGCCAAATGGGGTAGGAAGAAAGAAAACAGCAACGCTAGATGCTAATATTATGTTAAGCATGTATGGAAAAGAAGCTCTTCATAATTATGTCGAAAAAGCTGGAAAGGAGAACCGTATCGTAAAAGTAAATCCTGATAAAGCAGTGGGTCCAACGGTCCAATTCCGAGGGAACGTACTTCATCAGGATTATAAAGACAATCTAGCACAATATAAAAAGATTGTCAAGAATATTATATCCGAGGAAGGCGAAAAACATTCCATTCGAGTGGCGGAACGTACGGAAAAATTACGTCGTTCGTTATCAGACACTATGTCTACGGAAGAAAGTTTGGTACATGAAAACGACCAGTTAAGAAAAGTAGTTGAAACACTGGAGAGTGAATTTAAACCCGGAAAGAGAACAGTTCCGGAACCGGCACGTGTAGAGGTAGTGTGTAAAAAAATATTGAAAAAATATCATTCGTCCTTTGATGCAGAAACATTTCGTGATAACCTGACGAAGCTGTATGCTTATATGAATGAAGAGGGAGCCGATTATGATGCAGCATTAAAAATTACATCGGAAATTGCTCGTGGTGTATTGGAGAAGAGTACGACCAAAGATATGACATTGTATAACGAATATAAGGATTTGCGTGATTACTTCCGTAAAACAAAGTTGGCTTTATCAGAAGCGCAGAAAAGTGAAGTGAATTATTTGTATGGAAGCATGGGTGAATTTAGAAAGAGCAACTTTGGACGGCTTCGTATCGTTGAAGATGGGACAAGTCTCGACCAGGTTTGGGGAGAACTAAGCGATAAATATCCGGAATTGTTTAAGGCAGATACGAACGATGGAGACATGATTGCAGAGGTTATGACTGTATTAGATGGATTGCGGCCAACATATCGTAATGCATACGGAGAGGATATTGAGCAGGCATCTTATGACCTTGCATTAAACATTTATAAGGAAATGAGCAATGTGCCACAAAAAGCAACTTTTAAGGATAAAGCGGATGCGGCAGTGGAGCGTGAATGGAAAGAGGCAAATCGGGTATATCTTACCATGCTGCAGGACTATCGGAAAGAGTGTGAGAAACAATTTTTGGAAGGCTTGAAAGTCAGTATGGATGGTCAGATAAAGAATAAGAATCAGAGAATCCGAGAGGCGTATGCTAAGATACATGATTATGCAAATGTGATTGAGACGACACAAAACGGAGAACTGATTCGTAAGTATCAGCATGAGATTGATAAGCAAAAGCGTTACATTGAGTGGTTGAAAAAGAGTCAGGTGAAAAAGATAGCGGAAATGAAGATTGAGAATCGTCAGTACCGTAAGAATTTATCGGAGCAGAAAAAACAGACAGAAGCAAAGAATAAGATTCGACGGTTACATAAACAGATGCGTCAGATGCTTATGAAACCAAAAGAGGGGATGTATGTGCCACAAGATTTGGTTCGGTCTGTAATTGATGTGTGCGAGGCTGTCAATTTGGGAGCGAAAGAAGGAACTCAATTATATAATGCGTTAGATGATGCGAGACAGCATTTTGAAGCAATGAAAAAAGATTCCGATTATAACTATGCATCCGAGTATGATGCTGATATTGCTTATGAACTACAGCGTATTACTAATAAATTTAAGACTGATGGAAATAGCATTTATGATTTATCTTCCGAGGAATTAAATGAGGTTTATGATGCGATGAAAACGGTATACAAAACAATCCGGAGAGCAACCGAATTAATTCGCAAAGAGGGAGAAATTGATGCGACAAAGGCAGCAGAACAGGTAATCCGGGAAGTACGTTCGGCAAAAGGTGTAAGTTCATTTATGAGTACGCATAAAGTCATAAGAAAACTGCCTGAGTATGCATTGAAATCTCTAAATTCCTATCGTGCATTTCGCCGGATTACCGGATACGCGGATGGAGAGTTTATGCAGGAATGGAAAGAATTAAATGAAGGACAGCGTAAAATGCTGACGATTCAGCAGCAAGGAGAAGCTATTCTTGCCGATGTAATGCAGGATGAAAACGTGGTAAAACTGATGAAAACTTTTGACAAGAAGCAGGGAATGGTTGACACCGGCCTTGTTTATGAAGATGGTAAGAAAGTACAAGTAACAAAAGGAATGCGTATGGCACTTGTAATGCATGGTATGAATAAGGACAATTTACGACATATGGTTTATGGTGGTGTCACTATGCCAAATATGGACTTATATTTGAAGGGGGATAAAAAAGGTGCTTATGATAAAACAAAATTAGCAAAAGGGGTAACCTCTGCAAAAATTCAGGCGATGGAAGATGCCATGTCCCCGGAAGAGAAAAAGGTTCTTCATGCTTTTAAAAAGTTGTTCCACGAGTACACCGGTAGTGTGATTAATGAAACCTCAATGGAGTTGTACGGATTTAAAAAAGCAAATGAGAAGAATTATTATCCGATTTCAGTTGATAAGAACTATGTAACTACGGATATTACTAGTTTGAAAATGGATAAAACTTTAGAGGGAGCCGGATTTTTGAAGGAGCGTATACAATCTGTTAAGCCATTGGTAATGGAGAGTATAATTGACACAGCGCAGCGTTCTTTGAAAATGACATCGGAGTTTGGTGGTCTTGCGATTCCAATTCGTAACTTTAATAAAGTATATAATGGAGCTACGTGGAAAGTTACTGATGCGGATAGTGCCGATGTATCTGCGAAATCTGTAATGGTACAAGATGATACTGTTCATAAGGCAATGCAGGATGTATGGGGAAGAATGGCAACGAAGTATATTGATAACCTGCTTTCTGATTTGCAGAATGCAAGGGCGGGAGAATCAACTGTCTTTGATATGCTTCGGGGAAATTTTGCTGGAGCAGTTCTGACCGGAAACTGGTCAGTTATTATGAAACAGGCGGCATCTTATCCGACTGCAGTTGCTACTTTGGGATGGGAACCGGTTATGAAAGCACTTGCCAGAGGTGGTAAACATGGACTTCCTATCAGTAGCGCAGACAGAGAATTGATTGCAAAATATACACCACTTTTATGGTATCGAAACAAAGGAAATTCCACGCAGGAAATGGCGGATATTGATACTTTGAATAGTCTTACAAATCGCATGCCGGTGGTAAGAGAAGTAAAGAATATGATACAGAAAGTTGATGTGGCGACAGTTGGACGGCTTTGGTATGCGTCACAATACTATGTAGATGCAAATTATACGGCATTGAAAAAGGGGACTGATGTATATTATCGTCAGGTGGCGGAAGTTTTTAATCGATGCGTGGAAGATACACAGCCGAATTATACAGTAATGCAACGACCGGATTATTTGCGCGACCCTAGTAAAATTAAAAAAGTAATGTTTATGTTTATGACACAGCGTATGCAGAATGGTGGTATCTTATATGACGCGGCATGTAATCTATATGCAAAAAACAAAACCGGAACAAAGGAGCAAAAGGCACAGGCAAGAAAGGAATTTGCATGGGCTGTATCCAGTCAGTTGGTATCGGCAGCAGTGCTTTCTACAATGACGTTTTTGGCAAGAGGTCTTTTGCACAAGATAAAACCGTATTTGGACGATGAGAACGAACTCACTGCCGAGAGCTTTGTCTCAGAGTGGACCAATGGTGTGCTGGGGTCACTTTCAGGAAGTTTTATAGCAGGAAACGAATTGTATAACCTTATATATTCTGCAATTACGAAAGAACGGTATTATGGTATTGAGGTGTCACTGTTTAGTGAAATTTCTTCGCTGTTTGAATCTATTGTGAAAATGGGAAATGGTGCAATTGATTCGTTTAGTGATTCTGATGAGGAAGCAGAGAAAGGAATTGACGAGATAAAAGGAGCCTTTTTTGATGCGGCTGGCACCGTGGCAAAAATGTGTGGTGTACCGGTAGACAATGTGCAAAATGTAGCCGTTGGAATTTGGAAGAATGTTGAGGATGTGACATCCGGGGATGGTTTGTTTTCATTTTCCACGGATAAAGAAGAACCGAAAGCAAGTGTGTATGGAAAGAAAATTTACCATGCACTTATGGACGGAGATAAGAAGACAGCCGAGGAATATCGGGAGAAGATGAAGAAAAGTGGGGAGAAAGGTGAAGGTGATGTGGAAACAGCAGTGAAGGACCAGCTGGCAAGTCGAAATGATTTAGTAAAGCAAGCGGCACAGTATCGTCTTGACAAAAATCATGATGGCTATATGGAATGTTACAACAAACTTATAAAAATGGGATTTAATCATTATGAAGTTGTAGCTGCAACTAATAGTGTATTAAATAAGATGCAGGACAAAACGGAATCCGGTGCAAAGGATGCACATGATTATCTTTCTTTTTACAAGAGCGATGATTTGGTTGCTGCCATTGAGGAGGGAAAAGGCTACGAAGAAATATTACAACAGATGTACGAGGAAGCAATGACAAAAATTGAAAGGGATGATGAAAAGCATGAACTTAGTGCCAGTAAGAAAGAGAAGAAAGCATTTGCGTCCATTCGTTCGAAATTATCTTCTGAGTATAAAGACAGGTTTCAGAGTGCTAAAAATACTCATGAGAAACAACTTATTATGCAGAAATTGTATAAACTTAAAATAAAAGGTAAATGCATCTATACAAGCGATACGTTTAAAAAATGGAATGAGGAATAGGTGGTTCGCATGGGAACTAGGGGGTAAAACTTCTAGTTCCTTTGCTATACTGAGAAAAAAACAAAGGGGGACTTATAGAATGAAACAGATGATTTGTACGATTTGCGGACTGGTTGGAAGTACCGTGGCGTCTTTTTTTGGAGGATGGACTTCCGGAATGACAACGCTTCTTATCTTTATGTGCATAGATTATGTTACCGGTCTTATGGTTGCTGGAATTTTTAAAAAGAGCAAAAAAACAGAGAGTGGTGCGCTGGAATCTCATGCTGGATGGAAAGGATTATGCCGGAAAGGTGTTACCCTGCTTATTGTATTGGTGGCTTGTCGGTTGGATATGACAATTGGAACTACATTTATAAAAGATGCTACTGTGATTGGTTTTATTGTTAATGAGACGATTAGTCTGATCGAAAACGCTGGTCTGATGGGAATTCCCATTCCAAAAGCAATTGAAAAGGGGATTGATGTGTTGAAGAATAAAGAGGAGGTTGATGAGTAATGGAATTTAAGAAAGCATATGAGGCACTTAAACAGGGAGCATTGATAAAGTGTCCAGAATGGAGAGGATATTGGAAATGGGAAGATAATTCCATTAAGATGCATTGTAAAGATGGGAAAACTCTTGATATTCGGGAGACAAAAAATGTTGGATATACTCTTGATTTTATTCTTCGTGATGATTGGGAGATTGTTGACGAGGCAGATGTAAAGGATTTAGATGTCCAAACATTTACATTTGGTGAAGCAATTCGAAGATTAAAAATTGGACAGAAAGTTGCCCGTAAGGGATGGAATGGTAAAAAACAATATATTCAGCTTGCAACAGGTATTTCATATGTGTCAACAGGTGGAGAAATTGTAAATTGCGAGCATGATGCAATTGGTAACAAGGCAATTGCATTTGTTGGTACTTCCGGTGTTCAAATGGGATGGCTTGCATCGCAGGCAGATATGCTTGCTGAGGACTGGATCGCAGCAGATAAGGAAGGTGAAACAAATGGAAATTAAAAAAAGAAGAGCAAAATCAATCAGTTATGGGAGCAAAAGGAGTTTAAAGGGCATAAAGTACATTGTCATACATTTTACCGGTAACAAAGGAGATACGGCGAAGAATAATGCTGATTTCTACGCTACTGGCAACACGAGGGAAGCAGGTGCGCATTTCTTTGTAGATAAAAAATCCGAGATTTGGGAGTCCGTGCCAATGGAATATACTGCCTGGGCGGTTGGTCACTTCTTTACTCGTAAGAACGGGGCTGCATCGTATTATAAGAAGTGCACGAATGATAACAGTGTGTCCATTGAATTATGTGATTGCAAAAAAGGTGTAAGCTGGGAACAGATGCTTGCGGTAAGAGAATTAGTACAGTATATTCAGAAACGTTGTCCGAATGCAAAAACTATCATTAGACATTGGGATGTCAACGGCAAAGCGTGTCCAGAGCCGATGATCGGTAAAGGCAACTTGAAATGGAAGCATCTTTACAACAAAATTATGTATAATTATCAGTACAGAGCCAAAGTAACAAAGGCAGCAGCCATTCGCTCATCCAAGGGAGTAAAACCTACTAATAAAATTGGGAGCATAAATCCGGGAGAGGTTGTTAAGATTTCTAAAGTGGTTGGTGCATGGGGGCGTTTGTTGAACAAAAAGAATGACAAATGGCAATGGATTAGTTTGAAAAAGGTGAAAGAAATTTAAATTAGTAGTTGTCAATTAGTTGTCAGAGAGATAAAAAAAGTACGAAAAAAGGCGTAATACAGAAGTTGAAATCTTGACTTTTAATCAAGTTGTCCGGGGTTCGAGTCCCCGATGCCTCATTAGAGATCAGAGTAATCTGGTCTCTTTTTTGTTTCTGGTTTAATTGAATCCGGAAATGTATTTTCAAGGCTAATCTTAATTAAGTTCTTGGTGCCTGTGGAATGACTATGGGTATCAGTTCAATTATATTAATGAAAAATATGCCTGCCGTTATTCTTTCCATCATTTTAGGAACTGTAATCGGTCTGATTATTCACTTTGGAAAGCTTATACAGAAAATGGGAATGGGTATGGAAAAAGTTATTTCTAAGGTTATTCCCGGTCAGAATAAAACGAATGAAGAATTTCAAAGCCTGTGGCGGCGTACTTCTTGTAGCAACAGGTTTTCGGATGATGAATGTAAAGGAATTTCCAATAGCCGATATGATACCTGCAATGGTACTTGTAATGCCGCTAAGTCATCTATGGGTAACATATGTGATGCCTTTTGTTTCTTAAGGACAATTTTTTTATTGTGCCGCCGAAAAGGAACTGATATAATCAAGATGTGAAAAGAGAAATGCAAATCGTAAATTGTGGAGGTGACAGAAATGATGATGTTTTTACGTTTAAGAAATATCTAAATACATAGGACTATGTTAAATAGTTTTATGTATAGACAAAACACAAAAACTATTTAATAAAGGAGATTTTGTAATGATATTTCAAGATAATGTAATGAAAGAGTACTTAAAAAATGTTTATTTTATAGCGGGAACACCATGTGGTGGGAAAACAACTATTTCATGCGCATTGGCGAAAAAGTATGGATTCGAAATATATGATATTGATGAGCGATTTGATGAACACAGAAAAATATCAGATCCATTATATCAGCCTGCTATGAATGCTTATTTTAAAAGTGCAGATGCTTTTTTTGGAAGAACAGTAAAAGAATATAAGAATTGGTTGTTGAAGACAACTCATGAGCAGTTAGAATTTGTTCTTCTTGATTTGATTCGCCTGTCAGAGAAGAAGAAGGTTTTGTGTGACTGTCATCTTACAGTTGCTCAGGCACTTGCCTTTTCAGAACCAGCGAGGGTTGTATTTCTCATAAAAGATCCATCTAATCTTGTAGATGAATATGGTAACAGACCGGATCATCAAGGTTTTCTTCAGTACATAAATTCGGCTTCTGATATAGAAAAAGCAAAGCAGACTGTAAATACTACCTTATATGAACTTAATGTAAATCGTATAAAGGAAATTAAGGCCAGTCCTTTCTTTTGGATAGAGAGAACTGAGGATAGTACAGTTGATGGCACATTAGCTTGTGTCGAAAAACATTTAGGTTTAATATAGTTGAAGAAAGACATTCGATTATAGCACATTTTGTTTAATGAATTAGTGCCACAAATTGAGAAGTATTCTTGATTTGTGGCATCTTAATAAGGCAGAATAAAGGAATAAAAAGAATCTTAATTCTGTTAAACGCTATTGACAACTTCAAGTTTTTGAAACTGAGAAATCGAAAGTTGTCAAATTGATAAAAAATATACAGAAAAACAATTTATAAATATGAAACAAGGATGGTAAAGAAAATTGAAGGTAAAGCAAAGAGTATATCAACTTATAAAATCCGTTCATCTGGGCGAAAGAAAAGCCTGATTGAAGATTAACAGCATAATATAATAAAGGAGAGATTGACATGTTCAGAGAAATGAGAAGATTTAAGCAGCAGATAACAACAGAAGAATGTAAAAAGGTGTTGAAGGAGGAGAAGAGGGCAGCGTTTTCGGTAATCGGTGATGACGGATACCCATATACAATACCAATTAATTTTTATTATGACGAGGCAGACAACATCATTTATTTTCATGGAGCAAAAGAAGGACATAAGGTTGATGCAATGAACCGATGCGATAAAGTTTGTCTGACTGTCTGGAATCAAGGATTCAAAAAAGAAGGGCATTGGGAATGGAATCCAACAAGCGTTGTTGTTTTTGGAAAAGTGAAGCTAGTAACAGAAAAAAACATCTTTGAGGATCGGTTGAGAAAGCTAGCAGCAAAGTATTATCCAAACATTGATGAGATTGAAAAAGAAATGGAGCATTCTGCAGCACGGGCACAGCTGTTTGCCATAAAAATCGAACACATGACGGGCAAACTCGTCAACGAAAAATAACATTCAGGCAACTTCTAATTGTTTTGTAAGAGGGAATATCAGAGAGGCAATGTAAAAGCCACTAGCGGAAGTGCAGATGGCGATGGAACAGTCGATGGCAAAGTATTCCCTGAAGGATATCGCCGATTATATCGATAAAAAGATACATTTTTAGGAATATGTTTATTATACGCATGCCTGTAACTAAAAACTTATGGGAATTATAGGAAATAAAGGAGAATTAAAAATGTTAGATAAAATGGAGGTATACTATTTCAGTCCCACGGGAGGAACGAAAAAAGTGAGTAGTATTTTTGCGGATGCGATGGAAAAAGAAGTAATCTGGCATGATCTGGGAAGTAAAGAACCTATGATGGAGAAGCCAGAAGGTGAAATGACTGTTGTTGCATCTCCTGTTTTTGGAGGCCGTATTCCTTCAGTTGTACGTGAAAAAATAGAAAAATTCTCAGGAACCGGAAAAAAGGCAGTAACGATAGCGGTTTATGGAAATCGGGCATATGAAGATGCCCTGTTGGAAATGAATGACATTCTGACGAAATGTGGCTTTACGGTAATTGCTTCAGGTGCATTTGTAGCGCAACATTCCATGGCACCTGAAGTAGGAGCGGGAAGACCAGATGGAGAAGATGAGAAAGAAATCCATAAATTTGCAGAAACTGTCAAGAATAGCACTGCTGTAGAGAATGTTCAGGTTCCAGGAAATCGCCTATACAAACCAGAGATGAATTTGCCGGTTGCACCAATTTCCCTACCATCCTGTACGAAGTGTGGAAAATGCGTAACTGTCTGTCCGACAAACGCTATTTCAGTTGCAGATGGAGCAGTGATTACGGATATAGAGAAATGTATTCTTTGCATGGCATGCACCCATATCTGTACGGAACAGGCGAGAATTCGTCCGCTTCCATTACAGCAGAAAACGGAACAGATGCTTGGTGCCTTAAAGGGTGTCAGAAACAAAAATGAAGTGTTCTTATAAGGAAACTTCCAGTTTGCAAACCTGCTAGATAATCAGAACAGTTAAAATTGATTGGAGGATGAACGAAAATGAAAACGATAGAAATTGTCGGAGAAAATTATTGTGGTAATTGGGATAAAACCAGAACTGCTTGCAGAGGTATAGTTATAGATGGAGACCGTATTTTACTTTCATATGCAGCAAAGACAAATCAGTGGATGATTCCCGGCGGAGGTTTGGAAAGCAATGAAAGTGATGAAGAGTGCTGCATTCGGGAAATTGCTGAAGAAACAGGTATAGTAGTAGAAACCTCACAGTGCTTGTTAGAAATTGATGAATATTATGGGGACTGGAAATGGGTTAATCGGTATTTTATCTGCAAAGCAATAGGCACAACGGAAATAAAACAGACCGAAAGAGAAATACAAGTTGGTATGGAACCAAGGTGGCTTGAGATATCGGAAATCAAAAATATTTTCTCACAGTATGATTCGTATAAGGGAATTCATGAGATGCGAAGTGGAATGTATTTGAGAGAGTATACAGCATTAAGCGAATTGATAAATTCCAATAAATAAATGTTATAGAGAAAAAATTTTGAACACTTACTTGTTTATATGCATTCATAAGGGGAAAAAAGAAAATCGAACGATTCTATTGATGAAATTGTTTGATTGTGTATAACATAATTGAAAACAGAGATTATCTTTTTAAGACGATAATAATTTATTTTTCAAGAAAGGTGATAATATGTTTATTACCGCAACTGAAGTAAAAACTAATTTAGGCAAATATCTTATGCTTGCAGAAACACGAAAGATTTTGGGCAAACTTTTTACGTTGTTTCATTTGTTGGATACTACTTCTTTAGACTGCCGGAAAGCAATATCTTCTGAAATTGGCGATTATGAAGATGCTATTATGGTGGAAACAGCAATTCGTTCAGAAATGGATTGTATAGTGACGAGAAGTGTTAAAGACTATGCGAAATCTTCTATTAAGGTGCATGAGCCTTCTGCATTAATAAAGTTATTAGAGGAAGAAAACGAAGCTGAATAAAGATATGAAAGGAATAATTAGGAGAACAGCAAGTAAGCTGACACGGATTGTTCTTTTTTTTGATTATGAACGTAAAGAACTTTTTTGTGTAGTATGGGAGCGGTATTTGTTGAAGTCTGATAGTAATTAAAAGGATAATAATTCTAATCTTTGCCCTCCTATTGATAATAGGAGGGCGGGGGTGTGCTAAAATGAAAAGTGTCAATCAACACTTGGTACAAACGGAGGGAATGTTTTTCTTGTACGGAAGGAAAGCTACTGATATAATGGAAATATGGATGCCATATGCCGAAAAGCTTGGAAAAGAATACAGATTTCTGATTTATGAATATCCGTTTTATACTACCAAAGCGGACGAACAGATCGATTTTGCTGCAAAATTATTGAATGTATTGTCTATTGAAAAGGTGAATCTGAAGAGGATCAGAAATATGGCAGAGGCTTCTATGAAGTAGTGGCTTCTGACCTAAACTATAAGCAGCGGTTTATTCATAGTTCAGTCAGAGTACTATATTGATTTGATAGAAAAATTTTTAAAGAAAAACGTAAGTTGACAGACGAATTGATTACAGATGCAAAGGAAATATGAAACTATGGAAAACGAGGTAGTGGATATGGAAAAAGACCCATTTAAGGAATATTTAAGAGAATCTGAACCGGATAAAGCGCATAAGGGTTATGCTTGGAGTATAGCAATCGGACTTCAGGCGGTGGACGGACTCAAACCATCTAAATATCTGATTGATACTGCCATTAAGAATATTGAAGGCAAAATAACAATGAAAGAAGCGCAGAACCTTATTGACAGTTACTATGAAGAAAGACCAGTGCATTTATCAGACGATGAGCGTACCGAAGAAGCGGATAAGGTTTCTTTACGTATTGCAGAAATCCTTTCAGAAACTGCGTTCTCATTTTCGCCAAATGAGTATATCGCTATCCACCGCAAACTCTTTCAGGGGATTTACAACCATGCTGGAAAGATTAGAGATTATAACATCACAAAGAAAGAATGGGTCCTTGATGGGGCAACCGTTATGTATGGTAGCGCTTCTGAATTGAGAGCAACGCTTGAATATGATTTTTCACAGGAGAAAGATTTTAGCTATAAAAGTCTTTCAATGGATGAGATTATCCATCATCTTGCAGTATTTATTTCAAGGTTATGGCAAATTCATATCTTCGGGGAAGGCAATACGAGGACAACAGCAGTATTTTTTATTAAATATTTGAGAACACTGGGGTTTGCTGCAACCAATGATATTTTTGCGGAAAATGCATGGTATTTCAGAAATGCACTTGTCCGTGCCAACTATACGAACCTGCAAAAAGGTATTCACGAAACAACAGAATATCTGGAACTATTTCTTAGAAACCTGCTTTTGAACGAACAAAATGAACTTCAAAATCGAAATCTTCACATAAGTGGACTTCTGAACAAAGAAAAAGTGGACATTCAAGGTGTGAAAGTGGACATTCAAGACGCAAAAGTGGATATTGAAAGCGTGCTTTCCGCAAAAGGCAGCGATTTCACAGTAAAAACGACGGTTCATATCCATAGACTCTTTGAGAAGTTTGGCTTTGATGGAGTATTTGGAAGAAGTGCAGTTATGGAACTTCTTGAGCTGAAAAGTTCAGGCGCTTCGAAACTTCTTTCCAATTTGATGCAGGCGGATATTATTGAACCAGTATCAGGTCATGGAAAGGGAAAATATAAATTCAAGAAATAAATGAACGTGCCACATGAAATTTGGCTGGTTATAAATCGGAATTTGCACATTATGGAGGAAATTAGAATGAACATTAATGAATATCAGGAATTGGCAATGACTACTTTAAATCCTGAACTAAGTAAAAGAGACGTATTAATAAATAGTGTAATGGGATTATGTGGCGAATCAGGAGAAGCCATTGATATAGTAAAAAAATGGATGGCTCAAGGACATGAATTGGACAAGGAACATTTGGCAAAGGAACTTGGAGATGTAGCTTGGTATTTGGCAGAAGCTGCGACAGCACTAGATATATCTCTTGAAGATATTTTTCAAGCAAATATTGATAAATTAAAGAGGCGATATCCAGATGGATTTGAAACAAAGAAATCTTTAGTGCGCCTAAAAGGAGATATATAACTTCAAGTTTGCAAAACTGACCAAAAATACAAACAGTTCGTAAAAGTATAATTTTACGAACTGTTTTTTTGCGTATTTACGGCAATAGCAATCTGCTTTATTCTACTTCTCCACCAAGCTCCAGGCAGTCTCCATAGTGCCTCTGCAGTGACTTTAAGTCCATAATCATCACATAAAATACTCTGCCATTGTGCACTGAATCCACTATCCTGCCATGGTCGAGCACTGAAATATATTTACCGTCTGCTTTTTGCATATGAAAGAAAATATAATCATTTGAGTGTCCTCCGTTAATCTGCGACCATATGCTTTTTTGACAGCTTTCCTGTTCATCCGGGCGTATCAGATTGCAGAAGCTCTTACCTGTATATGCAAGCAGCTCGTCCATATTTTTACAGCCTGTAAGCCGAAGCAACTCACTGTTTGCAAGCAGAATCTCATCATTTTCTTTATCTGCTCTGTAAACAATGAAAGCTCCAGGCAAATTATTAATAATATCCTTCACTGCAAAACCAAGCTTTGCGCGGCTCTTTACATGCTCACCCTCACGATATGCCATGCAGCCGTTCTTCCCACGCATTTTCACCTTATAAAGTGCTATGTCTGCACACCGCATGAGCTGTGAACGGTCATCAGCCAAAACAGGATACTCCGCAAAGCCCAGTGAAATGGTAAATGTATGCGCTTCACCTTTACAATAAAATTTCCTGGTTTCTTTTGTAAACTTCTTAAGAAAAGGCTTAACCTCCACGACAGTGCAATCCGGCATGAAAATGCTAAACTCATCGCCTCCGTTTCTGCCTAATATAACATCCTTTGAAAAATATTGCTTCATGCTCTCTGCAAGCTTCTTAAGTACACCATCCCCCGCTGCATGTCCATACATGTCGTTTACCAGCTTGAAATCATCAATATCAAGCATCGCCATAACACAGTGCTTTTGCGGGTTCTGCCTCATATATTGCTCAACCTGCTCATCAAAGCCGAGCCTGTTGTAGATACCGGTCAGTGTGTCAGTCACAGCAAGTCTCTTGAAATTCTTCCTGTTCTCATTGATTGAAATCAACGCTGCTGTAAGCCCAGTCAAAAGCAGGACTATAATTACACCTCCAATAAACATGTATATCAGGTAGTTATTATTATAAAACCCACTCTTGGGTAAAATCTCAAGCCTCCACTTGCCTCCATACACGTCAAAGTCATATATCACTGGATCGTTCAACGCTTCCTTTGAACCGTTAACCCACTCATACGTATCATCCCACGGCGAAGCACACTTCTGCAGACTGTACTTATATCCAAAATTGAAAAGAGCCTCTACAGAATGAGAAAAAATTTCCGGAACCTTCAGTATAACAATTGTGAAGCCCCAAAAGCTCTTTTTACCATTTTCATCCTCCAAATAAACCGGATTGCGCACTGCTATACCATATCCGCCCTGCTTCAGCTCAAATGGTCCCTGCATAATTACAGTGTCATTATCCCTCGCATAGCGCGAAATCTCTCCCCTGTCACTATCATTTATCAGATCTATCTTGCCGGATTCATTCAGATCCTCTGGATATATTTCATTCACAACTCCATTCGGTGCTATCTGTATACTCTGAATCGAATCGTCCATCATATTTTCTGCAATATCATAAAACTTATTTATATTTCCATCACCACTTATGACAACCTGCTTCAAGGTATCGGTAACTCCTATTCCCTCCATAAGCTCGCCATATATACGCTCCGTATATGTCATCGCATTGAGCTTTGCATTTGTCCTGTTCTGCTGTTCCTGACTCTCGCCGACTACATATATAGCGCCGATTAACGCACACATACCCAATATAAATACCACTGCCGGAACAATGAATCTCTTTTTTAGCTTTTTCATTTGTATCACCTCCTAAAATCAATGTCTATCTGTTCCATATAATTTTAATATTATAGCTTTAATATAAGAAAATGTCTATAAATTTCCAGCACTTCAAACTCATAAGCAAAACGAAAAGAAGCCTCACCCAGTATAATGCTGATAGTCCTGTTTATAAGACAACATATAGAATATAATAAAGACAGTGTCTAAGTCCGATCTTTCTTCTTTCCCAACTCAGCATCATTTCGCGGAAATGATTTCCACTTATGATCAGTATGGAGGGCGCTATATGGTAACAAACAATATTTCGGAAATACGCAAAGAAAGACATCTCTCTTTATAAAAGTCTTAAAGAGACTACTCTCATCAATAGATATTTCTCTTCTCATAATAAATTCTATTTCATTGTAAGAAAAGTAAAAAGTTGCCACTTTTTACTTTTCTTGCTATATCAGCCTTTGGGAATTTGACCATCGACATACAGAATGTGATTAACTAACCACTCTGTGAGATATTTTAAAATCCCCATAATCTGTTCATCTTGATCTTCTACCTCATCATTGTGATGTTCCATAAATTCATCAAGTTTATGTATAAATTCCTGATGTTGAACTTTCTGTGTAAATATCTTCTTATAATTAATAGATTCCATATACTGCTCTTCATCACTAAAGTGTTTTACTGTATAATTTCGAAGATTTTCTAATATTATATCAATCCTATCATATTTATCCGGTATAAACTCATCATGAAGCAGTTCATATGCCTCATCTGCATATTTAAATAACTGCTTGTGTTCTTCGTCTATCATATCTATACCGATATAATATTCTGGTTTCATTTCATACATAAATTAATCCTACTTTCAGTTTATTTGTTTTATGAACCTGTTCAATACTATTCATAATAGGCAAATGCATTTCTCATGAATTTTCTATATTTTCTCGTTTTTAATGTTAGATTCCACCAAAACATTCCCTAATTTTCTTGGAAATATCAGAATCAACAAAACCTTTCTGCACCATGTCATCGAGCATCTCACATGTTTTTTCGTGCGATAAACCTTTCTTATATGGTCTGTCCTCGGTTAATGCCTGATAAATATCAATAGCCTCATTTCAAAAGAATTATCACTTAAACACATTTTGAATCGAATAATCCTTGTAAACAATGGAATTTCATTCAACTTTTTTTAAGAACCGGTTCCATCGGCATGTTAATGATGAAACAAAATCACATTTGACACATCTGTTTTAAATGGAATTTTAGTAATATTTTTTTCACCATAAATACAATGAAGATTTGTTTTTTTCTCGGATAAATCTTTTTTACAATTAATGACACTATGAATCATGTGCAATACCGGAAGTCCACAGCCTATCATTACTGCCTTTTTGAATTAATCACTTTCTTCTTCGTAATAATCTCATCTCCTTAATAGTTTTCTTCATGTACTTCAAAATAGCTCTGCGGATGATTACATACCGGACATACCTCAGGAGCCTTTGTTCCTACCACGATATGTCCGCAGTTACGGCATTCCCATACCTTAACTTCACTCTTTTCAAATACCTGTGCAGTTTCAATATTCTTAAGAAGTGCACGATATCTCTCTTCGTGGTGCTTCTCAATCTGTTTATTGTCAATAAATAATAGTAATAATTACTATAATTGAATTATAGCAAATGCGGAGCAGGATGTCAATCCTTTTCTCCGCATTTGCTATAAAAATTTTATATCATTTTCTTTGCCGTTTGTATGAATTCTTTGGTAGCCTGTGACATATAATGACCCTTGTGGTAACCGATGGCCAGAACGCCGTGAGCCTTTGGATGATCCAGGGAATAGAAGTTTAACGGACCCTGTCCGTTTTTCAGTTCCTCGATCTCAGCCTGTCCGGAGATGAACATGCGTGGATAGAAGGTGATGCCCATGCCTTTTTCAGCCAGGGCCAGCACCGTCTGGATGTTCTCGGTTTCCAGCACGATATTCGGCGTGATCTGTGCTTCTTCGAACATTTCGTCTGCGATAGTACGGACGCGGTTTCCCTTGTTGATCAGAAGAAACGGGCAGCCGGCTAGAAGCTTTAAGTCCGTGTGTTCTGAAAGCTGTTGTTTTATCTCCTTTAAGCGGCCCGGGAACGCATGCTCCAGCACAATGTCAGGAACAGCCAGCAGGATTTCCTCTTCACAGATTGGTACGGTTTCGACATTTTCTACTTTAAAGGGAAGCATGTCAATGATCAGGTCAATATTTCCGTGGAGCAGGTCATCTGCCAGCTCGGAGGAATTGCCCTCCACCAGCTTCAGGTCGATATTCGGAAAGCGGTCCTTAAAGACCGGCAGGATTTCCGGCAGGATGACGCGGCCTCTGGTGTGGGAAAGCCCCAGGGTGAGCTGACCCACAGAGAAGTCCTTGATATCGGAAAGCTCGCGGTAGGTCTCGTCCCGCAGCTCCAGCATTTGTCTGGCCTTAGCCTTCAGTGCCTGACCGGCATAGGTCAGGGTCAGGGGCGTGGTGCGGTTGAAGAGGATGACATCGAATTCTTTTTCCATATTGGAGATATGGTTGCTTAAGGACTGCTGGGAAATGAACAGCTTTTTGGCAGCCTTGGTAAAGTTCAGCTCTTCGGCGGCTACCAGAAAATATTCCAGGTTTAAAAAGTTAATCATGTGCCTGACCTCCCAGATAGAGTGGTTTATGTAAATACGGGATATACTCCGCAGCTTTTTCAATGGAGGTGTTTACGACCAGCTCCTCCGGGAAACCAATCTCATCTAAAAGTGCCTGTGCGCGGGTGTGGTTTCCAACATCGGCATCGCTGTGCGCGTCACTGTCCATAATGACAGACACCTTGTACCTGCGGCACAGCTCCAGCATCGTGATATAATTCTCTCGTGCATTTAAACGATGGCATTCCGGGTGCAGGGAGCTGGAATTGACCTCAAGAAGCACATGGTGCTCTTTTGCGGCGCAGACCAGGGTTTCGTAGTCAATGGGGAAGCGGCCGTCATCCGGGTGGCCGATGATCTGGACCGCAGGATTCTTCATAACGCCGAGATAGGCAGCTGTGTTCTGTGCTGTGGTCCCGCTGTCATAGCAGGGTTCATGGATGCTGGCAACTGCATAGTCTAAGCCGGCAAGATAGCGCGGCTCAAGGTCGATATTGCCCTTGTAGTCGATGATGTTCAGCTCACAGCCAAGCATCAGCTTTACTCCGAACTGTTCCCGGGGAACAACCCTGAAATTGATGAAATAAAACGGATGGCAGGCGCCGGGAATGCGGGGGGCATGCTCGGTTATGCCAAGGAGCCTTACTCCCTTTTCGGAAGCGGAACGGATCATCTCCTGCATGGTGTTGTAGGCGTGACCGCTCATGATCGTATGGGTATGAAGATCTAAAATATCGTGGATCATAGTCATTTCTCCTGATAAAAATATCGTGTACAAACTAATAGAATTATAACACGCTTTCCGGCCAAAAACCAGAAAACTATAGCAAATCTATAGCAAATTCGCAGGAAATATGGTAAAGTTATTATTATGGAATCGTTCCATGCCGGAACGGGAAAAGGAGTAAAC
>OIWL01000542.1_pt1 | contig 49932 bp, 33 predicted proteins | sample 1587561 | NCBI WGS metagenome assembly OIWL01 (sample SAMEA3888903, study PRJEB22519) | human gut metagenome | biome: human gut; feature: human-associated habitat; material: faeces | place: Denmark | collected 2010 | reverse complement strand
AGATAACAAAAATGCCGGAAAACCTAACTCTTTTAGGAGATCAGTTATTATCAGTCAACAGAGCATTAAACTGATAAAAGAATGAGCGTTGATGATTTTGAATCCCATAGAGCCTACTTTGAAAAAGTGACTTATCAAACACGGTTCAACTAAATTGAAGAAGAACCATTCTTGTTGTAGAAAAGTGCACACTCTTGCAATCCCTTATTATTGCATTGACCGTTCTTTGAATAAATATTCTCTTAAAGGAAGCATTTCACAACTCTTTCTCTGTTTCGATATAGCCGAATCAGTTCTGTAATTGTGCATATATAATGCTCTTGTTCGATAGAAAATAGAATACTGTCGAGCAGACACAGGCAGCATAGTAATTCTTGTTTGGGCAGCGCTTCAATGTATCCGGGAGATTCCATACTGGGATAGTACTCTTTGAGAAAGGAGATTTTATCAACCGATTGCTCCAGATCGGTTTTCATAAGACAAGGGCAGGCATAATCATTCATATATTTGTGCGTTTTAACCGATTGAAAGGCTCCCATACACACACATAAAAGGCGTGGAAGCTATATACTATAATTATCCTATTGAGGCTCTGGTAAGGCCGTTCCCGAATAATAAGCAATAGCTCCACGCCCAGATGATATATAACAAAGTTATACGTACCTTGGACGTGGAGAACCTCACCTATTATCTGCGAGAATAAAATTTACCAGATTTCAATAGCAGATAACAATAAGATTTCTCCGTCGTTCAACAAAAACGGTGCACTCATTTCCTGACTGCATTGCAAAGATAGGAATAATTTGACAATCCGATAGTTTTCCCTGATAAAAATAATTGTCTGTCTTTGGGTTCCTCTACCTCTTATTGTACATAATGCTTCACTGATCATTTTTCAACTGCCTGTTTAATGTATATCTGCGATAAACCTATACTGCTTTTTCTTCTATTAGCATAGATAGAATTGGTGGTAATTGCTAATCCTCTCTCTTGTCAAACTTTGTGTCGTATACCTTCATTAAAAAGCCTTGAAAGCGAGAGGTTTTATAAACAAGATACCATCTGTTTGTGTCTTGTTCACTTTGGCGTTATCTCTATCTACATTAATGCAGCATTATTCAAAGTTGTATTATAAAAAATATTTTATTGTATAGCCTTGGAACTTCTTGAGATATTGTATTCTGTATTATTTACTGTATTTGTATTATTATCTCTTGTTAATACGAGTCTTCCAGATGCATCATACTCGTAAGATTCTGTAATTCCCCTTCCATTTGTCTTACTTTTTAACAATCCTAAAATTGGAATGTAATTGAAAGATGTTATATTAGCATCTCGGGGATATACACGTATGTCATCTATAGGACAGCCACCTTCGTCGATTGTATAGCCTGACCCTTCAATTTCGTGCATTATATAATTCCATTTGTTGTTCTTGAAAACTTGATAGTCTATAAAATAGCTTTTATTAGGATCTAATTTTAGTGGAACGACATATGAGCCAATATGACTTTTAGCACTGTGGAATCCAGATAAAATAGAACTTGAGGAACTTTCGAAATTTTCATAAAAAACATCATCGTATCCTATTTCAACGCTGTCTTGGTAGCAGTATGAAAAATTTAACATTCCATTACCAGATAGAGCTTCCTTCCCAGCATATGAGTCAGTATCGCAAATAGTGAATGTATGGTATCCGGCAGGAACATTGGTTAATACAACTTTATCTTTATAAGTGCTTATATAATAACTCCAAGGTGGTCCACCACTATATGAGGTTCTTTGTTGAATTAATCCAAACAACTTTCCATGATCTAAAACGCCTGATGCAAACCAAATATATCCAAAGTTTCCAATAAGATTAAACTCAACATCTCCAGCTATTGGAGTATAAAAGTTATAATCTTTTTCATTAGTCGATGAGGAACCGGGCTTTAACGAAATTGTGTGAGTCCTCTGTATTATTTGAGGTTTAGGAACAAGCTTACAGTTATTTTGGGCATTTTCGATTATGGCTATAGGATATTGGCCATTGTATCCCCAGATACAAACTGTTTTGACGCCATTCTCATTAATTATACTAATTGGATTGCCGTATGAATCAAAATTGATATATTCTAAATTGACCAAACATCTCTTATCCATTACATACTGATAAGAGTCTAGTAGTTTAAAAGAAGAATAATTACTGAGTGGAGCATTAGTTTCCAATTTATAAAGTTTGTCCTTGACTATATTGTTACCTGAAAATTTATATGTCGTTACATTGGCGTTTACTACATGCCCATTTTTCATAATTGTTCTCTCAATAGGCATAGATAACATACACCTGGACTTCATACTGTCATATATATTTGTCGGAGAGTCATTGGGGATTGAATCGTTATTATATTCTTCCATCAAATCGGAAAGAAATTTTGTTCTTATTTCGTAAATATTATTGTTGGATTCTTCTGTGTGTCTCTTAGTTTGAGTAAGTAGTCTAAATTTATTGTAATTATATTCCTCAGTTTCCTTTATATTTCCATTATTCATATAGTGGATGACTGTTTTCTTCTTCAAAAAAGGGTAATAAGTATATATTTTATTTGCACTTACTCTTATTGGTAGAGTATTCATGAGGGCATATCGGTTTATTGTTTTTACATAATCTGATAGATCTAAATGATAGGTAAAGTTTTCTTCTTTCAGTAACTTACCAGTATTATCACAATATTTTGTTGACTTTAATAAACCTCTATCTAATCCTCTTGATGTATATTTATTATATAAATCATTAGTCATTCCTAAGGTGAAAGCACCTACAGATGGTTCATCTTTTACTTGATCATGATTAACAAAAGAATAAATAGTTTTTGAACCATCTGAAAGTACTTCTGTTATTCGGGAATAACCTATGTGAAATTTATCTACCCAATTAATTTGAGTACTAGACTTGTTGTAGTATGAGTAATCTCCATGTATACTCATGTGCTTAAAGTCATAGTCAATTCTACCAGAACCGCGTGTTACATATTTCGGCACGACTGATAATATTCCGCTGGAAGTATTATCTTCATTAAGGTATAAATAATCTTTTATTATATTTTGTGATAAGTAATTATTATCAGAAATTGTTATCCTTTTAATTCTTACGCCACCAGTTATTCCTCTTTCTTGTTTAATCTCAAAGGGATATTGTGTCGCTATTTTAGAGTAAGTATGTGGCTCGTATTGGAAACAAATTTCCCCACCAGTAGGATATGTAATCTTCTCAAGGATTTCTGCTTTCACAAATGTAGAATCAGGCTGTCTGTAGTTATATAGTCCTTCAAAATTTAATGAACTAACCATCTGGAGATATTTCTTATTATTGTAATATCCCCAATTATCAGTTAACATTTGATTATAAGGAGGTAAAAGTAATGGATTGTATTGAAATTTATATCTTTCTTCCCCGTTCATTAGTAGTAAGTCCAATTTGAGTCGTTGGTTAGCATTATCTGTATAGTAAAGCTTGATTGTATCTGTTTTTCCTCTGATTTCATTCAATTTGAAAGAGTAACATTTCTCTTGAATTTTTCCAAGTAAAAAGCCATAATTATCCTTTAGGAAATATTTTTGATCATCATAATGCCCTAATGTCTTTAAATCATTTCTCTTCGATGAAATAAAATTTATTTCATCTCCATTACTTGCAGAAATATTTTCCAATGAAGACGGATAGATAATATCATATTTTTTATCTATTAGATAATAATATTGAGGATTGGCATAGTTGGGAATTGTAACATGGTCAGGAATCGTGACTGATCTAATGTCTTGGCCCATAAAATCGATAGTTAAAACTTGATGGTGATCAAATCTTTCTACAATATTTATATTCCCTTTTGTGTAGTTAAATTTTATATTATCTTGATTTGGTAATATGATTTTTTTTATGTGCCAGGTAGAAGCATTGCTAAATAGAGTAGAATGAAAATCATCCCAAGCCATCTGATGATTTCCTATCTGCTCTCCGTACTTATCGAAAAAATCACTATAATTATGATCTTGCATATATTGGCAAGACAGATCGATAGAATTAATATCCCCGCCAAAGATATATGTAACACCATCAGAATCAACGATTGTTATTTCTGTTATTGAAATCGGTCTAGTTTCAAAATAGAGTTTCGGATAATATACCCTACCTGTATAAGGGTGCTTCCATTCACTCTCCACAAAAAGGAATTCCGGTATTTTTCCTATCTTTACATCTTTAACCTCAAAATATGGGCTGTTTTGGGAAGATATTTTTGTTTTTATATGGCCAGTTTTGTCCTTATACATATAGAAAGATGCATTTATTTTTCCAATATTTATTATAAACTCATCCAAATCCGGTTCACGGAGGAAATCTTCGTTATTTATAAGAGGTTCGTAGTATTTATATAAGTTTGATTCTAAGTTCCAGTCTGGTATTTCAGTTCTGTCTGAGTATTCAGAAATTGTATAAATTTCGTCCGGATGCCCATTAGTAATCCTATAAATTTGTCCTCCCGTGATTGACCATCCTAATCCTACATTACCTACCGGTAAATCGACTTTATTGCCTTCAGCATTATAAACCAGTTGAATGTCGTACGAGAAATCCTTAAAAGTTATTGAATATAGAGGTATATATATAGATGGACGTCCTGTATATAAATCTACAGATGGAGCTTGTACTCTGAGTAAGGAACCTACACTGGGAGATGGAATGTCATGTTCTAATACCGATTGAGAGAATGCAGAAAAGGAAGAAAGGCCTAAGAATATTATTAATAGATATTTCATATACTGAATAACCAATGTAGGCGTAAACCGTATTGACAAAGACTGAAGTTGTTTTGAACCCAAAAGTGAATTAATGTTTTTCATATTTAGAAATTGTTTTTGACTTAATAGATCGATTTATCTGTAGTGATTTCCTGGTTAATTCTTACCTTTACATATGAATATGGTTACCGTATTCATATTGAACTATAAATCTGTTTAAAGTAGGAAGTTAAGTTTCCACACTATTTTTTCTGATGTGAAAAATTAAATCCAAATTAATAAAGTTTTAATGTGAATTTACATAATAAGTAAATGATGCTTATATTGCTTGCGATGAAAGTAATAAGTGTAAATATCCTTATAAATATTTTTTCTTTTTTTATAAAGTCTCTCCAAATATAAAAGATTAAAAAAACGGATAAAAATTCGAGTAGAAAATAATCTAATGAAAAGCTTCTAAAATAATAATCAATAGAATAGAAAAATAGATACTCAACAATTAATCCTATAGAAGAAAATAATAGTAGAAAAAGACCGTACTTTTTCTTTTTTAATATCCCAATAACTCCTGAAAATAGTATAAAAGCATATATCAATTTAAGAATAAAAAGGTATAGCGGTTTATATCCAAATACTCCAAGAGAAGGATAATGATATTCCCACATTCGGTCAATAATAGCTAATAAAATGAATACTATTATAATAATAATTGTAATATAGCAAACAAGTTTTCTGTTTCTCATAATAATTACCAATTAGAAATTACTTTATTATATTCTTTTTCCGAATTATATATTTCATAGTTGAAACTTCTATTTTTATCCATAGAAACAATTATATAAAATACTTGAGTATTATCTTTTATTGTCTTATCAAATTTAAAGCCAAAACTTGTACCTTCTGAGTTTTGATTTAGTGAAGTAAAATTATTAACTTTCTCTTCTCCGTTATAAAAATTTAGTGGGGAAAAATGATTTCCTAAACCACTGTATTTCTTTCTTAAAGGTTCTTGATCAAAGACTCCTCTTAAATAATTTTCAAATCCTACAGCACCTCTTTCCATGTCAAATACATTACTTATTACTCCTTTATAAGAACGAATTTGATTCTTTTCTCCTTGATAAGCATGAAAAATCTCATGTCCCATAAAAATTTCATTCGAAGCAGATCCGCCATCCATAGAAGATAGCCAAGTATTTGCTACATAATTTATTGTGTGAGAAAAAGGTTTATATTCGGAATCATTGGACCAAAATACTGAGTTCGTTTTATAATATATTTCTGAAGATATCAATTTATTAAGTATGATTTGTCCCATTGAGGTTGAAGCGATCATCGCAAGGTTTTTCAGTGCTCCTTTTGTGTTATTTAACACTTGGATGACCATGCCATCCGGATCAATAGCGTTTATTGGATTATTTGCACAATACGCATATGGACTGATCGAATAATACTTTTCACACAATGGGTCTACAGACATGAAACAAGCTAAAGCTGGGTCATACAATCGGGCGTAAAAATCATATAAATTCAACCTCATCAATGTCCCAAACTCTTTCCCTCCAAATCTGTATGTTTGTGGGTCCCCCCCCAAGTTATGATCTTTTATAGGCATTCCAAAAGGATAGTAATCATCCGCTGCCTCTATTTGACCTGTCGCAGAAACTGTTACTCTATTATTTCCTACATGGTCTTTGATATAAAAATAATAATTTCCATCTTTAATATAGCCATTATCTATCAATATTTTATCAACAAATAGTTCGTCGTTAATGAATTTATAGATAATATTTCCTAAATAGAAAACTATTTCATCTCTATCTGTGGATGTTGTTGTAGACACCCCTCCAGCTATTTCGGAAGGATTAAGGGAATGTCTTAAGGACATAGAACTGGAATTCATAATTTTCTCTCCTGTTGCTAAATAAATAGAGAAGCTAGAACCTGACATCAGAGGATTACTGACTGTTATTTCTTGGGGTAGATTGAGAAGGTTATTCTTTATGGTCACACCTTTGTAGGGATCTTTTGTAGTTGATCCATTGAGATCATACTCATAAGAAACGGATTTCCCGACTCCTGTTATATCCTTAAAATCATATGAGTCATATTCCTGTGAATCTTCGGCAGAATCTTCTACCGTCTGAATTTGATTGCCTAAATAGGATATTGTCATGAAATCAGGAAATATAGTGCCGGTACTTGTATTCATACTTCTATATATATTTTTTATATTTCCATTTTTATCATATATAAATCGGGCATTTGGTGTTCCAAATCCACTATCTTTATTCATATACTCGATCATTCTTGAAAGCCCATCATACATCATGGATATATTCCATTTGCTTGAGCCACTTCTTGATTCTCTGTAATCATTTATAGAAGTTATATTTCCAATCTTGTCATATTCAAGTTTTTCCTTGTATATACTATTATTTGAATCGGCCAACCAGGATCGGATATTATATTTATAATTCGTTTTTAAAGCATCTTGATTGTTCGCTTGTGTTGATAATAATTGTCCCAATTCATTATATGTATTTTGGGCTATAATGATTTCACTTCCATTGTTTAGCTTATGTCGTGTTTTTATTAGTCGTCCTGCATGATCGTAGTCATAACTGTATAATTCATTTGTCTGATTTATATTGGTCGTAGAGTGTTCATGTAATCTTTTTATGGGTTGTCCTTGAAAATTATATGCGATATATTCATTGTCAAATCCTCCTCCTGACAGCCGGCTTTTCTTTGTTTGAATGAGTCGACCACGATCATCATAGTATAAAGCCGAATGTTCATCCAAGGCTCCCTCCCAACCTAAAGGGACTGCGTTTACAAAGCTGCCTGTCAGCATACCTTTTGCAGAATAACTATTGACATTATACCGTTTGCCATAGCCTTGTCGTTCTTCATAACTCAGTGTATTAGCTACTTCGCTTTTCATATGTATAAGAAAATCATAATTATCATAATAATTACTTGTTAGACGTTTTTCGTTTTTAGGGATAAAATTTGAAAAAGAATACCCCATTTCTATGGAATATGTCCCAATAACGTTTTTATCCCTATAATTTTCATTAGATATATCTGTATTACGACAGATACCGGTCTGAACAATTCTACCTAACACGTCAGAAATAGAATACAGCCATTCACCTGTCTTACGTTGTTCTGCATTCTGGGTAAAAATCAATCGGTCTCCCCTGTCGTATACATAATAAATCCAATCACATCCGGGCAGACGTTTTCTTACACATCGATTACGCTCATCATATTTATAAAGATAAGCATATTGTTTTACTTCTAGGCTATTATCCGTTATTTGTTTATTCTCTTTGATAAGCTTATCTGCAAGCATGGGAGGAATGACATAAGATAAATTATCAAAATCGTCATATACATAGTATGTATCATATGTTGTACCACTATTCAATTGACGTGTAAGGATTACTTGTCCTTGTTTATTTTTGAATTCATAAGAACTATAACCTTCTTCATTTTTTACTTCAGTCACATAGAGCTCCCCTGGGGCAAATGGTATCGGTTTTACAAGAGAAGTATTCAAGTTACTGCCCGTTATAGTAAAACACATACAAGACAGTTTACCATTAGCTTCATTTGTTAAATAGTTTGTTTTAATTGAATAGTTCCAGCTATGCCACTTGGAACCCGGACCATATTGTTCCAAAATTCTGTTTAATGGAGAAGCTTCGTAGATTGTTTTTGAATAGGGTTTGGAGTCATTTATGTTAGAAGCGATTGCTGCTGATTTCACTTCAGGACTTCCTGTGAAAGCACCATCTTTTCCTGAAATTACCGCAGGAAGCCAAGTTGCAACATTTCTTCCGCATGCATCATATTCTTGTAGGGTCACCAAACTATTGTGCTCGGGGGTGATACCGACTTGGACTGTTTGTACAGGACGTCCCAATCCATCGAAATATTGTATACTTTCTATAAATTTAGTTGGATCTGTCTCATCTGTCATCGTTTTGGTTCTTATATAATTTTGATCCTGACTTTGAGACATTGCACAGACGCAGTATACTATATAAGCTATAAATAATATAGAGTGTTTCATGGGAGTTATTTTTTCAAGACAATATTAGACACGGATTCATTTCTGACATCGAACTTAATAATGTATGCACCGGGGAAGAGAACGGAACAGTCTATTGCTTCCTTATACAACCCTTTCTCTCTATGTTTTGGAGCGATTACTTTCACAACTCCATATACAGAACTATATAAGGTAATGGCTACTATGGCTTCATCTTCCAATTTGTATTCTATGTTAAGTGTGGTAGATACAGGATTGGGCCAATAGTTATAAGAAAAGTTTTTGCTAATCCAACTTGTATTTGTATCTGTTTTATTGTTATTTAAACTATCCAAAACTGCCAGATTTTCAGGATCATCGTCAAGGTAATAATGGTCTATCGGTGGATAAAAATAGGCGGTTGTAAAAGTTTCGTTTTTGAGGCTATCTACCACTTCGAATGCTTGAACAGTTTCAAAGATAGGGTAACGATAACCTTTGGCATACCAACTATATGTGTTTGCTTCTATCTGCTTGTGGCATTTGACTGGATTCTGTTTTTGTTGCCTGTTAAGTAATATTTTAGCTATGTCACCAGGGCTGGGTTTGTTTTTTTTGATGTTAGAAGTATCATTTATAATTTGTACAGTTTTAATTCGGAGAATATTATTTAGTGTATCACCCGAAGGTAGTATCATTTTCCCATAAGCATCTGATTCAACGCTTATATTTCCATAAGTATTGGTTCTTTTTAATGAAGTATGCAATCCTTCTGATTCAAATTTTTGTTCAATTTTTCGTTTGTAATTAAAGGGAAAAAACATCAATGGAAGTGGAATCTTATGATGCATAAGCGTTACAGGATTTTCATGCCCCAAACAAAACATTGTGTCTCCTTTTATCTGATAATAATACATTGTGGAGTGTTCCTCACCAATGATCAAATGATTTATATCGGAGTCTTTTTTGAGTAGTGTATCTCGTCCCATGATATAAATACTGTCATTGATAAGTTCCGGAGCACGAAAAGTCAATTTGTATTTGGGGTTGACAGCTTTCAGCATACTGAAATCCCATATTACATTTTCACCGGATCTTCCCGGATCTTTATATTGCATCTGTTGTTTTATGATTTCGTCTCCATTACGGATGGAGTTATTGTCACGGGTTATCTGTCCGGAGATTGATAAACAAAAAGAACCTGATAATAATAGCAGTAGTGTTTTTTTCATAGTGATTGTATTTGACTATAAGTTGATATGTTTAGTTGACTGTGTTTTTAGGTGTATCAGCAAATTTATATATTATTTAGTGCTATTCCAAAGATAATGGTTCAATATTTCTTTTTTTGTGAAAAATACTTCTTTAAAAAATATTTTAGAATCATCCAATCTGTATAATTTACCTATTTATATATTTAATATATCTTTATAGGCTTTAAATGTTTGAGATATCTATGAAAATATCAATGAATTTTTTGGTCCTCTAATAAAAATGATTGTTTTTTCTCGATCATATTGTAATGATAGACATGATTTTATTTGAAGTTTCCTTCTGATAAAACAACTATTAATTTTTTATTTGCACTTGAACAGAAAAGAATAAAATTCACCGCAACATAACACAGAGTATTGCGTTTTTTATTCTTGACAATAAACTCTGTGTTGTTGTGATACCTATCTGTAACTACATATAAATAAACCTTTTACGGCAACAGATATATGAAGCATATCTGTTACTGCAATTGTATAAAACAATTGATGTTCATTTATAACTCTAATTTCAATGTAACCTGCCCATAAGGTTTCATAACCAGCTCTCCGCTAACCTCTTCACTGGCTATCTCTTCCAGATCGCAAAGAGAAACTCGTTTAGGACTTTTCTGTGGGAATGATAATTTCACACTCTCTTCTTTATCCGATAAAGAACGAAGGCGGACAACCATCATCTGATCTTTATCCAAAGACTTGAGGATTGTCGGATAGACTTTTGGATTGTCAATTGCAATCAGTGGTTTCACTTCCGGATCTTTATCTGCCGTTACATAAACCAATGGCTGAGACTGTTCCAACCCAAATCGGTTTGCTTCGACTACATCATATTTGCCGTGGGGCAGAATGCGGTATCGGAATGTAACAGGTCCATCCTGTGTTAATGGGAAATTTGTATGCCAATGATTATTCATCACCCACGAATAGATTGTAGAACTGGGTTCCAGCTTAGCGACCCAATTGCCTCTTCCTCCCCATCCCATTGAAATGTTGGCATATCTGTCACCATATTCAAACAGAGGGGCATCCAGAGAACACCAGGTGATGCCATGTGTCTCGTTAGAAACATCCAGCCATCTTTGCAATGCAAGCCAATTCCGGTTTCCCTGTGGCCATTGGTCTTTTTCTACTTCCATAATCCCCCAAGGAATATCGACACGGGTTTTAGAATCGGGGATATTGAAATCGAAACCAAAATGTATACCGTCTTTCTCCGTTAATGGTAACTTATCGACCACATTCGTTATTTCTGCCCAGGGCTGGTCGGCCAATAAACGGATGGAGCGGGATATGCTGCGGCATCCTTTTGCTTGGGATGTTATGCATATCTCTACAGCCAATGGTCCTTTTTCTGTAACAGTAATAGAAGTCACTGTATCTGCCAAAGGGCGATTTTCATTTGCAGGAAGCCAGGCGAAAGTATTGGCTCCCTCATTTTTTACATAATCATAGCCGGATTTCTTATTGATAAAACGGACTATATTACCGGTTGCAGGATCTATCCGAAGCTTTAAAAAGTCATTTTCCAGGTTTGTTCCGTCTGTCTTGCATCCTCCGTCCAAAGTGCAATTACCTTCAACCACCCGGTAGTGGCAGGAACTTAGAGCCGGAACCTCTGCTGCAACAAATAATAACTCACCGGTAGATAGCCGTTGGGAAAGAACCTCTTTTCCATCGGGACCTATAACTTTATTTCCTTTCAGGCTTTCTGCTTCTGACAAAGTGATGATGCCGGTATGGGGCCATGTGTGTGTATTAATAACAGCAATGCCACCATTAGAGGGACCTTCTTTGGGGCCTAACGCTCCATTGGATTTATCTGTAATCGGAGCCAGAGACTCAGCCAACATGTCTATTGACCGGTTCTCGGCTTCATGAAAATAAGATTGTTTGACTTTCCATATGGCATCCTGAAAATAAGGCTCAGTAGGATTCTCAAAGCACCAAGTATGTTCCGAGCCTAAAAGAATATATCTCCATCCTTCGTCGAAATCTGCCCGGGGAGCTTTCTTTCCTTCTCCTAACAGTGACCAGATGGTTTCCGCCTGCACTAACCTCTCTTTGGCATTTCGGTTTTTCGATGTTAATCCTGCTGCTGTTCCTATACCATCTGTCCAGTATTCCGTATAATCTCCGGTTACTACAGGCAGTTGTTTACCGTATTTCTCTTCAATCATTGACATGATCTCATGTCCTCCGCTGATAATGATTTTAGGATAAGCATACTTCTCATTCCAGGCTTTCACAGCGAAGGGTATGTCGGCATCTAACGGGCTATTATCCCACAAAGTCCAGGAAAGAACGGTAAAGTCATAGGGATAATTATTGTTTTCCAGTTCAATCAGTTTATTTGTAAAATCTACATTTGCACTTCCGGTTCTGATTTCCAAAGGAACTTTTTTCGGATCACGTTGTCCAAACCAGGGACGCCCCGTAGTGGCTCCTTTCTGCATACTTCCACTATTGGCATAGCATCCGGGCTGCAGGAATAATACTTTGGACTTTCCATCCGGACCAATCCACCAGAAAGGCTTACCGTCCATACCATGTGTATGTGCGTTTCCGGCACGGTCTGTATTGGGCCATGACATTACATGCTTAATGCCTTCTTGTGCCATGACTGGAATAAGCCCCCAGGAAATGCCCGGTATATCGAATTGCTGAAACACATCAGACGGTTGTCCGCTCAGTTTTTGTATGTTTCGTGTGAATTTGAACACATGAAATAATTCTTCATCAGAACAAATACTTGTATTCAGATTCAGGTAACTGGCATCCACACTTAGCTGTCCTTTTTTTATGGCATTGATAAGGTCTTCTCTTTTTTCCGGATTAGATTGCCACAGGCGTTCCAATGGCCAGCTAACCTCCGGGTTCCATACATATTGTGCTCCTTCCCGGAAATCTTTTGTCTCTTCCGCCAACTTGATACCCTCTATTATGTTGTTCTTATGAAGTTGCTCTATGTTTTTATGGGTATTCGTATAACCTATATCTACATGGGAGTGGTTGTATAAATAAACATTCCAGTGTCGCATAGGGCTTATACTTAGCTTTTTCTTATACTTTTCTCCTGCATAAGTAAGAGTTACAGTTACTTCTGATTTTTTCCCGGCAGGAAGTGTTGAAGGTAACAGAAGTTCTATATGCGTGGAGTCTTTTGCATTCAGTGCAAAACTGTTTTTTTCTTTGCAGCCTTTTGCTACTACGTCAATCAGGCAGTTGCCTTGCAACTTCTCGCCTTTCAATTTGATTTCTACAATACGTCCGGGCGTTCCATCTGCTCTGTATCCGTAAACAGGCTGGATGTTATAATCAACAGTGATCAGGCCATCTGCCTGAGCGTAGGATGAAAACACCAAAAAACAAGAATATAAAACTACTTTTTTCCACATAATGTAATAGATTAAGCTTATTCCACTGACAAATAAAGAACTGCCGGATACAAATCATAGGTAAACAACTATTTTATTATTCATCGGGATTATAGCGGGATAATAGATCATTTTGTCTGTCTTATCAGTTTGACTGGTAAACGGTCGCAATTTATAGAAAATATTCCGGATAGCAAAGGTTGTAAATGGAAATATTTATTTACGGTATGTATATTGTATTTCTGCCAGTAAAATTAATATTTTCCGGTATGGTTATCAATTAAATGATCATATGATTGATAATGATTATTTTATTACAATATGGAAACTGATTATTTATTCTTCTTTTATTTTTTGTAATGTCTTATGAATTTTCTGATTATTGGTCGTAGAGAAACATCCCGTTTCTCTACGAGTTTCATCTTGTTTCTCTACGAGCAAGAAATGTAATATTTAATACCTTGATAATGAAACGTTTGCGTTTTGGGTTGTTTGTACGAATATTTTAATGCAAAAAGCGTTCAATTTTTCCTTTCTGTAGTTTCTTTTCTTTTCTGAATAATTACAAAATGGCAAGGTGCGCTCAAAGTCTGGTTGAAATGTATGTGTTTATTCTTGCCTAATTTGTATCTTTTCAATTATATAACAGGTTTGAATACCTATTTGGCAGAGATAGACATGTGTGTGTTTATAACTCATTTTATCTTTGTAGTAATACTTATATAAATTCTAAAAAATACAATTAATGCCTATGAAGCCAACTATTTTCGTACTGTGTTTTATATTATTTACCTGTTGCAAAAACTCAAATGCGAGAGATCATAATATACCAGATGTAAAAACATTCACTTTTAAAGAAGCTGGGGGAGTATTAGAAGATACTGTTTTCTTTAAATCGAAAAAAATAATACCTCTGGAAACAAATGATCTGGCATTAATTGGGCAAATAGGTCGTATTTGTATGGCAGAAGATACTCTTTTTGTTCTTGATCAGCAATCTAACAGTGTTATTGTTTACGATAAAGACGGGAAGTATATAAATAGAATAAGAAATGTGGGGAAAGGTCCGAAGGAATATATTAATATAGGTGATATCTGTGTGGATAATCTAAATAAAGAACTTGTAGTATTATGTGCGCATCCCTCTAAAGTACAGTTCTATTCCTATCAAGGCAAGTTTCTTAGGGAGGAATCTTTAGGCGAACGGTACTATAGTTATTTAGGTACAGATGGGCAATATATTTATTTTCATGACAACACAAATGTGAATAAAAAGAAGGAAGTAGCTGTTTATGATCGGCAATTGAATCACAAAGCAGACGTATTGGAGCATGGAAAGGTATTTGAAAATAATGAATTGGGTACTGTAACCCTTTTTGGTCATGGGAATTCTATGACACAAGACTCTTCTATCCATATTGTGAGAGGATTTGATAATACTATATATGAAGCTAAATATGGGAAGGTTTATCCCAAATATAAATTGGATTTCAAAGAATGCACATTGCCTGAAAGCTTATTAGAAAGCAAGATGAAACCTTTTGAATTTCTGGATCTTTGTAGGGAGAAACATTATGTGATATCTTTAGAAGAAGTGATAGAGAATTCCAAGCTTGTATTATTTACGACTAATATTGGCCTTTTTATATGTGATAAACAAAGTGGGGAGATGACACGGCATCTCTTTCTTTTAGACTCAACAGTGGATGTGGGAAGTAGCAATGTACAGGTAATTGGGAATACGAATAAGATAGCTGTTGTCTGGCCGGTTGCTCGTTTAAAAAATATGATAGATGTATCTTTAGAGCATTCCTCCAAAAATAAGCTTAAAATGGAATTTATAAATAAATTGAATGCCATGGATGGTGAAAATAATCCTATTCTGTTTATCTATGAGCTTTAGTTTGTGCTTCTAAAAATGATAGTATGTAGTTTTTGTGTTGACACTATTGGGAGCATTAAATGTTGATTAGAATTATATAGAGGTAGAAAAGAAGAAATAGATCATACTCAGTAATTGAGCAAATAAGCCGCAAAAAAAACTTTTTATTGTTTATCGATAATTTTTTATCGTTTTTCTTTGGTAGATGAAAAATAATGTTTTCCTTTGCATATCGAAAAACGATAAATAATCATTGAATAACAATTAAAAATACATAGTCTTATGAAAAAGTCATTTATGAGTATCTCGATGCTGGTTGTATCTATCTCAATGTTAGCCTTATTTTTGTGTAGTTCTGCAGTTAGTGCACAGACTTCTTCTAAATTCGTTTATAATAAGAGCGAGAATGCTGAAATGGTATACTCTCTTGATAAAAGCGGAAAGTATCTTACTCCGAAACTGAAATATGAATATAGCAAAGACGCTCAGGGGAAGGGCGGAGTAAAGAAAGCCTATCGTTGGAGCGAGGGAGAACAGAAATGGGTACCTTATTATTTGATCAGCATGTCCGAATCCGGAAATAATTCAATAGTAGAGTATGCTGCATGGGATAGCAAAACGCAAGACTTCTCGCTGAATCCGCAAAAGGCTATTTATAGCAAAGGACTTGAAAATGAAATTCTGTCATACGTGCTTTATAAATGGAATCAGAACGAAGAAAGTTGGGAAGCAAACCAGTATTTACTGTGCGGGGATTATCTCGCAATGGAGGCCGATAGTCTGAATTAAAACAATTATCTTTGCACCCCTTTAATATAAAAATGAAATGAAAACTGCGATAAAACTGGTTCTTATTTACTTTGCAATTTTACAGATTCTGTCACCTATTCTGATAACAGTTCCCTGTGCTATTTATTTGTTTGCCACTACCGGTGGGATAGACAAAGAGGCGCTGATGCAGATGATAATGATTCCGGCACAGATGACCGGTATCCTGTTAATGCTTTTCTACCTTTGGAAAGCAGGTTATATCAGTAATGAAAAAGTAACCTGGTCTACAGTATCCCCTTCTTATCTGGTGCTGAGTGTGGTTAGCCTTCTCTCTTGCTCGTGGCTGGCTTCTACATTGATATCTCACATGAAGTGGTTACCCAATATAATGGAACAGGCTTTCGATATTTTGCAATCCGGTTGGGGAGGAATTGTTGCCATAGCTGTTGTGGGGCCTATCCTTGAAGAGTTGTTATTCCGTGGCGCTATCACCAAGGCTTTGTTGAAACAATATAATCCTGTAAAAGCCATTTTTATTTCGGCTTTGATATTTGGGATATTCCATATTAATCCGGTGCAGGTGGTGCCCGCATTTCTTATCGGCCTTCTTTTAGCATGGGTTTATTACAAAACAGCGAGTCTGATACCTTGTATTCTGATGCACATATTAAATAATAGCATATCGGTTTATATTAATATAAAATACCCCGGTGTGGAAGATATGGATGCTCTTGTTGGTGGTACGGCCAATCTGATAATCACTTGTGTGGCAGCTGTATTGCTGGTAGGGTGTTATTGGTTGATGAAACGAACGACAGTAGCTTATCCCTGGAAAAAAGATAATAACATAGAAATATTGACTGAAAACAATTGATTGTCATGAAAAGGAGATTGAATATACTTTGTTTATTGGTAATGCTGGTATTTTGTTACTCGGTGTTTGAGTCTGCTTACTATTTTAGTAATGCATTTATGGCCGGTTTCCGGGTGGGAATGAATGCAGAGCATGATAAAGAACAATTGAAGCGAACACACAATATGAAATCCATCTCTTTGTTTCCGGATGATTTTGTTGATCTGAAAGATTCAGTGTATAATGAGAAATCGGGAAAGTTTGTTCCGGCTATTTATGGCAAATTGATAGTGAGTGTGAATACACCGATTAATCTGTGGTTTAAGTTTACCTCAATGTTGTGCAATTTTATTAGCATTTTCACCATGATTTTCTCTGTGGTCTTCTTCTTTAAATTGATAGTAGCTATTAATAAATCGAATATTTTCAGTTGGAAGAATGTCCGCCGCCTTCGCTGGTTGGGAGCTATTCTCATTCTCAATTTTATTTGCGATGCTCTTCCTGCTTATATTTCGGCTTATGAACTATCGGATGCATTCTCAATACCGGGATATTCTTTGAATTTATCTGGTCTTGTATCCAAGTTGACTTTAACCTTAGGGTTGGTAGCACTGATTGTAGGTGAGATTTTTGCCATCGGATTAAGAATGAAAGAAGAGCAGGATTTAACTATTTAAGAAAGGAAACAAGTATGAAAAGTTTGTTTAGCAAAGATCCGAAACAAGAGTTGGAAGTGGTGATGACATGCTTGATGTTTATCTGTTTCTGCTGCTTGCTGATTAGCTTTATTCAAAATGCGATGTTGTGTTTTGATTTAGGGAAAGATAACACCGACGATTTCTTGTGGATTATGCTTCCTCAAAGTGTTACTCTATTGGCAATGGCTGTATGTAGTATTCTTATCTTCTGCCTGCTTCGTAATGTGAAACGTAAAGAGGTATTTACGAAGGAGAACTCTACTCTGATTGTGGCTATTGGAGGAATTGTCGAACTGAATGGGTTACTGCAAGGCTTTTTCGGAACTTTAGTCTCTGTGAGCAATCTCCGGCAGACTTATCTGATTTATATTTTGCTTGGAGTATTTATTTTATTTATCGGATGTGTATTCAAGGTTGGTGTCCGTATGAAAGAGGAGCAGGAACTCACTATTTAATAATTTGTGTCTGAAAGGATGTTTATGGGAAAGATGAAAGCTGTAAAAATATTGGGGATATTGGTTTTTGTTATGTTTATGGTAACTGCATTGAAAGATGCTGTGCCAGGCTTTATAGATGGCTGGAATGAAGCAGGTGATTCGAGAGAGTATATTGGTGAGAAAGGTACATATACTACCGATTTCTCTGTGAAGGCAAAGTCGGTTGCTGAAGACTCGTTGTTGAACAAAACTTTTGATAAAAAGGTGCCTTACTCCGTTGCTCGTATACGCACCGTTGTGAAAACTCCTTCCTGGTATACGATGTATCAGTGTTGTACTGTACCGTTTATTATTTTATGTATATACGGTATTTATTGTCTGGTCCGGGTTGTCTTTTCTGCTATTCGTGGTGATGTATTTACACGGAAAAATGTGAAGCGTATGCGTTACTTTATTTACTCTGTCATTCTGTTGGGAGTTTGTATGGAGGGCGGAAATTACTTCTTGTATAGTGACTGGACTTCGCAAATACTTCTGGAAGGGTATGAAGTGGAAAGTTACTCTATAAAATATCCATGGATGATGTTCTCTATTCTTGCTTTGTTTATTGAGATTTTTGCAGTAGGAGTGAAATTAAAAGAAGAACAGGAACTTACCATTTGACCTAAACTGAAAAAAGAGAAATTATGGCTATAATAGTAAACCTTGATATAATGATGGCCCGGAGGAAAATATCTCTGGGAGAATTGGCGGAAAAAATAGATATTACACCGGCCAATTTATCTATATTGAAAACCGGAAAGGCAAAAGCAATCCGGTTCTCAACACTTGAAGCGATTTGTAAAGAGCTGGATTGCCAGCCGGGAGATATTCTGGAATATAGAGAAGGAGAGGAGTAGTTGCTATGAGATTGTTATGGGGGCTTTATCCTTTCTTTTTAGGTATATTTTTGCAGTCTTCTCAATGATTTTGCATGCCTCGTCTATACCCAAAATGCTGGTGTTGAGACACAAATCGTAATTTTTAGAGTCATTCCACGTACGGCCGGTGTAGGCTTTGTAGTGGTTGGCTCTTGCTTTGTTTATTCGTCGCAGTTTACTTTCTGCCTTGTCTGCAGGCTCTCCGTATTCATTAATAATTCTTTTGAGTTTGCTGTCCCAATCTGCATGTAGAAATATATTAAAGCATCGTTCATAATCCTGTAAGACGTAATTAGCGCACCGGCCTACTATTACACAAGAATGCTGGCTTGCTACCTTGCGGATTACTTTACTTTGGGCAACAAATAGAGCATCGTCAGAAGAGAGACTTTTCTCAATGGGTACAGTGAAATCCTGCATGATGAATTCGTAGAGTAGTTGGCTTGAAATATTCTGCTCATGTTGTTCCACATATCCTGGTGTGAGATTATTTTCGGTTGCTACCATATTAATCAGTTCTTCATCATAAAATGCAATACCTAAGTCATTGGCTATTTTTCGTCCTATTTCCCGTCCTCCACTGCCAAATTCTCGTGCTATGGTGATGACGAATTGTGTTTTACGAGGAACTTCAACACAGACTGGAACTGTCCGGTCACTGAGCATTGTATTCAGGAAAATCAACCGATGATTGAAAAAGCGTGCGAATACCCCAACAAGTAATGCTGCAATAATAGTTCCTTCGCGTACACCTGTAATCTCTCCGAATAGTATCAGAGACAGGGTACAGGCCAAAATCATCAATGTACAATCGAAGCCTATTTTCACCCAGCCAAACTCTTTTTTCTTTTTTTGTGAGATGGCATGTACGAACGCTTCTCCCGATAGCATAACTACATTGGCTATTACTTCCAGGCTGACTCCTAACCCGAGAATCATGCAACCCAGGAGTAAAGTAACAATTTTCCAAGGGTAGAATTCGGGCATTACCCATGCCAGTATCAGCATGGACAGGTCAATGAAAAAACCAAAAAGGACGGAGACGGGGAGTTGTAACCATTGGATCTTCTTAAAATCTTTCTTTAGTAATACGATCTGTCCTGCTATGAGAAGAAGATTCAGAATAAAAGTCAGTGTTCCCAGTGTGATAGGAAATCCGAGACTGATGGTGTAAGGAAGACTGGATATAGGAGATGAACCAAGTCCTGCTCTGATAATCAGGCTGATCCCTATTGCGTTGATAAATAAACCGGTGATGAATAAAATGTATCTTCTTGTCGTTTCTTTTTTTGACATACCTCTTTGTTTTATTTCAAGTTGCAAAATTAAGCTGTTTTATCTTACCGGACTTGTCGCTAAGTTGCAAAATTAGTTGTCTGTAAGAGTCATATTGATTATCTTTGCCACTATGAATCATCAACGTGAGTTTCGGAAATCCGAAGAGCCTTTTTATTTTGTGTGCTATGATAAGCCGACACAGAAAGAATTATATGAACGTAATTACAAACTGATAAAAGTGGCGGAGGGGATGATTGCGTTGTCTAATTCCGGGGAGCATATTACGGCGAGAGCAGGTGATTACTTTTTTGTCAACCGTGGTGGGTTCTCGAAGATAAAGATAACGCCTGGTAAGAATGGATATTGCCGCTTGCTTTGTCTGAATCTTACGGAGAAGTTTTTAAAGTCTTATGTACAGAATAATCTGGTACCGGTGTGTACGAGCTATACTTCATTCTATTTTAAGAAGATAAATGAGAATACATTTTTGAAAGCTTTGTTTGCTTCGCTTGCTGTTTATTCGGATGAGGGAGCTCATTTGGATAGAAGATTGATTGAACTTAAATTGGAAGAATGCCTTCATCTACTGACTTTTATAGATAAGGAAATTGTTGCTTCCTTGTTTAGTAATCCATTGGTTCAGAAAGATCTGGTTGAGTTTATGAATGCCAACTATATGTTTAATGCCCCTTTGGAGCATTTTGCAGAGTTTTCGGGTAGAAGCCTTTCTACGTTTCGCCGGGAGTTTATCCGGCTATTTGGCGCAACACCTAATAAGTGGTTGATTGATAAACGTCTGGAGGTTGCTTATCATAAGATAGCAGAGGAGCGTCAGAGACCTTCGGATATTTATTGGGAGTTAGGGTTTGAAACCCTGGCGCATTTTTCCCGGAAGTTTAAAGAGAAGTATCATATGGCACCGTCACAGTTAAAGGGGGATGACTTAGATGCAGATGTCCCGGCTTTATAAAAAAAGGGGGGTAAAAGTAAAATCAGCCATTATTAAAACGCAGATTAACGCAAATTAGCGCAAATACAATTTAATATTTGCGCTAATTTGCGTTAATCTGCGTTTCTAAAGTTACATATTGATAGCTTTATCTGCTTTTGACGCACCCTTTCTTTTCATATGGTATGAATCTTATTTGATTTCCAGCAAATCCTGAGCTTTCATTTCAACAGTGATTAATTCCTTGCTATCGGTTTTTATCGAGACTTCTTTTCCGTTCAAGGTTACCGTATACTTCTTTTCGATAGGAAGTTTTACAGTAAACGTGTTGTCGGCTGTAGCTTTCAATGATGCATGTTGGATCACAGCATTTTCCCATTGTGCCGAAACCTCAGCTCCTCCACGAATACATAAACCCTTGAATTGCCCATTCTTCCATGCTGTCGGTAAGCAAGGCAGGAATTCAACATATCCTTCATGGTTTTGTATTAACATCTCAGCCATTCCGGCAGCTCCTGCAGGATTTCCATCGAATGAATAAATGTCATTCGGGGCTCCGGCTATGCCGCCTGGTGAAACAGTCAACAGGTTTTCGCGTGATAACATTCCCTGAAGAGTCTTTACACTTTTGTAAGCTTCTTCCGCATCCTTCAGGCGGGCATAAAAGCAGATCATGTTGGCACGACTCCATTCTGTATCTTCCCAGTTTTCTGCAGCAAGACGCGCTTCTATCGTTTTACGGGCTGCTGCTGCGAGTTCGGGAGTTTTCTCTAAAGTGATTTGTGAGAAAGGATATAAAGCCAATAAGTGCGAGGTATGACGATGGTTCGGGTGTGCTTCTTCATAATCTTCAAACCACTCGCGGATGGCTCCGTTTGCACGCAGTTGTATAGGAGGTAGTTTGGCTAAAGCTGTTTGCAGATTATTACTGAATGCTTTGTCAATGCCTAAAATATCAGCAGCCTGGATGCAAGAAGTAAAGATCTCATAAACCAGTTCACGGTCACAGGTAGGCATCATAGAGGCTACCATTTCCTGTCCGTCTGCTGTTTTGAACCAGTTTTCCGGTGAGATACTTGGACCTGTCATCAAATAGCCATTAGCAGGATTTTCTGCCATATAGTCAAGTATAAATTCTGCATTACCTTTTAGCAAAGGATAAGCTACTTCTGCCAGATACTTTTTATCCTGTGTATATTCATACTGTGTCCATAAATGCGTAGCTATCCATGAACTGGCCAGGGGGAATAGTCCCCAGATGATAGTTCCGGATGCCGGGGTGTATCCCCAGATATTGGCAGTTGTATTGGCTGTCCAGCCTTTGCAGCCATATACAACTTCAGCAGTTTTGGTTCCATGTACGGATAAATCTTTGATGTAATTGAAGAGTGGAGTATTACACTCTGCCAAATTTCCTACATTGGATACCCAGTAGTTTTGTTGCGTGTTTATATCAAGATGATAGTCGTTTGTCCATCCCATATTACAAGCCTTATTGTCATTAAAGAAACCTTGTAAAGCAATTGGCAACGGTGAATTCTCACGTGAACTGGCTATTGTCAGGTAGCGTCCGTACTGAAAGTACAAAGCATCGAAACTTGTATCTGTTTTTCCCGATCGTATTTGTTTCCAGCGGATATCTGTAGGTATGGTGTCGTTAGAATCTTTACCTAAGTTCAGTTCTACCCGGTTGAATAAATCTGAATAATCTTTTATATGCGTCAGCTTCAGGGCTTCGTAAGGTTTCATACCGGCCTCTTCGACTGTTGTTGCGCACAAAGCTTTATAATCCGGATTTTTATAATCGGTACGTACGTCTACGATCATTGTCACCGCATCAGCATTGCTTACACTGATACCTGCTTTATCCATTTTTACTTCGCCATTATCGGCCAATACGGCTATTCTTCCTTCAAAATTCACACCACCCGGACCGTGTAACGGAAAGTCTACTTTACCAGTAAAGATCATCTGATTATCTTCGACAGTAAATTCTGACTGACGCATTAGATCCAGAGCCATATCCATGGTGACAGACTTTGGTTTATCTGCTGATAAGCGAAGAACAAGTACATTATCGGGATTCGTAGCAAAGTATTCACGCTTATAATTTACCCCACCTGCATTAAAAGAAACACTGCTGATTGCTTCGTTTAAATTTAGTGAACGGCGATAGTCTGTTATATCTCCTTCAGGATAAGTAAACCTTATTTTCAGATCACCTATAGGAAGATGGGTACCGAAAGATGTTTGCATGCCATTTAGGTTGTCACCGGCTGTCTGATTTCCTTCCCATAACTTTCCTTCGAAAAATAGCTTTCTCAAATTATCCAGTTTAGCACGACCGAAGGGTCTATCCTGATTCTCATTGAACTGCCCTGACCACATGGAAGATTCATTCAAGGCCAGCGTTTCTTCTTCGATTCCACCATAAGTCATAGCACCCAACCGACCATTACCGATAGGTAGGGATTCCATCCATTCTTTTGCAGGTTGGGCATACCACAACTCTGCGGTTTCACCAGCATTATTTGCACTTTGACATCCTGTAAACGCCAGGGTTGCTACTGCTAAATAAGTTTTTAAATGTGTCATATTTTTCATGATTAATAGTACTATTACTTTTGTGGTGTAGCACTCATAACAAATTCCAGGGTACCGCCATTTAATATATCTTGATGTGTGATATAATTTTTTGTATACTTCTTACCATTTAGCTTTATGGAGCGGATATAAATCTCATTTCCTTTTTTGCGGGGAGCTTTTATTGCAAAAGTCTTTCCGTCGGGCAGATGTATCGTTGCTTTTTCCAGCATCGGAGTGCCAATTATATATTCACCACTCGCCGGGTTGACCGGGTAGAAACCAAGTGCTCCGAAGATGTACCAGGCAGACATCTCACCACAATCATCGTTTCCGGCATATCCCGAAGAAGTATCATTGTACAGGTTATTCATGATGTGCGCTACATACTTCTGTGTTTTCCAGGGTTCTCCAGCACAGGTATACAGGTAAGCTACGTGATGGCTGGGTTCATTTCCATGGGCATATTGGCCAACAAAGCCGGAGGCATTATCGTTTAGTTCACCGCTTTGATGATTGACGGTGAAGAATGTATCCAGTTTTGTTGTAAAGGCTTTATTTCCTCCTGTCAATGTAATGAGGTCGGGTATGTTTTGTGGTACATACCAAAAGTATTGCCAGGCATTTCCTTCTGTGAAAGGATAACCGCCATTGGCTCCGTATTTATAAGGATCAAATGGCTCTATCCATTCGCCCTTATCATTTTTCGATTGAAAGAATCCGGTCTCCGGATTGAATAAATTACGATAGAAAGCGGAGCGTTTCATAAAACGTTCGTGGTCATTGTTCTTTCCTAATTTTTTTGCAAGCTGTGCTACACACCAGTCATCAAAAGCTTGCTCCAGAGTAATGGAAACTGATTGAGTCTGTATATTTTCGGGCATATATCCATATTTTTCCCATACTTCAAAAGGTGAGTTGGGATGAGAAATTACCGAACTGTTGTATACGGCTTCATAAGCTTTTTCTATATCAATTCCGGGTATTCCTTTCAGGATAGCATCTACAATGACGGGAATGGAGTGGTTGCCTATCATGCAGTAGTTGTCTTGTCCCCATAATTGCCAGACAGGCAGATAGCCATAATACTCATATTGACGTATCATGCTTTTTACGAAATCTGTGACACGATCCGCGTTGAGTAATGTATAAAGTGGATGAGCACCTCTGAATGTATCCCAAAGAGAGAATGTCGTGTAGTGTATTTCGTTTGCAGACAGCTGCCGGGTGGTGTAATCGGCTGCCATATATTCTCCGTTTACATCACTTATTGTATTGGGTTGTATCAGGGTGTGGTATAAAGCTGTATAGAATATTGTTTTTTGCAAATCGGTACCTTGGATATTGATTTTTTCCAGTTCTTTTTCCCATAATCGGTCGGCATCAGTGGTGTATTGGTTAAAGTCCCAGTGTGAGGCTTCCTGCTTTAGATTTAATTGGGCATTATCCGTAGATACCGGAGATAAAGCTACTTTGCAAATCAACGGTTTTTCATTAAGCTTTCCAAAACGCAACATGGCATGCAGATTACTGCCATTGATGACGGGTGTGTTTTCGTATTGGCGGTCACCGTCTCTCAACGATGAGGAGAGAATAGGGCTGGAAAACTCTATGTAGAAATATACTTTTCGTAGTTTGGCCCAACCTGTAATGATGCGGTATCCTTCGATAGCATGATCATTAACGATACGGATCTGAGAATTTATGATGCGGCGATTCCAGCTTCCTTTATTGGCTGAATGGTCTAAGTCGATGATGAGTTGTGCTTCTTTTCCGTTAGGGTAGCTATACCGGTGGATTCCTGTTCGTGTGGTTGCCGTCAATTCAGCATTGATTCCTTCGTCTGCCAACATCACCTGGTAGTATCCGGGCTGAGCCTTTTCTGTTGTGTGGGAGAAATTCGAAGAAGTACGCCCTTCGCTTGTCGGTAAAAGTAAAAGGTCTATCAAGTCTGACGCTCCTGTTCCGCTGAGGCGGGTGTGACTGAATCCATAGATGGTCTGGTCATTGTAATCATATCCCGATGCTTGTGCCCAGTCGGGAGCTTCGCGAGTATCGGGGCTTAACTGTATCATTCCGAAAGGAACGGTGGCACCCGGGTAGTTGTTACCGGACAAGCTGCCGTGCACGGCTCCTGTTCCGATAAAAGGGTTTACGTATTGTGTGTGTTCGCCGGCTTTTATAGTACCGGTAATCAGCATAAATGTAAAGATGCTGCTTAATAGTATTCGATTCATTGTGTTATGGTATAAAGAGGAGATGGAATCTCTTTCCATCTCCTCGTGATTCCGTTTTTACTGTGCTATGATTTCAATAATGCGGCTGTTTAATTTATAACCAGTGAAGAGGTCAAGGCCTACATTCATCAGATATTCACCCGAGAAAGTCTGTCCGTTTCCGTTTACAGAAGAAGAAGCTCCCGGCATCAGATTAATTTCTTTCACCTGATACATTTTGTTGGCTTCCAATCCTTGTAAACGTACAGGCAGGATATGTTCGCCGTAGCGTGGGTAAACATCAAATGCGAATACGATGGCTTGATTCTTATCTTTGTTCACATACATACTTGAAGTATGGTTACTTCCGTAAGGCGAAACAAGACGATAGAGATCACCTTCCAGTATAACCGGTTTCAAGCGGTTGTATTCTGTTACAGCCTGACGACAATACACTTGTTCGTTTGGGTTAAGATCACTCATCTTGATATCAAATCCCAGTTTGCACATCATTGCTACATCCGTACGAAACTTGATGCTGGCATCTTTGTTCCAGGTAGTAACGTGGGCACACAAAGTCTTACTGGGGAATACTTGTGAGAATCCCCATTGGATAAACAGACGTTCGATAGGATCTGTGTTATCGCTGGGCCAAAATTCAGTGAAGTACTTCAATGCTTCATAATCAGAACGTCCGCTACCACCGGCGCACAACATCATAGGCAGATTCGGGTATTTGGCTTTTATGCGGTCGAGCACTTTGTATAAGCCTTTTACATAGTCAATATATAGATGTGTTTGTTTTCCTTTCAGGTAGGGTGAATAGATGTTAGTGATAGGGCTGTTACAATCCCATTTGAAGAAAGCAAGATCCGGGTATTTAGTTATTAACTGATCCACAACGCCGAATACATAATCCTGTACAGCCGGATTGCTAAGGTCTAACACCATTTGGTTACGGAAGTAATATTCTTCACGGTTAGGCAGATGAATTACCCAGTCTTTATGCTTCTCGTAGAGTTCGCTTTTGGGGTTTACCATTTCGGGCTCAATCCAAATGCCGAATTTAATACCGTGTTTCTTTGCTTCAGCAGTCAGGCGTCCTATGCCATTCGGTAACTTATCAGCTGTTTCTATCCAGTCGCCCAGCCCTTGATGGTCACTGCTGCGAGGATATTTGTTAGCAAACCAACCATCGTCCAACAAGAACATATCTACACCCAATTTCTTGGCTTCGTCCATCAAACCGATCAGTTTTTGTTCGTCGAAATCAAAATAAGTAGCTTCCCAGTTGTTAAGTAAGGTCATACGTGTCTGATCACCGTCTTTTACCTGATAGTGGCGTGCCCAATCATGGAAATTACGGCTGGCTTGTCCTTTTCCATTCAGGCTATACGTGAAGTAAAACTCCGGTGTGCGGAATATCTCTCCGGAAGGAAGGCTATATTCTGATGCGTAGGGATTGATACCACTGATGATGCGCAACTGGCTCTTGTTGTCTACTTCAAAGGTGAAGTTGAAATTGCCTGTCCAGCCTAATGTACCGACCAATACTTCGCCTGCATTTTCTTCGGAAGGCTGATCTATAGCCAACTGGAAGAAAGGGGAAACGAACATATTGGCGCGTGCTCCCAATTTGGTATCAATGACTTTTTTTCCGAAAGCCAGTTCACGTTCCATGACATTAGCTTCGTGTGACCAATCTCCGGCAAACTCTGTGAGGAAGTATTTGTCATGATTGAGATGTAACAGTGAAGAAGCATACTTATGAAGCATTACCGGCTTCTTTTCACGGTGGCTGATTTCGGTAAATGTTTTGATAATGTCTTCATTAGCATAAGCCACATAGTGCAACTTCACAGTTACCGGATATTGGTCGTCGGCTAATGTAATGACAGTTTCGTTTACACCATCTGAGAGGTTCCGGCTGTCGTGTGATACATATTTTAATAAGGTAGAAGAATTGCCGTCATTGTGCACAATGTGCAGTGCTGGTTCAAAGTAGTCTTCCATACCGTGGGTGAGATAGGCTTCGGTCCCTTGCGGCAGATGGTTAATGTCTGCTTCATGGTTGAGCCGTTTGCCCAAATATGACTGGTAAAGACGGCCATTGTCACCTACACGGTAGATGAGGCTGGTGTTTCCGGTCTCAATTTTTATTACCGGTTTTTCGATGGCGTGGGCTATGCCTGCAAGACATAATAAACCTGCCAATAGGGTCGTTTTTAAATTCATGGTACTAAATAGTCTTTAAATTTATGAATGAATTACGAATTAGTCTCGTCTGCAAAGTAACCCGGATTTATCCTGTTAAGGAATAGATAAAATTACTTAGAATATGGATAATCTTACTTTTGTGCCTCTTCGCATGTTCCTTTGTCCGTTCGGAAGGGCGGAACCGGGAGGTTGGAGTTGGTACTGTAAAGATTACCATCGGGACAATCGGCCCAGTTATAGCGGGCAGCTATAGGGATTGCCACATCCGGAGATTCAAGTACGATACTCGTTTTTCCTGTTAAGGTTGCCGTTGCCGGATGGAACACTCCATCCGGTCCGGCCAGGATAAATCCTTTTATTATTTTTTCTTGTGCTTGTATTTCAGTGTTGAATGTCAATGTTAATTTCTTTCCGGAGATGTTATAAGACTGGCAGGCTGGCATTATGTATTCTCCCTGATGGTAAGTATTTGCCAGTGCTAAAGTAGCAAAGCGTTTAGCCACTTCTTGTTTGTTTTTAGGGTGAATGTCGTAGGATACTCCCAGATCTATGGCTACTACCATTCCCGTATTATCCACATGCAGGGCTTCTGCCTGTGCCTCCCGGAGGGCGGCCCATTGAGAGTCTGGCTGAACCTCTTGGGGCTTCAGAAAGTTTGCCAGTTGAACAAAGTAGAATGGAAAGTCCGTATTCCATTGCTTTCTCCAATCGGCAATCAGCGACTGGAATAGGGGAACATATTGTTTATCTCTTCCTACATTAGCTTCTCCCTGATACCAGATAACTCCTTTGATTGGGAATATAGTAAACGGATGTACCATAGCATTGTACAAGACCGAAGGATAACTTGAGCTTTCTAATGACATCGGTGCCGGAGGGAGATCTCCCAGAGCTATACCTATCCGGTAATTCCATATTCCTTCCAGCTTGATTTTCTGCCCGTTGGCTTCTGCAAACATATCTTTTCCTTCTCCGTGTATACCACCTTCTCCGCCAGAGTCGGACACTCGTATAGTGATGACTCCTTTTCCTGCTTTAACCAGTTCTGCCGGGACGGTATAGTGGCGAGGAGTTGAGTATCCATATCCTTTGGCTATTTCTTTTCCATTATAATAAGTGACGTCTTCGTCGTCTATCATGCCGAGATTTAATGTTATTTCCTTGCCTTCCCAGCTTGAAGGAATCTCTATTTCCCGTTGGAACCATACTATGCCGTCTACTCCGTTTAGTCCTTTCTGTTCCCAATACCCCGGAAGTTCCATAGTCTTCCATGCCGGATCGGTCTGAAGAGAGGAGATCCACATTGGAATTCCTTTATTGAGGCCGGCATCCTTGGTTACTAATAGCTCCTGCCACTCTTTTATCTCTTGCTGATAAGCTGCGATGGCCTCTGACTTTTCTATTTTACTTGCTTGTATCTCGAAACCTGGCACTTGTTTTAAAGAACCGATACTTGTCCATGCTTCGGCGGGAGTTCCCCCCCAGGTACAATCAATCACACCAATGGGCACATTCAGTTCTTTCCATAGTTCGCGTGCATAGAAATATGCTATGGCCGAGAATTCCGGAACGGTAGAAGAATTGCATTCCTGCCAACCTCCCATGTTCATCTCTACATTTTCTGCAGGAGTCACTGAAGTCGTTTTTTTAACTTGCAGTAAACGGATAGAAGGGTATTTTGCTTCTGCTACTTCCTGTTCATAGTTCATCACCTTTCCCCATCCGGCTACAGGCATTTCCATGTTAGATTGTCCTGAACAGAACCACACTTCTCCCGCCAGTACATTTTTTAATGTCAGGGTTTCTCCGTCAGAGATTGTTATGGTATAAGGCCCTCCGGCAGCAGGGGTGGGTATTTCTATTCTGAAAGAACCGTCAGCAGTTGCTTTTGTTGTGAACTTATTGTCATTCCAGCTGGCTTTTACTGTAATATTTTTGCCCGCTTTGGCTTTACCTGGAAGCGTTAATGTGCTGTTTTGCTGTATCACCATATTGTTGGTGAAGAATGCTGGTAATGTTACTTTGGCTTGTACAAAACCAGTCATGCTCAAGGCCAATAAAATCAGTTTATATTTGTTCATCTCTACTTTGAGTTTTAATCGTTTGCTCAAAAGTAGGTAAAGGCAGATTATTAATAGTAGACAAACAAACCAAAAAATGAAACATTTACGGCATAGAGTGCTTTTTGAGTGGTTTCGTATACATTTCTACTGTTTTTGGCTTCATTTGTGATAGTTTTAGAGGCCTTTGGGGATTATCCGGATGTTTGTTCTATCTCTTTTTACCGAAATATTTAAGGAAAAAACAGATGTTTCTGTTTCTACAATGTTTTCAATAATTCAATTTCTTCCTCTTTTCCATAGCGTTTCAAAAGAGAAATAAACTTCTCGTCATTCTTGAATTTTGAATAAACACGAGATACAGTCGATATTGCATTCTTTATATCAGCCCCTTTACTTAATGCCATATCTATATTCATATAAAATAGAGGAATATCGTTCTGATTTGCTTTTATTTCAGCTAAAGTAGTATAAAACACAGGCCTGTTTTTGTCTTGTTCGATGGCACTGTATATTGCTTTTTCAGCTTCTTTATAATTTCCAATTTCGTTTTGATAACAAGCTATCAGGTTATCCACTTCCGGAGATAAATAGTTCATTTCTTTCAATTCATTCAAATCCTGTAAAACTTCATTTTCTGGAAAACCGCCTATAGTAACTTTCGCTAAACAATATTGATAAAAAGCTTGAGGTGAAATATGTCTTATTGGCAATATTACTTTATAAGCCTCTTCTCGCTCTCCTTTATTGTAGAGTAACCCTGCTTTTAGTATCAGATAATAGGGTAAAGGAAGTAGTTTGATAGCTTGATTTATAGCTCTAATCCCTTTCTCTTCCATTTCGGCTTTCAAGCATTTAAGAGCAAGTAAATAATAAAACTGATCTGCTTTCGGATATTTTTTTATTGCTTCTTCTGCCAGTTGTACGCCTTCTATGGCATTTTCTGTCTGACTTATTTTATTATAAAGCCGGGCTATTTCTTTCTCATTATCAAACTTCTCTATTTCCTCTTTTGTTAAATCACCTGCTGTAATTCGGGCAAATAAATCCAGATATTCGTTTGCAATGATTTCTGATGGGCCTTTTGTCTCTTTTTCGAAACCGATTTTAAAAGTTTCGCTACACTCCAGATCTCTGTCTGAATGAATCACTACCGGAGTACTGTTCAGTTCCTTGCCGGAAGCGTAAGTCAATCCTTCAAAGTGTTTTTTAAAGTTGGCGATTAAACTCTCTTCCCGCAGGCATTCTGTAGGAGTAGAAGGATAAGGTATTCTCGTAAGAGCCAAAATAATCTCTTTTTCCTTTTCCAACATATTATTTTTTTGATTCAATATGCTGCGTACAATTCGTTGGCAACCTTCGAGATTTTCTTGATTATTGGCAGATAGAATAACTAACCGGTCAGCAAGTAAAGAGATTGTGAGGCTGGATATATCAGTTATTCCCGTACGCGTATCAATCAAAAAGTAGTCTGGCTTATATTTTTTCTCTATTTTTACCTTCAGGTCAAGGAAGAAGGCGATGCCTGTTGCATTCTCGCCATAAAGTAATTCATACCAGTTAATGGCAGATAGTTTTCGCCAGTACTCTGAAGATTTAGGATTGCCAGCCGGAATTAAATCTAACGAGGAAGACAAATCTTCCAAATGATATGCATACGATGTTATTTTTGCCGGAATTTTATGATTGACTGCATATTCGTAGATATAATCTACAATGCCGCTCTCAACCTTTCTGTCCCATTGAAAATTAGAGAACTTAGTATGTAGCCCCGGAGCTTCAAGATCGAGGTCAAGCATGATCACTTTTTTCCCAAAATCGGCGAGCCTCCTTGCTATATTCGAAAGAGCTAATGTTCTGCCCACCCCTCCTTTGTACGAGTAAAATGCAATTGTTTTCATAATTATTCCTCTCCTGCTATTTGCAATATACTTCCTCTTTTCCGTATCTTATCATTTAGTTCCCACACATTCGCAGGAGTTGCCTTAAAAGCGTCCTTTTTAAAATCTTTTCGCAGTATCATACGTATCTCCAGTGCTTCCAGCAGCTGTAGAATACGCTCAAAACTGGCACTTAAGTAGTCTGATTGTTCATAACGCTGTATTTGTTGCTCCTGGATAAACATTTCTGCCGCTAACTTTTTCTGACTGATATCTGAGGCGATACGAAAACTTATGATAGCTTTGTTCATGTCATCTTTAAAAGAGTCAAATTCCAGGCATGACAAAGATTTAGAAGTTAGCTTTTCATACTCCTCCAGTTCTTTTTGTAATTTAACTAATCCTCTTTCAAAAGTACCTAATTGTAGACGAAGTGGTATGTTATTCTCTTTTTGCAATATCTCTTTTATGTCCCATATGTTTGTGAGCAACTCTTCCAGTTGCTTCTTCATCATTGTGTATTGCTTCTTGTTTTTAATCATAATGCTTACAATTTAATCATTACAATACCCTTATCTTCATATTGCTTTGTTTTCTGGAAGTATTCTAGAATAGTTAATTCGGGCAATAAAATAGCTTTTGAGAAAGCTGAATATATTTCTCCGCCGAAATACTCTTTCTGTACCTCCGAATTACTTTCTAACAAAGACTCTAAGACATTGTTCAGAACCTGCTCCCGGTTCTCTGCTGTTGTATCCCAGCAGGCATCGTAATCGCTTGGATTTAACTTTTTAGTAACAAAACTTCCATCTAAATACAGAATATCACAATGTAGTATTCTACATTGCTCCAGTAAGAAAGACATTCCCTGCAACAACTTCTGCCGCTTTCTACTAAATCCAAACCTGTTCTTTACCTCCTCAAAAGAGGCCTCATATATACCTGGTGGCAAATAACCGTCTTCATTAAACTCTGGAATCATTCTTTTTTAGTTGAGTTACTGCAAATATACAACAAATTTGTTTGGTATCATGCATTTGAATATTTATTTTTCATAAACTATACCAGTTAATAAAAACATGACTCTCAATAAAATTACTCAGAAAATAGGCGTGGTAGGGAGTCGCTTTGGAATGAGGTAATGTATAACTACTTTAATTATTCATGCGAATCAGTAGTTGGATATTGGCTTCAGAACTGGTCGGACATGAACTAAACTCACCACAGAGTACTATTTATCTGATGAAACGCGGATTAACACATAAGCACAGATTAAAAGATTGTAGTTCTTTATCTTAGATTTGTTTCCCTTTGCGAAAATCTGCGTTCATCTGCGTTTTAAAAAAGATTTAAACTCTGTGGAACTCCGTGTTATTCTGTGGTGAAATACACTCAAGACCGTATAGATATGAACAAGACTAACTCTTAACTGGTTTCAACTACTGTCCGTATTATTAAATTATTTTTTTCATTTTAAATGGGCAGAAATTATATGAATCTGAATAAAAGATTCTTTTTAAAACTGATTTATTAAAAGGGGGAAGCGTTATATTAAATGATAAGGCATTCCTGACATTTTATGAGAAAGCAATGACTGCTTACATGGAAAGGATACATCTGCGATATTTACCAGTTTGGGAGGAAGCATCTTGACACGGCATGATCATACAAATAAAACGGCATTTAAGAACCATATTGCTCAATCTGCCGTCAGGAAGGCGGTTTTCTCACGAGCTGTTACGTTAGAGGTAAAACCGGAAACACGGGGTGTAGCTATCTGTGAAAAATAGAAATATCTTTTATTTCTTCTTTTTCTCAAAGCAATATACCCTTACGTCACCGGCGGGAATCTCACATTTCAATTCATTCCCTGTGGGGTTTACAGAGGTATCGGTCCATAATTCTTTGATGCGTTTTACGTTAGCCACATTGACTCCTAATCTGGTTAGGTTGATTGTCTCTGTGGCTTCTTTCGATGCATCATAATTGAATACAGCAAGGTAAAGTGCATTGTCTGTGTCAAGCATGAAGGCTTTTTCCACACCATAAGTACCGCTTCCCGTACTAAAGTTAACAGGCATATTACCTTCTACCGGACGAAATGAACGTCCTAATTGTGCTAATGCATTGATGCTGGCATTAAGCACTACCTTTTCCGCCTGGTCACGAACCGTCTGATTACCTGGATAGGAGCCTTTCAAACTAAAATTGTCACCTAATAACATGGTTCCTGTCATCGCTCCTGTAGTGACGCGAATACGGCTGGCTCCTTCAGAATTACCATTCAGTACCAAATGATCGGGGTCATTGTATGGATATACACGATCCAGCCACCAACCAAAAGAAAGGCTATTGAGCATATACTGGCTGTTGTCTATACTTCCCCAGGCATCGCATGAAATGCGGCGGGCGTGACCATATTGCGATGGAAATACGGGAGCAATAGAGAGATCAATAAAGAGATCATCACCACACGCTTTGGCAAAGTAACTCATGCCATAGTTGTAGGCTTGTATGCCGGTGGTAATGTCCGGATTATAAAACTTATCGGCTTCCAATGCTGCGTTGTTGATAAAGTCTATTTTTACGTACTTATAGCCCCAGTCTTTGAAACGTTTTATTTGCCAATCTATACGGGCCAGCGTACCGGGATGCGTGGGATCAAGTGCATAAGATTCTATTTTGCGACGCTTGCCGTTGGCAGTAATGATGATATCGCCATATTTGTATTTACCGTCTGTTCCTTCCACGTTCCAGTTATCTTTTTCGCCTCCCCAAAAGGAGAAGGGCGTCCAGTAAATACCCGGGATCTGCCCGTTGGCTTTGCAATGGGATACGAAGTCTTTGAGTTGTTGTTCATTAAAGTTATCCCAAAAGGAGTCGAGTATCATATATACCTCTCCGTTTTCATTATGAAATCCGGCTGGTTGCAGTTTGTTTCTGAAATAATCTGAGATATCAATAGCACCGGTATAATTCACTTTATCGGCCATACCTCCCCAACTTTGCCAGGCAAAAATGGTCCCTTTCTGCCAAGGTAGTGGCGGAGTAATAAGAGCTGTTGCTTCACCGATATTCTCCATACCGATACGCCAGTCTTTGAAAAAGCCAACAAGGATCTTGGGCGATTTGATGCGTGTGCCATACAATTTTCCATGTTTATGGATAGCAGGTCCTTTTTCCGGACGAATGTCATTAGTGCGGGCATCTACCAGTCCACCAAATACAGAGAGACTTTGCAGGCAGTTATTCTCCGAACTGCTGTAGGTTATACCGGTTTTCCAGTTGTCATGTTCTATTGAACCCAGGCAGAGGCCCTGGCGGCTGGTAGCATCATAGAAGGCTGTTACTTCACAGGAAACAGAACTGGTGTTCCAGGGATTGGCAGAGTAACCACGGAAACTATCATTGTCGAAGGGGACATCCAACAGCCGATTGTCACCATCGGCAGGCAGGAATGTGCTACTGGTATTACTCATAACCGGAGCTATCCAGTTACAGCTTGTTCTTTGATCTGATAGGAGATAGGCTTCGGTCAACAGATAATTGCGTGCGGGATAAAAGTAGAACACTTGTTCCAGATTTTCTTTACCGGGCCGGCCGGAATAGACATATGTATATTTTTTGCCTTTACCGAATGTGTCCGAGATATTCTCTCGTTTCAAAGTAGCAATGGGATAATCGGAACTTTTCAATACCTCTCCACTGGCATTGATTGCTTGTACGAAAGTTTCCTTTAGCAGTGTTGTTTCCTGATAGAGATAATCTATCGTTTGTGTGTTTTTATTGAATGCAATTTTCCACTTTCCGTTTTTGATATCAAGATTTCCTGCAAGCAAAGTTTGTGCCATGAGGCACAAGCTACTTGCAAGTAGAAAGCATTTAAATCCGCAGATTATCATTTTGATTTTTATTTTTTACTCTCGTCTTTGGCTTTGAATGCCAATGCATAAAGTCGCATTTGCTTTACCATTGAGAGTAGACCGTTGCTACGAGTGGGAGACAGATGTTCTTTTAAGCCTATTTTATCGATAAAATAAAGATCTGCATTTAAAATTTCATCCGGTGTATGTCCCGAAAGAACTTTTATAAGCAGGGCAATGATACCTTTTACAATCAGCGCGTCACTTTCTGCTTTGAATATCATTTTTCCATCCACTTCATCAGCTTGTAGCCATACACGGCTTTGGCAACCTTCAATCAGATTCTGTTCCGTTTTGTATTTCTCCTCAAGCGGTTCTTGTTCATTTCCTAAATCGATAAGCAACTGGTAACGATCCATCCAGTCATCAAAGTCGCTGAATTCAGCTATTACTTCGTCTTGTAATTCATTAATTGACATGAGTATATCTATTTACATTGCACATTGTGCACATATTATTTTTCATTATAAATGACTTCCATTACTGTTTGCCCTACGGCTTTCAGAGTATTACGGTTGATGTTGTCCATGTCATCTTTCAGTGTGTGCCACGTCGGATCAAAGGAGTATTCTCCTTCCGGGTCACAGGGAACGATGTCAATTGTCTTGATTCCTGCTATTTTATTAATAAACAGATGGTCGTCTGTCGCTCCACCGTTAACTTCATTTATGAAAAATTTTCCATATCCCAATGTGTTGGCTTTCTCCCATACTTTCTGATTGATGTCTTTCGCGTATTTTTCGGAATAAGCTTCGCGGTAGAAAGTAGGTTGTTGTCCGCCTACCATGTCAAGTAGAATTCCGAAACGGGCATTGTAACCCTGTATGTGCGGATTGCGTGCCCAATATTGTGCACCCAGGCACCAGGCATCTTCTTTGTGGGCACCGGTATAAGATTGATGTGTACCGTAGTCTTCTGCATCAAGGAAGATGATATCGATTCCCAGTTCCGGCTGTTGTTTTTGTATCTGACGGGCTATTTCAAGCAATACTCCTACACCACTGGCACCATCGTTTGCTCCCAGAATGGGGGTGTAATGATTTTTAGGGTCCGGGTCATTATCAGCCCAAGGACGGCTGTCCCAATGTGCAAAGAGAGCTACACGCTTTTTGCTTTCCGGTTTGTAGGCACCGATGATATTCCGGGCTTTTAATAACGTACCATCATAGGCGATAAGATCGGCATATTGGCTGGTCACTTTGGCTCCGAATTTTTCCAGTTGTGATGCAAGGTAGTTACCGCAGGCAACGTGTTCTTTACTGTTGGGTACACGTGGTCCGAAGTCAACCTGCGATTTTACGTATTGATAGGCACTGTCTGCATCAAACTGAGGTGTCTGGACTGCTGTAACTTCCTCAACCGTTTCACTTGCTTTATTCTTGTTTCCGCAAGAAGAAAGAGAAAGAGTGGAAAAGAGTAATAGACCGGCCAGTAACATGGTATAATTCCTTTTCATTTTAGATAACTGTTTTTATTGTGCAGGCAAAAGTAATGATTTTCACTATAGCTTGCTCCGGAAGCCATCGTTTATTAACAAATGAACTTCAATTCAACTGATTTTTTACCTACTGTAAACTCTACTTCTGCTCCGTTGATCAGTGGTAGGTTATTGGTAACATGTCCCACCGGAAAATTGAAACAGACCGGGTAATCATATTCTTGTACGAGATCGGCCAACGCGGCATATAGCACTTTTCCTAACGAACGGTCTTCTTCAAATTCAGTGAATTGTCCGATAATAAGTCCGGAAAGTTTTTCGAGCACTCCACCCAACTTCAGATTGTACATCATACGCTCTATTGCATGAGGACGTTCGCTGATATCTTCGATAAAAAGAATTGTTCCTTCCGCCGGTATATCATAAGGTGTACCCCGCAATCCATGAAAAACAGCCATATTGCCCCCGCGGAGAACCCCGCGTGCTGTTCCTAATTTATTCAGTACATGCCTTCTGTTACAGTATTCAGGTAGTTTACCGCTAAGAATATTTTTCAGATGTAGTGTACAGGGATCATCTTCCGGTTCTACAGTAAGATGACGTGCCATCGGTGCATGTAAAGAAGCAAAGCCATTGAATTGTATAAGATTGTGGAGTGCAGTAATGTCACTGAACCCTATCACCCATTTGGGATGTTCACGAAAAAGAGTAAAGTCGAGTTTCTCAATGAGATGTATAGCTCCATATCCACCCCGACTACAAAGAATCGCTTTTATTTCCGGATCGTCCATGGATTCCTGGAAATCTTTCAATCGCTGTTTGATGGTTCCTGCGTATCTACCCGACGAAGCTCCTGCGTATTTGCCTGTTATAACTTTTAATCCCCAGGATTCCAATCGTTTTTTGGCTCCTTTGAGGAACGACTTATCTATTTTACTCGATGGAGATACGATGGCGACTTTGTCACCTTCATTTAAATAAGGAGGTAGAATCAGGCTGTTCATACGCATTTGTTGTTTTTTGCAAATGTACATATTCAAGACATTGTGGCATAAAGTTTAACGAATTTTATTCTCCGTATGACAAAATGTTACGTATATGCATTATTTTTATACGTTACTATGCTGTATTTTTCAATCATTTTTCTGATATTTGCTAAAAATCTAACGTTATGGAACCTATTAGAAATTTCGATCAGCTGACATCTCACTTGAAAACGTTGAATAGACGGAAGAGGATTGCAGTAGTTTGTGCCAATGATGCCAATACAGAATATGCCATAGCCCGTGCTCTTGAAGAAGGAATTGCTGAATTTCTAATGATCGGAGATTCGGCGATACTTGAGAAGTATCCCACTTTAAAGAAATATCCGGAACTGGTAAAAACCATCCATGTTGAAGATTCGGACGAGGCTGCCCGTCAAGCTGTGCGTATTGTTCGTGAAGGTGGAGCAGATATTCTGATGAAAGGGATTATTAATACGGATAACCTTCTTCATGCCATTCTCGACAAAGAAAAAGGACTGTTGCCTAAAGGGAAAGTATTGACTCATCTTGCTGTGATGCAGATTCCTACCTATAATAAATTACTGTTTTTTTCTGATGCGGCCGTTATTCCCCGTCCTACTTTGCAACAACGTATTGAAATGATCTGGTATGCCATTCATACTTGTCATTCTTTTGGGATTGAACAGCCACGCATCTCTCTTATTCATTGTACGGAGAAGGTCAGTGCCAAGTTTCCCCATTCATTAGATTATGTGAATATTGTGGAGTTGGCAGAAGCCGGTGAGTTCGGTAATGTTATTATTGATGGTCCGTTGGATGTCCGCACTTCCTGTGAGCAGGCAAGTGGCAATATAAAGGGAATTGTTTCGCCTATCAACGGGCAGGCAGATGTTTTGATATTCCCTAACATCGAGTCTGGTAATACTTTCTACAAGTCAGTGTCTCTTTTTGCCAATGCAGATATGGCAGGCTTGCTGCAAGGTCCTGTTTGTCCGGTGGTACTACCTTCACGTAGTGATTCCGGTTTGTCAAAATATTATAGCATGGCTATGGCATGCCTTACTTGTAAATAAGATGTATAATGAAGATACTCGCCATTAATCCTGGTTCTACTTCGACGAAGATTGCCGTTTTTGAGGATGAAACTCCGTTGCTGGTTCGTAATATTCGTCATACGGTAGACGAGTTGGCTACCTTTCCACAGGTGACCGATCAGTTTGATTTTCGTAAATCTCTTGTACTTACGGAGCTGGAGAAGGAAGGAATTCCTTTCCAGTTTGACGCCATTATCGGCCGTGGAGGGCTGGTAAAGCCAATTCCCGGAGGTGTATACGAAGTTAATGAGGCTATGCGGCTTGATACTCTTCATGCTATGCGTACCCATGCCTGTAACTTGGGATGTCTTATTGCGGCAGAGTTGGCTTCTATGCTTCCCGGTTGTCGTGCTTTCATTGCCGATCCTGGTGTGGTGGACGAAATGGATGAAATACCTCATATCACAGGGTCACCTCTTATGCCTCGCGTTACGATCTGGCATGCATTGAACCAGCGTGCTATTGCCCGTCGCTATGCCCGCGAACACGATACGAGATACGAAAATCTGAATCTTGTTATTTGTCATTTGGGCGGAGGTATTTCTATTGGTGCCCACGATCATGGGCGTGCTATAGACGTAAATAATGCGCTTGATGGTGAAGGACCGTTTTCGCCTGAGCGTGCCGGAACTCTTCCGGCCGGGCAATTGATAGACTTATGTTATAGTGGACGTTTTACGAAAGATGAATTAAAAAAACGTATTTCCGGTCGTGCCGGTCTGACAGCACATTTGGGTACGACGGATGTTCCTGCTATTGTAGCTTCTATAGAGAATGGAGATAAGAAAGCAGAGTTGGTATTGAATGCAATGATTTATCAGGTGGCCAAGAGTATTGGCGCGGCGGCTGTAGCTCTCTATGGTAAAGTGGATGCAATACTGTTGACAGGAGGGATTGCCCATTCCGATTATGTCGTTTCCCGTTTGAAAGAACGTATCTCTTTCCTTGCTCCGGTGTATGTATATCCGGGTGAAGATGAGTTGGAAGCTCTGGCACAGAATGCATTAGGAGCTTTGCGAGGAGAATTGCCTATTGCTGAATATACATGATACGGGTCGGGTGTATAGAGAACAGATATACTTGATTGTAATAATAGTATAGAATACCTTGCTTAAGATATGAAGTTTGCAATGAAAACATCCGGATGTTGTGCAGCACAACATCCGGATGTTTTATATAAGAACATGGGGATGTTTTTATTGTAAAAATGTACTTTTATCTACAATAAGAAAGTACGGTAATGATTAGAAGCATTACTGTGGTTTGTTCTATTGATTCGTAGTTATGCTGTATTATAAAACAAGAGGGTACCCTTCACTTTCGGATACCCTCTTTCAATCCTCTCTCTTAATTTAAACTAATACGGAGAAAACGTCTAATCAGGATTTTTAAATCTATTAGAAATTATTTTTTCCAACACTCCACCATACGTCGGTACCACCATTATCGGCACCTCCTAAAGCACCGACCAATTGTTGATATAGATCTGGGAAGGATGAAGCTAAACCAGACGGGAACGGGAGACGGCGTACCATCTTATTGGTATCAATCAGTCCATTACTATGATTTGTTAATACTTTAAACAAATGAGGATAACCAGTACGACGCTGTTCAGCCCATGCTTCTGCTCCTTCCGGATACAGTGCCAACCATTTTTGCGTGATAATTCGTTCCAACTTCACTTCCTTGCTGGCATTTTCATCCCATTTGGGAGTTATTGTTGATACGGCTTTCATGTCATTGCTTTCAAAGAATACGTCTTTGTAGTCTGAAGGTTGGGAATTACTTTGCAAGTATTCGTCTGCATTTGTTGCTCCCCACTGTTCGAAAGAAAGGCGGACAGCTTTTTCATAACAGTTCTGAACGCTTTCGTTTGCTCCGGTGAATTCACGTAATTTAGCTTCGGCGCGAAGGAACCAAACTTCGGAAGCTGTCATTAAGGGTGCATCAGTAGTAATCTGGATGGTTGAGCGTGAGTGGTATTTATAATGATTACATTCGGCTGGCGTATTGTAGTTGAATCCTTGCGGAATACCTTTTTGCATGCCCTTATAGTCGAAGCGTGGTTTGAATGATGCGTCCAAACCTTCGGTTCCGCCTACAGAAGGTGTAAAATACTTATTGGTACGAGGATCATTATAACCTACGAGGAAAGATTCCATTGAGGCATTCATATACACTTCCCACCAACTGAGCCCGATGGTGCCCAATGGATTTTTGTAGTTACTTCCATCAGCAAAGACAGCTACATTTTCGGCATTGGTTTCAATGAGTCCGTGAGGGTCTTGTAATGCTTTGGTAACCTCAGTTGCTGCCTGTTTCGGATTTACGTTGGATATACGCATGGCTAATCGCAGGCGAAGTGAATTAGCCCATTTGGCATAATGTGCCAACGTTTTATCGTTTTTCATCAGAATATCGAATTTAGTAATATTGTCTATAATTTCTTGAGCAATACCTTCTTGAGTGGACTCATCTATCCAGGAGAGAGCCTGATCGATATCTGCAAACATGGCTGTGTATACCTTTTCCTGAGATTCGGGAATGTAATTTTCAAAATCTGAATAAAGAATTGCACCATACTGATCGGCTAATCGATGAAGCATAGCTACTTTATATATTTTGCATAAGGCTAAGTAAGGTTTGCAATTAACATTGGCATCCATACTTTTATTCAGAGCAGATACTCCGTATTGATAAGTATAAGTCCAGTTTGTTCCATTCCATCCGTCATTTAGATTGTAAGTGGAATTCATGTCGGTAAACTTGGAAGCCATGTCGTGGAAGTAGCCTGCAAACATATCTACATTCAGATTTTGCATGGTCTGAAATGTCCAGTCTGTACCACCTGGAGCCGGGTCATTAAAGTAGATGGAACGTTGAATGGTATTGAAATACATTTTGTTACCATACTTACTATCTGCTATTTGCTTGTCGGGTGTATAGGCTCCCAATTCGGTGTTCATATATTCAAACTTGTCCGTACAGGCGGTTACAACAAACAGAATACCGAATAATAATGCTGCTATATATTTGATTTGATTTTTCATATCGTTCTGTGTATTAGTTATTAGAATGTAAATTTTAGGTTAAATCCCATACTGCGTGTAGTTGGCATTCCAAATACGTCTACTCCCTGATTTGTGTTACCTACAGACATTAAAGCATCCGGATCGAATGGTGCATCTTTGTAAATAAAAAACAGGTTGCGTGCAACTAATGCCAAGTTGATACTTTTAAATACCTTTGTTTTTTCAATCCATGCCTGTGGCAGATTGTAACCGATAGATAGTTCACGCAGGCGAATATTGGTTCTGTCGTAAACGTAATACTCAGAACATCCATCAATGTTACCAACTCTTCCATAGAAGCCTTGTACATCTTTAATTTGTTTACCTTCTAATTCGACATAACCACGGTCCATCGCTTCTCCTATGTTTTTGCTGACACCATATTGATCCAGTTGGCCTTGAGTGAATGACAATACTTTCCCACCAAAGCTGCCATCGATAAGGAAACTGATGTTTACTCCATAGAAGCTGAAGGTATTACTCCAACCCAAAGTACAGTCGGGGTTACTGTTTCCTAAGTAAACATCGTCACGGTTTGCTGTTAGAGTAGGGAGTCCGTCGTCGTCATATTGAATCTTTCCGTTATCGTCACGGCTGAAGCCTTTTCCGTAAAGATCTCCCAATGATCCCCCTTCTTTTACTTTCATACGATAAGCCATGTTCAAGCCATCCTGTCCATAGTTATACTCTTTGTATGTGTCGGTCAATTCTTTTACTTCATTCTTATTGGTGGCAAAGTTTACCTGGGTTCTCCAATAGAAGTTTTCATTTTGTACAGGAACGCCACCTATTGTCAGTTCGAAACCTTTATTACTGATTTTGCCTGCATTGATCATCTGATTGGTATAGGTAGAACCTGGTTTCATCGGAACAATAAGGAATTGGTTTCTGGTCATAGTCTGATACCATGTGAAGTCAAGGTCGATTCGGTTATGTAAGAATTTGAATTCACCACCAACTTCCCAAGAGTCTGTAAGTTCGGGTTTCAAAGTTCCGTCATTATAGTTGGTCACTTGTTCTATATTGCCTCCGATAGACAGTTGAGGATAGAGATGGGCCTGATATCTGGGCAGGTCATTACCTACCTCGGCAAATGAACCACGTATCTTGGCAAAATTAATCCAGTCCGGCAGATTAATTGATTTGTGAATCAACCATGATAAACCTACGGAAGGATAGAAGTAACCTTTTTTCAAAGAATTGGTTCCATACAGTGTAGATGACCAGTCATTACGTGCTGTCAGATCCAGATAAAGAGCATCAGCGTATCCGATTTGTGCGGTACCGAACACAGATTGTACTTCTCGGGTAGCATTGTTTTCAGTTTCCATACCCGTACCGGAATCGTATTTGACATTACGTAAGTCAAATACATTAGGGTAATGAAGTCCGCTTTTATATGAATCGATATTTAGTGAGTTACTTCTCTGGTAGTTGATGGCTGCACCAAGTGCTGCGTTCAGGCTGAACTTACCCCATGTTTTATTTATCATAGCCATAAGGTCACCATATACCATGAACTCACTACTTGTACCATACATGTATCGTCCGTTATCTGTTTTTGCATCCCAATCTCCGCCAGTCAGACTGGTAGAAGTGGAAGCCCACATTTTTTGTTCGGTTTTATCACCGATATAATCGCCTGTACCACGTGCCTGGATAGTCAGCCAGTCAGTTGCCTTGACATTAGCAGTTAATGAAGCAATGGTACGTGTGCGTGTGTCTCTGTTGGTTACGCGGTTTAGCATCCAGTAGGGATTTCCTTCCATTCCGTTGTTGAAGTCTTTATACCAGTACTGTCTGGGCATACTACGATCATCGTCCCATTTCTCTCCGGCTTTGTATTCGTTCATATCTTTCTCACGTGGGAAAGTATATAAGCCGATCAATGGATTCAGGTATAGGCCACCGGTTACAGGACGGTTTTTACCATTTTGGTGCATCAGGTTAACGTTACCGTCAAGGGTTAATTTATCATCGAAGAATTTGCCTGTCTGGCGGAAAGTAAGGTTGTGTTTTGATAGTTTGTTAACATCAATGATTCCTTTGGCTCGTGTATTGGAATATGAGAAATAGGTTTGAGCTTTCTCATTTCCGGTAGAGAGACTTATTGAGTTGATGGCTGTGATACCGGTTGAGAAGAAGTCGGACAAATTATCATGTTTGCCGATACTTGCATCCGGTTTCCAGCTGGAATTGTATGAGTCCTGGAACTCTGGTTTACTAATTGCCTGATCGAATGTGAGGCTGGATGAATAAGTTACGCGGGTTGAACCTGCCTGTCCTTTTTTCGTGGTGATCATGATAACACCATTTGCGGCTTGTGAGCCATACAGCGCTGCGGCAGAGGCACCTTTTAGGACGGAAATAGATTGGATATCTTCGGGATTCAGGTTCGAAATACCATCACCGGTATCATGATTACCAGCATCATTATTACCTCCCATAATAGTAGAAGTAGTTTCATTGGCAGAGTTCAGCATGGGCACACCGTCAATTACATAAAGTGGTTGATTGTTTCCATTTTCATAGGCCGAACGGATACCGCGGATAGATACTTTGGCAGATCCACCCAATCCGGAAGCACTTTTGGTTATAGTTACACCGGCAATTTTTCCTTCCAGTGCATTAATCATATTGGGATCTTTTACGCGGGTGAGGTCATCTCCGTTTACCTGTTGTACGGAATAGGTCAATGTTTCTGATTTGCGTTTGATGCCCATTGCTGTTACAACAACGGTTTCAAGTGACAGTGCTTCTTCCTCCATCTTGATATTGAAGTTTCTTTGTCCTTTTACTGCAATACTCAGTGGCTGATATCCTACATAGGTGATGGTTAGTGTAGCATCGGCAGGGACGGAGAGAGTGAAATTACCGTCCATATCTGTAATTGTACCATTAGTCGTACCTTTCTCCAAGATATTGGCACCAATGATAGGTTCTCCTTTACTGTCGGTAACTGTTCCTTTGATAGGAATGTTATTGTTGTTTTGTTGTATGGATACTACATTCTCATTATTTTTAGTGAGAACGATATTGTTTCCTTCCATTACATAGTTGATGCCTGTACCCTTGAAGGCTTCGTCCAGCACCTCTGATACGGCTTTATTGTCAGCATCAATGGTTACGGTGCGTCTGGTGTCTACATTCTTTTTGTTGTAAACAAACAGATACTCGGTCTGTGATTCTATCTGAGAGAGTAATTCGCTCACTTTCAGATCTGAGCGGGGAATGCTAATTTTTGCACTTTGTGAATAGCTGTTTCCGCTGTAAGCCTGAAATGTTACGAACAGAAGAAGGAAAATAGTAATCTTCATAGTAAGTAATATTTGCTTGAATGCTAAACTTTTTGGGCATAAATGCCCTTTCAAAGAAATTTTTCTCATATCTTTGTAATGTGTTAAGTTAATAAATTGATTAAGGTCGATTTTTGACTGTTTCGAATCGGAAAGTATGGGGGTACTTTCCGATTCTCTTTTTCAGAGGGGATAGGGGATTTTCTATAACTTCATGTGCATTCTGGTATTTAAAGGGTTAGTACTAAATTAAAGGTTTTATTGAGCTCTTTTTTTCCTATTCTATGGTTATACTGTCTTTGTCTTCGTTGATCTGATAAGTGAATCGGTGGTCTTTCTGAATAACCCGGAGTATGTGTTCAACACCGTCTTGCTCTTTGAACTTACCTGTACAACGGTAATTCAATACTTCGGGATTTTTGACTGTTATCTTTACATTATAATATTTTTCGAGTTTAGAGAGTATGCAGGTAAAGGGGGAATCGTCAAAACAATACAATCCTTCTTTCCATCTTAAATATTCATACGAAGGGAGAATTTTCTTTTGGGCTTTTCCATTGTACGATCCGAAAAATTCATCTTTAATGAGGCGGGTAACAGGTTTTATTCCTTCAGAAGTATAAATATCGACGATACCTTCTACAAGTGTAGTTTCAAATTCATTACTTCCCTTGTAAGCACATACATTGAAACAAGTACCTACTACGCGTACTTTATTTGTTTCAGTATTTACAAAGAAAGGAATCTTTTTGTTTTTGCTTACTTCAAAATAGGCTTCTCCATCCAAGCTAACGTTTCTCTCTTGCCGTCCGAAGTTACTGGCATAAGTCAGTGTAGACTGGGAGTTTAACCATACTTTGGTACCGTCTGCCAATGTGATTTGTGCCCGTTGTCCAGCAGGAACGGTTACAGTTTGTAGTTGGGCCAGTCTGCTGTATTGATAGTCTTTGAACAAGAATCCACACCCCCAAGCGATTGCTATCATTGCTGCGATACGGGTAGTCCATTTCAGCATTGGAATGATACGTGCTTTATTATTTGCATGGATGGATTGTTTTTCATTGGAGAAAAGCGCGATGTCATAAAGCATACGCTCTTTTTGGAATGTTTTTCTATTTTCATCAGAAGCATCCACCCAATCGAGAATTTGTTTTTCTTCCTCTATTGTGGCGTTTCCCTTAAAGTATTTGTATAGCAGATCCTGGTTCATAAGGCTTTTATTTCTATTGTTTGGAGGAGCTTTTTCTCTCCCTTCTGTATATATAACAGGTTACCTCAGGACTACCCTAATGAAAAAATGATTTTTTTTAGAGAAGAATAGAAATTAAATAATCTTTTAGCTCAGTACGTAATATTTTTAGCGCTTTGGTGATATGAAACTCTACGCTTTTGATTGATATACCAAGCTTCTCAGCTATCATTCTGTTGGGAGTATTCTGATAGCGGCTTAGTATAAATATATTCCGACTTTGTTCGGGCATTTTGAGAAGTGCTTTACGGACGATATGTTGTATTTCGGTATTGAAGATCATATCCGGTTCACACGCTTCAAGTGTGGAGATTCGCAAATCAAGTTCTCTTTGTCTGTGGGTATTGATATCATCTTCGGCACGCAGACGTACTTGTTCGTGGGCAAGATGGTTTAGTGCTTTGTTTTTGATGATTGTCAGGAGTAGTGCTTGCAGATTAGAGTCATTTTCCCATTTTTCACGGTTCTCCCAAAGAGCTATCATTGACTCCATCAGAATATCCTCAGCCTCGACTTTGTTCCTTATATAGGAATAGGCAAATGATAAAAACCTTTCCTGATTCTCCTGAAAAAATCGGGTAAAGGTATCCATAGTATGAAGGTTATTCGGTTGAGGCATTATCTGCTTTAATGTTTTTTTCTTTTTCTTCAGACAAAACAACGCATTCTTTTCGAGAAAAACAAACTTTTTGATAAAAAATGGCTGAACTTATTGTAGTTCAGCCATCTTCTATCTTATAAAAAGCAATGCTTTGTTATTTCTTTTCCGGTTTTGGAAGTAATACTTTTCTGGACAGCTTAAATTTTCCAGTTTTAGGATCAACATCCATTAGTTTCACTTCAATCTCGTCACCTTCTTTGATTCCGGCTTCTTCTACTGTTTCCAGACGTTTCCAGTCGATTTCAGAGATGTGGAGCAATCCGTCTTTGCCTGGCAGGAATTCAACGAATGCACCGTAAGGCATAATAGAACGAACTTTACCTTTGTATATTTCACCAACTTCGGGTACAGCAACGATGCCTTTGATGATACGCATAGCGTCGTCAATGCTTTTTTTGTTGGTTCCGGCTATTTCGATACGACCTACTCCGTCTGTTTCTTCGATGGTGATAGTAGCACCTGTATCTTCCTGCATGCCCTGAATGATCTTTCCGCCCGGGCCAATGATAGCTCCGATGAATTCTTTCGGAATAGTCATTGTTTCAATACGTGGAGCATGGTCTTTCAGTTCAGTGCGAGGTTCGTCAATTGTTTCGAGCATCTTACCGAGGATATGCATACGTCCTTCTTTTGCCTGATTCAATGCACGTTCAAGGATATCAAATGACAAGCCGTCTACCTTAATATCCATCTGTGTAGCAGTGATACCGTTTTCAGTTCCGGTTACTTTGAAGTCCATATCTCCCAAGTGGTCTTCATCACCAAGGATATCCGAAAGTACTGCATATTTGTCTTCACCTGCATTCTTGATTAATCCCATAGCGATACCAGATACCGGTTTTTTGATCTTTACACCAGCATCCATCAGTGCCAATGTTCCGGCACAAACAGTAGCCATGGAAGAAGAACCGTTGGATTCGAGGATATCAGAAACGACACGAACTACGTAAGGATAATCTGTCGGGATCATACCTTTTAATGCACGCCATGCCAAGTGTCCGTGACCAATTTCACGACGTCCTACACCACGCTGTGCTTTTGCTTCTCCTGTAGAGAAAGGAGGGAAATTATAATGCAATAAGAAACGCTCTTTTCCGTGAACCAGTACATCGTCTATAGTCTTTTCATCGAGCTTGGTTCCAAGTGTAACAGATGTCAGTGACTGAGTTTCTCCACGAGTGAAGATAGCTGATCCGTGAGGTCCCGGCAATGGATTAACTTCGCTCCAGATAGGGCGAATCTCGTTTGTTTTACGTCCGTCCAGACGTTTACCTTCGTCCAGAATACAACGGCGCATAGCCTCTTTTTCTACATCATGATAGTAACGGTCAATCAATGCGCTTTTCTCAGCCAGTTCTTCTTCAGTAAACTGAGCTTTGAATTCGTCGCGGATAGCATCGAAAGCTTCCTGACGTTCGTGCTTGTTTCTGTTGCCGGAAGCTGCAATTGCATATGATTTGTCATAGCAAGCTTCGCGAACAGCCTTCCGAAGTTCTTCATCGTTTTCTTCGTGTGAGTATTCACGTTTTACAGTTTTACCAACTTCCTGAGTTAGTTCCATCTGTGCTTTACAATGAATCTTAATAGCTTCGTGAGCTACTTTCATTGCTTCCAGCAGTTCAGCTTCTGATACTTCGTGCATTTCGCCTTCTACCATCATGATATTTTCATAAGTAGCGGCAACCATGAGGTCCATATCTGCTTGTTCAAGCTGGTCGAAAGTAGGATTGATAACGAACTTACCATCAATACGTGCTACACGTACTTCTGAAATCGGTCCGTTGAATGGAATATCTGATACAGCAAGTGCTGCTGAAGCGGCAAGTCCTGCCAATGCATCGGGCATGTCAACACCATCTGCTGAGAACAGGATAATATTTACATAAACTTCTGCGTGATAATTATCGGGGAATAGGGGGCGGAGAGCACGGTCTACTAAACGGCAAGTAAGAATCTCATAATCAGAAGCTCTTCCTTCTCTTT
>OIWL01000540.1_pt1 | contig 50079 bp, 45 predicted proteins | sample 1587561 | NCBI WGS metagenome assembly OIWL01 (sample SAMEA3888903, study PRJEB22519) | human gut metagenome | biome: human gut; feature: human-associated habitat; material: faeces | place: Denmark | collected 2010 | reverse complement strand
TTGGCGAGACTCTCTGCCATAAATCGACAGCGCTCCGTCATTCCTTCCCGCCAGTTTTTAAGTAACAGCAGGAAGTAAGCTCTGAACCGTATGTAAACGATGTCCTCTGTGAACTGCCTATTTTCGGGCGTACCTTCGAGAAAGGTTTCGATGAGGTTGGGGAATAGCAAGACGTTTTCGGTCTTTTTTCGGGTCATTCCTGTTTGTGTGACAGAACTTTCCCGAATCACATAGTGGTACAGAGGCTTGTCCCTGAGAGTTACGATTTTTTTTGACCGGTAGGCGATTTGTATGCTTTGGTAAGCGTCCTCTCCATAAGTGAGATTTTGCAAGTAGTCGATGGGAACAGCATGTAGATCGCGACGTTGGAAAAGGAATACTAAATTCCAACGGTAGTCTTCGTGTGCCATCGTATGGATAGCCGAGATATTATTGTATTCGTCTTGTGTCCAAAATGGCGGTTCTTTTTGTCCGCGAGGTGAATCTATGAGAAACCGCATGATGACTATATCGGCATCGGTTTCTTCTGCTCGTTTGAAAAGCAGTTCGCAAGCATCGGGTTCGAGGAAATCGTCCCCGTCGAGATGTTGTACATATTTTCCGTGTGCTGCTTCGATACCCGATTTACGAGCATAAGCAAGACCCTCGTTCGGTTTGTCGACAATAACGATACGGGAATCTTTCCGGGCATACTGCGTAATGATATCCAAAGAGTTATCGGTACTGCCGTCGTTGACGACAATGATTTCGATATCTTTCAAGGTTTGACCGATAACCGAATCGAGGCACTTTTCGAGATGTTTCTCTATATTGTAAACCGGTATGATGACAGATACACTGGGTTGCATAGGACCATGCGTTTTTATATTCGTATTTTTCCTTTGCGAATATAATATTTCATATACAATTTTCCTAAAATAGAGGAGAAACTATATAGATGAATGAGCTTGGTGAACCGTTTTACTTCGGATATCTCTTTCAATCGGGGATATTTTTTCAAGCTGTGAGACATAAATCGGCATCGAGCTTTCATACCGGTTTCCCAATTTTTTAACAACAAAATAAGATATGCCTGAAATTTAATGTAAACGATGTCTTCCCGAAACATTTCGCTATCAGGAGTCTGTTGTAAGAACCGTTCGATGAATTGCGGGTATAATTCTATACTCTCGGCTTTTTGCTGCGTCATGGCATGTTGCGATACGGAACTGTCCCGGACGGTGTAGTGGTACAGGATTTTGTCCCGTAATGTCACTATCTTTTGGGCTCGGTAGGTCAATTGGGTAATTTGATAGGCATCTTCTCCGAAAATAAGCTGTGGAGGGCAGTCCACCGGACGATCGAACAACTCTTTCCTCATGAGGCGAGACCAAAGACTCCATCGGAACTCCTCGTGCGCCATCGTGTGAATGGCTGTAACCGGGTCGTATTCGTCTTGTGACCAGAACCGGGGTTCTTCTTTATGCTGAGGATACTCGATGTCGAACCGCATGATGACCATGTCGGCGCTGGTCGCTTGCGCTTTTCTCAGAAGCCGTTCGCAGGCGTCGGGGGCTAAGTGGTCGTCCCCGTCGACAAACAGAATGTACAGCCCCGTTGCCTGCGCTATTCCGCAATTTCGTGCCGATACGACCCCTCCGTTTGTTTTGTGAATGGCGACGATACGGGAATCGGTTCGGGCATATCGGTCTATAATTCGGGACGAGTCGTCTGTACTGCCGTCGTCGACAACGATGATTTCGATCTCTTTCAAGGTTTGACCTACAATCGAGTCGAGGCATTTACCGATATACCGTTCTATATTATAAACGGGTATGATGACAGATATGAAGGGCTGCATGTTTAGTGCGATTTAATGCCGAATATTTTTTTGAACCTGCGGACGATTTTGTATTTCGATCTTTTGAGCCGATAGCTCCAAATATCGTTTTTATAGGGAGTCTTTTTCAGATAGTCGAAATACAGGCGGCTTTGCGGATTGGGACACTTCCAAACAGACCAGGGTTTCGCTCTTCCCGTGTAGTGAACGATGACGGCTTTGTCTCTTTCTTGGGGATGCTTGATAGCGTTCTCGGTCGTGAAGTTATACCTTTCGGGCAACTCTTTGACTCGGCCGCGGCACACGATATTGATAATATCTTGGTCTTGGAATTGTATCTGTTTTCCTATCGAGATAGTTGTTTCGCATAGTTTTTCGTATATCTTTTCTTCCCGCATTTTGGGTATATTCAGGAGTAATACTCCGGCATTGATATACAGTTCGTCGGACGAGAAGCCTATCTGGGGTTTATAGTTGATATTTTCTACCCACAGGTCATGAGCGCCGGCACATAGATAGTCGGTGATGTCTGTGTCCCATAACTTTTCTAATGAGCCGTTTGCCACTAAATCGCCATCGAGGTACAGCGCTTTGTCGAGTTGCGGATATAGTTCGGGAATGATATATCGGTAGTAGCTTACAGGAGATACCAAATAATCTATATTACGGTGAAAAGAATCGAATATTTTTTCTGTAATGAGTTGATAATGAATGGAGCAGTTGGCGTATTGTTTTTCTACTTGACTAAAACGCCTCTTATTCTTTTCCGAAATATAGTCTGTCAATAAATAAAAATGGCAATGACGGTTCGGGGTATTTGTCAAGACAGATACCATTGTTACGCAATAATGCGATGTGTAACTGTCGTTCAGGGCGAAAAATATATGGAGGTTGTCCATCGAGGTGTTCGGTTTTGATTAGAATCGATATATGAATCGAAAGTTTTCCAATTTCTATTATGACAAAGATAATATTTATAAATAGATAAGAGAAAGCTATCGTCTGAAATTTCCGGTTCGGTAGAAAATCCGTAGGGTTAGCGATGAGATTCTTGTCGATAACCACCGGACTTTTGGGAGGGGCTGATTCTTGCTTAATTAAAACCTCCTTCCTGGCCGTGCCCCACAATACTACGGGACACGGCCAGGAGAGAGGTTGAGATGTATTCCCCTTTCGCCTCTGCTTCGATTTTATGTGCAGTACCCCGTAATGCTACCGGATACGGTAGAGGGAGAAAGGGATACCCAATGTTGGTATTACACCTTCTCCCCTGTGTTTTGCAATGCAAAATATAGGGGAGAGACCGAAGAAACGTTAGTTTCTGAGGAGAGGGGTTGAGAAATATTACAAGGAATTTTTTTGACAGTGTTTTTTTAACCCCCTCGTCCTGCGGACACTCCCCCTATATTCCCTAACGGAAACACAGGGGGAGAGGATTGAAAGTGGTGTTTCAGTTTCGGTATAAGGATACATTGTGCACTTCTCCCCTGTGTTTTGTAGCGCAAAATATAGGGGAGAAACAGAGGAGCGATAGCGACGAAGAGGGGGATTGGAAAGATAGTATACCGAGAATTGTTTAAACAGAAAAAGAGCAGTGGATTCCACTGCTCTTTTTCTGTTGGCTTACCAGGATTCGAACCTAGACAAACAGAACCAAAACCTGTTGTGCTGCCATTACACCATAAGCCAAACTCTATGCTTTGAGGGCTTATCCTCAAAAGCGAGGCAAAGATAATCGGTTTTTATTTCTTTGCCAAATTTTGAGCGAATTATTTTGCAATGAGCAGATAATAATTCTTTTTCCCGCGTTGTACAATGATATATTTATTGTTCAATAGGTAAGTTGTATCGATCTTCGTGTCGGGAGCGGCGAGTTTCTCTTTGTTGATGGATACGCCGCCGCCTTGTGTCAGCTTCCGCATTTCGCCTTTCGACGGGAAAATTGCCGCCTTTTCAGTGAACAGGTCGATCGCTTTAACGCCGGCACTCAATTCTTCACGGGAAACCTCAAACTGGGGAACACCGTTGAACACATCCAACAATGTCTGTTCATCCAAATGTTTCAATGCTTCCGATGTAGAGTTTCCGAACAGTATATTGGAAGCCTCGACGGCAGCATCGTAATCTTCCTGGGAATGAACCATGACCGTCACTTCCTTTGCCAAACGTTTCTGCAACGGACGGAGATGCGGTGCTTCTTCCTGTTCTTTGATCAGGGCATCAATTTCTTCCTTGGGCAGATCGGTAAAGATCTTGATATATTTGGCAGCATCGGCATCGCTCACGTTCAGCCAGAACTGGTAGAATTTATAAGGAGATGTATAACGGCGATCCAACCAAACGTTGCCAGACTCAGTCTTGCCGAACTTGCCTCCGTCGGCTTTCGTAATCAACGGGCAGGTCAAAGCAAAAGCCTCACCACCCAACTTACGGCGGATCAGCTCCGTACCGGTCGTGATGTTACCCCACTGGTCGGTTCCTCCCATTTGCAAGCGGCAGCCTTCGTGTTCATACAGATACATATAATCGTATCCCTGAAGCAACTGGTAAGAGAATTCCGTAAACGACATACCGACAGAAGATTCGCGGCTCAGGCGTTTTTTAACGGATTCTTTAGCCATCATATAGTTAACAGTGATATGCTTACCGATATCGCGGATAAAATTCAAGAAAGAATAATCCTTCATCCAGTCGTAATTGTTTACCAACTTGGCAGCATTAGGCGCGTCCGAATCGAAATCCAAAAACTTGGACAACTGCTTCTTAATGCTATCCTGGTTATGACGAAGCGTTGCTTCATCGAGCAGATTACGTTCCGCCGACTTCATTGAAGGGTCTCCGATCATACCGGTAGCTCCGCCGACCAGAGCAATAGGACGGTGTCCTGCACGTTGGAGATGTTTCAGCATCATAACCGATACCAGGTGACCGATATGTAATGAGTCAGCCGTCGGGTCAATACCTACATAAGCAGAAGTCATCTCTTTTTGCAACTGTTCTTCTGTTCCGGGCATCATATCAGCGATCATGCCCCTCCATGTTAATTCTTCAACAAAATTCATCGTTTTAGATTATAGTATTAATTGAATGCGGGCAAAGGTACGACTTTATAATTGAAAATGGAGAATTGAGAATTGAAAATTAGGGTATAACAATGATTTAAGGTAGATGAAGGATGTCGCGGACGTTTTCGGCAACCTGTCCGGCAAACTGTTCAAGCCGGAGATTCAAGGAAACCGAAAGGTTCCGGTAGACAGTTCGGATATCGATTTCGCGATCGTCCGTTTCGGCAAACAAACGGCCGGGCCATGCTTCACGTACGGCTCCGGGGTTGAAATACTCGCCAAAGGAGAGGTAAAAACCCTGTCGGATAAGTTGCCCGGCTAATGTGGCATTACCACGAAAACCGTGTATAATCCACGGTACACGGGGCTTTAGTTCTTTTTTCGAGGCTATCAGTTCGTCCCAAGCTTTCACGCAATGAATGATTAAAAAGACGCCGGCATTTTCGGCAAGAGAGGCCGACGCCCTAAAGATTTCCCGCTGACAGTCCAACGGAGCTTCCGCACCTTTATCCAAGCCCGTTTCTCCAATAGCCACTACATCCGGAAATGAGACCTGCCGCTTCAATTCGGCAAGCTGTTCTTCCACGTTATATATATACCAGGGATGAATGCCGACAGAACGGAACAACCCCGTTTCCACATCGAACGTAGGAACCAAACTGTTAACTATAGCGGCATCTTCCGGATGAACGGGCAAATGGTGAGTATGTATATCGTAATAAACCATACTTTACGGTACAGGATCATATCCGCTTCCTCCCCAGGGATGGCAGCGAAGAATGCGTTTGACTGCTAAATACAATCCCTTTACCGGACCATGTTTTTTGAGAGCCTGCACGGCATATTCGGAACAAGTAGGCGTGTACCTGCACGATGCCGGCGTCATGGGAGAAATACAATATTTATAAAAATAGACCGGCAACAACAGAAGGAAAGTAAAAAAACGCTTTATCATGCCTTGTCGCGAAGTACGTTCAATGCTTTTGTCATGGCTTTTTCCATATCGGCAAAAGGATGGATTTCCTTGTCCAAATAAAGGAAAGCAACCAGCATACGCTTGTTTTTTCCCGTCAGCGGATCGATCAGATCATATTTGCGTACCCGATAGGCTTCGCGAACCTGACGTTTGATCAGATTCCGTTTTACGGCACGCCTGAATTTTTTTTTGGGAACACTCACCAAGATAGACACTGGAGCTAATGTCTCTTCTTCCACCGCTAAATAAACGACCCGCAGTGGAAACGCCACAAACGATTGCCCTTTTGCAAACAACAGGTCAATGTAACGTTTCCACGACAGACGTTCTTCTTTTGAAAGGGTATACCTTCTATTTACCATTCTTTTTGTTACTACCCATCTCTTTTTTCAGATACAATTCCAGGGCAGCCGTCATAGACGGAGCTTCGGGAGTCGGCGCTTCCACATCCAGGCGCAAACCGGCCTCTTTCACCGCTTTGGCTGTTGTCGGGCCGAAACATCCGATCTTTATATCTTCTTGTTTGAAATTCGGGAAGTTCTTCAACAGAGAGGAAATTCCCGAAGGGCTGAAAAATACCAGCATATCATAGTCGAATTTCTCGTCTTTAGAGAAATCATTGCTTACGGTGCGGTACATAACAGCTTTCGTAAAAGAAATCTTTTTCGCTTCCAACATAGTTAACAAATCATCTTTATGCACGTCGGAAACGGGCACAAGATATTTTTCTTTTGCATGTTTGCCGATAACTGTAACCAGATCATCCAGCTTTCCGGTCTGTCCAAAAAAGATCTTACGCTTCCTATACACAATATATTTTTGCAAATATACGGCAATGGCCTCAGTCATACAGAAATACTTCATCGTTTCGGGAATGGCAACACGCAGCTCCTCACACAGGTGAAAGAAATGATCGATCGCCGTACGGGCCGTGAAAACAACAGCCGTATGATCCAAAATAGAAATTTTCTGCTGTCTGAACTCCTTAGATGAAAGAGGTTCTACTTTAATGAATGGACGGAAGTCAATCTCAACTCCATACTTCTCTGCAATGTCGAAATACGGGGACTTCTCGGATGCAGGCTTCGGTTGTGATACCAGCAACTTTTTGATGTTCAATGCCATAGAGTACTTGTCTCGATAAAGTTATACAAATAAACCATACCTTCGTACAAAAATACCAGAGGTAAAATTTCTTGGCCGCAAAGGTACAAACTTATATACAATAAACCAGTGCTTTTCTTGTGAAATATCCGTATTGTCTTATAAATTATTACAAAACGACACAAAATATAGAGAATACAAAACATTACTATCGGTATAGTTACGTATGTCCCGACAAACACCAACCACAACACCGGAACGTATAAAGATACTCCCCAAATCCCCATAATAGCATTATAACTCGTCTTCCATAACTTATACTTATCTGGGTCGGAAAACACGCTGCCCAGGAGGTAATAACAGCATTGTTTAAACTGATAAAACAGGAATAAAACACAAAAAACCGTTCCGATCGCCGATAAAACCGCCTGCCATTCCGCATAATTCACAAATCCGTATATCCTGCCGACCGCAATCAGGGCGATACTTGAAAGGAACAAGACTTGGAATGTCATAAAATTGCGGAAAAAGAATATGCTCTTCCCTATTACATCGTCAAATAGATTCTGCCTTTCCTTCACGAGAAAAGCATCTTTCAGCATCTTCACAAACAGTTGGAAATTCGTCCGGAACACAAAGGAAAAGACAATAAACAGGAATAACAGCAGGGAGAAGATGACATCATCCACCAACTGCCCGTCCCATAAGCGAATGCCCACATATCCTTCAAATATATTCATGTTCCCTGCGTATTACAGGTGCAAAGATAATCAAAAAAGAAAGGCAAGCTTACCCGACAAGCTTGCCTTCTCAAACAATCAACCGTTATGAATAACGATCTTAGAAACTATCTTTATGAGAGGACGAGTAGACCTCGCCCCTACCGACGTCATTAAATATTGTAGTATTGTTCCCAGCCTTTACGCGGCATTTCGCCAACCAGCATCTGGTTCATAACCGGATCGTTCACGATCTGCTTCGTGTCGCGGTCGAACACGATCTTGCGGTTCATGCGCTGTGCCAACACGCCGAGACAGAATACCTGGCTCAACGGACCTGCGATAGAGAACGGAGAACGGGTCTTTTCCTTGCCCTGGCAAGCCAATAGGAAGTTTGCGTAGTGGTTGGACGGGCTCTTTTGATATTCCGGCAACTTCGGATTCATATCCTTGGCTACCTGATCAGGAATCACAGACAAGGTGCTACCATGAGAACCACCCTTGAATGTCAAAGTCTTCGTATAGATTTCCTTACCCGGGTTCAATTTTGCCAACTGAAGTTTGCCACCGGCAACCGTCGGGATATTCGGATCGACATCGGAAGAACCGTAGTTCTCAGGAACAGGAGGAATATTATCCAGACCGTCATACCAGGTAATATCGACAGCTGGCATTTCTTTTCTTTCCGGGAATCTGAACAGGATACGGGAAGACATCGGGAAGAAGAACGGGTTATGATCTTTCAGATACAACGGGTTTACTTCCGTCGGCAGACCGAGATCCAGGAATTCGTGTGCGGTATCGATGATGTGAGCCCCCCAGTCGCCCAATGCGCCCATACCGAAATCGTACCAGCAACGCCACTGTCCCAAATGGTAGTCATGATTATATTCGTGGAACGGACGAACACCCAACCAAGTGTCCCAATCCAATGTTTCGGGAACTGGTTCACCCATTGGCATGTGCGTGATGTTCGGGTTCCAGTTATGCCAACGGCGCGGAGAGTTCATGTGAGCTGTTATAGCAGTGACGTCTTTGATCAAACCGGCTTCTTTCCATGCCTTGAACTGGAAGTAGTTGGCTTCGGAATGTCCCTGGTTACCCATCTGGGTAACGACACCGAATTTCTTTTCGGCACGCATCATCACTTCGATTTCCTGGAAGGTGCGGGCCATCGGTTTTTCCACATATACATGTTTTCCATGAGCCATCGCCTCAATCGTGATCGGGAAATGGGAATGGTCCGGTGTACCGACTGTAACAGCATCGATCTTGTCGGCCATCTTGTCGAACATCTGGCGGAAATCCTGGAAACGCGGAACTTTCGGGAACATGGAAATAAGTTTCTGAGTATGAGGTGCACCCATATCCACATCACAAAGTGCAACCACTTCGCACAAACCGGTTTTATACAGTTCCTGTGCGATCTCGCCTCCACGATTACCGATACCGATAAAAGCGATTCTCACTTTTTCGTTGGCACTGACAAAAGGAACACCCGGCATGGCATTGGCCTTAGACGGAATCCAAAAAGAAGGAATTGCTGCCGCAGCTGAAAGGGCGGCTGCCCGTTTCAGGAACGAGCGACGTGAAATATCTTCAGATTTCATGGTAAATATATTAGATAAATTATTAATGTTTGCGTGCACATAAAAACAACAACCTCACAAAAATAGATATTTTTTTCTTACATAAAAGCTTTCTCAGAAGTTTTTTCCTAAATCTTAGCAAACGTTTTCCGGTTTATGGGTGTTGTAACAAAAAACTATATACATTTGTCGACTTTTAAATAAGAATATAAGTGATATGAAGATCAGACAGATTCTATCCATCGGATGTTTCCTTTGGATACTAGCCTCCCTCCGTTTGGCAGCACAACAACCGGAAATACAACCCTTGCCCATAGACCCGAAAATAAGATACGGACAGCTAAATAACGGGTTGACTTATTATATCCGACACAATGCACAGCCGAAAGACCGTGCGGATTTCTTTATCGCCCAGAATGTCGGATCGATCCTGGAAGACGAGAACCAGCGCGGACTGGCCCATTTCCTTGAACACATGGCGTTCGACGGAACAAAGAACTTCCCAGGGCATGGCATGGATGAATTTACCGAAAGCATCGGGATGCGCGGAGGTGAGAACTTCAACGCTTATACAAGTTTCGACGAAACGGTCTACATGATCATGAACGCTCCGGTCACTCGCGAGAGCATTGTCGACTCCTGCCTGCTGATCCTGCACGACTGGTCGGGCTTCATCACCCTCGCAGATACGGCCATCGAAAAGGAACGGGGCGTGATCCGGGAGGAATGGCGCACGCGACAGGATGCCCAGGCGCGTATCTGGGAACAGCAACTGCCGAAAATGTTTCCGGACAACAAATATGCATACCGGATGCCGATCGGCACGATCGACGTGATCAACAACTTCAAGCCGGACGAGCTTCGCGACTATTATAAAAAATGGTATCGCCCCGACTTGCAGGGCATTATCATTGTAGGGGATATAGATGTAGACAAGGTGGAGGCGGCCGTAAAACGTATTTTTGCTGATATCCCGGCTCCGGTAAATCCGGCCAAACGGGAATATACGGAAGTGGCGGACAATGATAAACCGCTTGTTTCCATTGCTACGGACAAGGAGGCTTCCAATATGATCCTTTCCATATTCTATAAGCACGACAAGATGCCGAAAGAGCTGTATGCCACCGCCGCCGGATTGATGAAGGACTATATGGAGAATGTCGTCGAAACGATGATAAACGAACGCTTTGCCGAGATGATGCAAAAAGCGGATCCTCCCTTTGTCGCCGCCCAGGCTTCGGACGGAGATTTCATGATTGCCAAGACAAAAGGCGCTTTCACGGTTGCCGCCCTGGTAAAGGAAGGTGAGATCGACAAGGCGCTCGACGCGCTTGTGACGGAGACGGAACGGGTGAAACGGTACGGCTTCACGGCTTCCGAATATGACCGCGCCCGTATCAATGTCCTGAAACAATACGAATCGCTGTTCAACGACCGCGACAAACAAAAGAACCGCTCTTATACGAACGAATATGTCCGCCACTTTACAGACGGTGGTTACATTCCGGGCATAGAAACGGAATATCAGCTAATCAGCCAGATCGCACCGCAAATCCCGATCGAGCAGGTGAACCAATACGCCCAGAGCTTGATCGGCGACAAGAATATCGTAATCGGCTTGACCGGCCCTGACAAGGCAGACATAAAATATCCGACCGAGGCCCAATTATTGGAAGACTTTATCAAGGCGCAACAATTACCGGTCAAACCCTATGAAGAGACTGTTTCCAACGAACCGCTGATCCCCGAACTGCCCGCTCCGGGAAAGATCAGGGAGATGAAGACGGACCCGCTGTTCGGCGCGACGGTCCTGACACTCGACAACGGTATCAAGGTCGTACTGAAACATACGGACTTCAAGAAAGACGAGATCCTGATGACGGCCACCAGCCCCGGTGGCAGCACCTTGTTCGGAGCGAAAGATATCGACAACCTGAAAGTATTCAACGATGTCATTACGCTTGGCGGAGCCGGCAATTTCTCGGCAACCGATCTGAACAAGGTATTGGCAGGAAAGAAAGTCTCCTGCTCTCCTTCCATCGGCCTGAATACGGAAAACGTAAACGGTTATGCCGCTCCTGCCGACCTGAAGACATTGTTTGAGCTGGTTTATCTCTATTTCACGGCTCCGCGCATGGACGAAGAGGCTTATACATCCTTCGAGAACCGTATGATCGCACAATTGAAAAACCTGGAACTGAACCCGATGGTGGCGTTCAGCGACACACTGACAAAGGCGATTTACGACAATAACCCGCGTGCCGCCCGCATCACGGCCGGCGACTTCAAGCAGATCAGCTACCCACGCATCATGGAGATGTACAAAGAACGGTTTGCCGACACTTCAGACTTTATCTTTACGTTCGTCGGAAATATCGACACAGACAGTATCCGTCCTTTTGTAGAACAATATCTGGCGACACTCCCGGTCAAAGGACGTGCCGAAAAAGCCAATCCCGCCGAAGTACCGGCTATCCGCAAGGGCGAATACACGAATATCTTCAAACGCGCTCTGGAAACACCGAAAGCGTCGGTTGTCAACTTCTGGTCCGGCAAGATGGAATATAACCTTGAAAACATCCTCACCGCCACTATGTTAAAGCAGATTCTCGATCTGGTCTACATGGAAAAGGTACGCGAGGACGAAGGCGGGACATATGGAGTACAGACTTCCGCACAGATTTCTTCCTTCCCTGAAGGGCAGACATTCCTGCAAGCCTATTTCGATACGGATCCGGCCAAACGGGAAAAGATGAACGCTATCGTCCGGACAGAACTGGATAACATCGTCAAATCCGGCCCGCGCGACGAAGATTTCAAGAAGAGCCAGGACAATATCCTGAAGCGCCACACAGAGAACCTGCAGGAGAATGTTTACTGGCTGACGACTTTGGATAATTATTACTTCCGCGGGTTCAACGGCGAGACAGCATACGAAGAAACGATAAAAGGCATCACGCCAGCCAAGATTCAAGCTTTTGCCAAAAAGTTGTTAGGACAGGGCAACCGGATCGAAGTGGTAATGGAGCCGTAACCGCCTTGCAGAAGTTATTACGCCTACATAAGGTACATTTTTACAGAAAACAAGCAGGAAAAAAGTGAAAAGCAAGCGGAAATGTACAGGAACACGCCCATCTTCAGGCTTCATACACCCGGATGTTGCCGCCCTCGACATCCGGATGTTCATGGCTCCGACACCCGGATGTTTGGGAAGATTACATACCAATCTGTTGTAATCAAGATACTTGCTAAGTAAAAAAAAGACTGTATGTTTTACAAAGCATGGATAAGATGTGATACATAAGTACACAGGAGTGATACATGAATCCGGCATGTATCACTCCTGTGTACCATGTTTACCAATGCTTGCAAAGCTGTTAGTGATAGAGTGACAGAGGATCTCGAAAAAAGAGTATGGACATGGACATAGAAGCACTCTGAACAAAGCGTCAATTAGTTTTCTTCTTCACTTTGAAATGATCGAATCCTTCCCCGTATACACCGATAACGGCACTTTGCGAAACGAAAGCCCTCGGATCGATATCATTGATGATTTGGAAAATCGTATTGGACTGGCTCTTTTTTGCCAAGACAAACATCATTTTCACTTGCTTTCCCGTATAAAGCCCGGTCCCGTCGATCACAGTCACACCTCTGTGCAAAGCATTAATCTCCCTACCGATCTCCTCATATTTACTGGAAATAATGAAGAACTGGACCGACTGGCGAGAGCTGTTAACCACCTGGTCAATCATATACCCTGTGACAAACAGCGTCACATACCCGTAAACAACCTTCTCCAAATCGTGTAGCACAAAATAGCTAGACGCGATGATGATCATATCGCAGAACATAATCATACGCCCCAAGCTGACATCCCTGTATTTGTTGACAATCGCTGCAATAATATCCGTACCTCCCGTACTCCCGTTCGCAGTGAAAGCGAAACCGATACCGCTACCGCAAAAGATAGCCCCCAGGATACATGCCATAAACGGTTGGTCGTGCAACAATTGAAGCCCGGATGTCAAACGCTGTATCACGGAAAGGAAAAACGTCAGGACGAAAACGGCATACACCGTCTTCATACTGAACTTCCAACCCAAAATCTTCAGAGAGAGCAGTAATAGCAAAGCATTAATGGCAAAATAAGTGTATTGTACAGGCAAGCCCGTTCCCCAATAGACAATAGAGGCAATACCCGGAACCGCTCCGGAAGGCAAATCGTTTGGCAACAGGAAAACAGTCCACCCGATTCCATAAAAGATCATACCTAAGGCGATCATCAGGTAGTCCTTTAATTCTCTGACCATTACATGGTTAGAGTTCATTGACAATGTTGGTTTCATTCTTCGTTTGTTTTATGCGGCTGCAAAAGTACAAAACAATTGACAATTGAGAATTGAGAATTGACAATTAAATATCATTCCCTTCCCGATTGGCAGTTATCCATTGTCAATTCTCAATTCCCCATTCGTCCAGCCACTCGATAACCGGCTGTTCGCCTTCGAAACGGATAGGCAGCCAGATATAACGGCCGTCTATGGCGTTCTCCGGTGTCCAGCGGTCTCCCATGTAGATGAACTGTCCGGGCTTGCCGGGAACAGGCAGCACATAAGTGCTCTGCGAGTGGAAAGAGGTTTCCGAATCGGCTCCCACAAACGGATTCGCCAACTCTTTCCACGGCCCCCAGATAGAAGATGCGACAGCGGAACGGCCTGGATTCGGCGCCCAGCCGGTGCAGCCGGACATGATCAGATAATACTTGCCGTCTTTCTTGAACATGGCAGGCGCTTCCATGAAACGACCGACAAAGAAACGGGCGTAATTACCGGAACAAGCCGTATAATCGTCCGTCAGTTCGGAAATATGCAACGTGCTGTTATCCTCCGAAGCGTAGATATGATAAGCCTTTCCATCGTCGTCGACAAACAGGTTCATGTCACGTGCCATCTGCCCGCTCTCAAAATCGCGTCCCAGCAGGTTCAACGTGTCAGGATGGGCAGGCAGACCACCTCCACCGAAACCTTTCTTCGATTCTTCGGGAACCGGACCTTTATGGATATCCAACACATTCTTCGGCCAGAAACCGGCGTTCGGACGATCGGCAGACAACAACTTGTACGGTCCTGTAACCTTTTCGCTGACAGCCACACCGCTTTTGGCTCCCGTATAACCGGCGCCTTTCGGTTCAAGATGGAACCACATCACGTACTTGCCCGTCTTCTTATTGAAAATCACCTTTGGCCGCTCCAAAATGCAACCTTTCACGATCGGACTCGACTCGTCATCCGAAACAGACAAAGCGATTCCTTCGTCTTTCCAGTTATATAAGTCTTTGGAAGAATAGCAATGAACGCCGACCTGGGCTACATTCCCCCCTTCGCCTTCCGTCTTATGCTCGCCGAACCAATAATAGGTATCGCCCTGCTGCAACATACCGCCGCCATGAGCATTGATGTGCACGCCGTTATTGTCCGGCCAGATTTCACCGGGTTTAAAAACATTCCCGGCCTGTGAAGTCCCGGTTTTCCCTTTACATCCGCACAAAGCGAAGAGCAACAGCAGAGGATAAATAGCAATTCGTTTCATACTTGGCTGTTTATACATCGCAGATACGGATACATTTCTCAAGCGAGGCGATTTTGTCTTCCTGCTTCGGGACAAATTCCTGTCCGACAAATCCTTTATAGCCGGTTTCCACAATCGCTTTCATGATAGCCGGATAGTAGAGTTCCTGCGTTTCGTCGATCTCCGCACGGCCGGGAACGCCTCCTGTATGGATATGAGAGAAATACTGGTGATATTTCCGGATATGCTCGATCACGTTTCCTTCCATGATCTGCATATGGTAGATATCATACAACAGCTTGAAGTTCGGCGAACCGATACGGCGGCACAGTTCCGCTCCCCAGACGGTATGGTCGCACAAGTAATCCTTATGCCCTATACTGTTCAGAAGCTCCATCGTGAGGACGACATTATACTTTTCGGCTATCGGCATCAGACGCTTCAGGCCTTTCTCGCAGTTTTCCCAACCTTGCAAGTCGGTCACACCGTTCCGGCGCCCGGCGAAACAGATCAGGTTCGTCAGTCCGGCCTCGGCCACCATCGGAATGACTTGTTCATAACTGGCTACCAGCTCGTCATGCAACTTGGGATCATTGAACCCCCTGTCGATACCTAAGCCCGCACCCTGCGCCATCGCAACCGTCAAACCATGTTTCTGCACGATAGGCCAGTCTTTCGGGTCGAGCAGTTCTATTGATTCGATTCCTATGTTTTTACAAATCTCACAAAATTCATCCAACGGATAACTGCCGAAGCACCACTTACTTACAGAATGGCGGATATTGCCTTTCAGCGGTTCAGGTTTCTCTACTTTCTTCTTCTTTGCGGGAGCTGCTGCTTCCATACCGGATACAGCCATCGCTGCGCTTCCTGCCAACACCGTCTTAATGGCGGTTCTTCTCGAAATGTTTTTCATACTATTCTTGTTCTTAAGTTAATAAATTATTTAATCAGCTCCCATTTGCCTTGCAAATAAGCCTTGTCAATTACGCTTGCCAACGCCTTGTCGTTTGTCCGTCCGGCCAGATCTTTCAGGTCATTGTACAGATAGAACTGCAACCAAAAACCATAATGATAGCGTTCACGGGTGGATTTCGGCTGTAACATCAAAGCATACCATTTGGTATTCAGCTTCTTGGCTTTTGCCACTTCGACCGCTTTCTCGGCATTCTTCCACATGGTGTCGGAAACTTTCGATTCGAGATCGACAAAATCTTCGTACTTCATGGAAGCGGTATTGATCACCTGGCAACGGTCATCCAGCCCCAACTCTTTCATGGAAAGGCGTTGTTCGAACACCTTGTCGCCATCCAAGTCGAACTCCATCAGGTCGAAGAAGCCGTTATTGTCCGTATCCGTATATTTGACAGTAGGAAACACGGTTGGCTCGGTCTCGATGCGTTTCGGACCGTAACCGTCATAGATTCCGCCCATTCCCTGATAGTAACGGGCATTCTGGTCGATGCGCCAGCAACCCCATTCGGCTCCGTACAGGTGGATCTTGCCGTCTATCGGACTGACATACAACTGCCCGTGGCCGGAATTGTCCTCATCCCATTCACCCCGGTCACCCGCCGGATCAGCCTGTCCGTTATTGTCTATTCCGCCTTGGTTCTTTCCTACCTTGAACGGATCCCGCGGCTGGTACAACTCCACGCGTTCCCAACGATTACAATCGTCATCCTCATCGTAGGTAAACCAGACCTTATCCCATTTACCTTCCTTGAACGTCAAATCCCAAGCAGCGTCATGATCCGGATATAACAGTTCCGGAAGCTTACGCCAACGGGCATCGAGGAAGAACGTATCGGCTTCGGGAAGTCCGCGCAGGTTCTTGTTGATATGTTTCTGGTTTTCGTAGTTGAAGCCGGGACCTGTAAAATGGATGGTCATATCGAAATCGAACTCATTGCCCGGCGCATTGTCGTTATCCGTATCCATCGAAACGGAAACCCAGTCGATATTACCTGAGAGGACGGAATTTGCCTGTCCGTTCTCTTTCACGATCTTAGGAGAGTCGCAGAAACGGATCGCCATCTCTGTCAGCCCATCATTGTCAGGATCATAGAACAGGAAAGGGTTTTCCCAGTTCATACGGACATCGTTCACACGTTCGGTCGTGCTGTGTATCTTCATGAAAGTGCTCTTCCCGTTATAATCTTCGTAGAAATCCGACAGGCCGTTATGTATCCAACAGCGGAGGGTGAACGTGTTCCAGTCGATATAGTTGAACACGTCGTCCTTGTCCGTATCCACCACCCACATATAATGCCCGTTGCCGGTCTTCATCCGATTTGCTTCGGGGATATTGTCGACTACGACCTGCATGGCCGGATTGCCGTCTTCATCTTCGCCCACCCAGTCGATGATAAGGTCACCGTAACCACCGTAGACACCGTCCTTATTACGGTCTATCATCAGGCAGTCGTTATCGGTATCGCCCTCCAGATCGCCGTACTGCATATCGTCGTCGTCATCGATCCATTGCACCGGAATACCGTTGGCCGTCACCGTACGCAGGATATCCGGATCACCGTCACCATCCAAGTCTATATAGGTAGGCTTATACCCTGCGGGAGCAGGTGGCAGCCGATAAGGGATCAAGAGGGTATTTGCATTCCAATATTCCTTTTTCCCGGAAGCGTCCGTCTGTGCGGAAAGTCCTTGTGCACTCAGCAGCAGGGAACCTGCTGCCAGCAATAGCGTAATCGGTTTCATGATATCGGTAGATTAATCAGTGATTTTTATGTAGGTAAGCCATTTCTGTATCAGGTCTTTCACTTCCTGATAGTAGGTGAAATCATACCGGAATCCCCAACCGTGTCCTCCACTGGGGAACATATAGAGAGAAGCCGGGATATGGTGTTCATTCAGCGCCGTATAATAAAGGATAGAGTTCAACGGCGGAACGGTCTGATCGTCATCGCTCAGCAGAAGCAAAGTCTTCGGTGTCTTATCATCCACCTGTTTCTGCAAGGAATAGCGGTCTACCAACTCCTTATTCTCGATATCTGTACCTAAAAGATTCTTCTTGGAACCGCCATGTGTCGTCATATTATCGAAGCTGATCACCGGATAATAAAGGATTGCAAAGTCCGGCCGGTTGGCATCTGCTGCAAGCGTACTGAGTGAAGCTGCCAAATGTCCGCCTGCCGACGAGCCGATCACTCCGACCTTATTCGCATCCAGGTTCCATTTGGCTGCATTGCCCCGAATAACAGACATCGCTTTCTCCGCATCGCTCAGCGGGATCGTATGTACACCTTCCGGCATCCTGTATTTCAAAACGACTGCAACAAACCCATTCGAAGCGTACCATTTCGCCATATCATGCCCTTCATGATTCATCGCCAGCCCTCTATATCCGCCACCCGGACATATCAGCACCGCCGGCGCCGCTTTCCCGCCCTTCGCCGGATGATAAACAAAGATTTCCGCCTCGCCCGCTTCCGGCTTATCCGGCCAGAGCTTGAACTGTTCTACCTGCTGCCCCCATACCACGGGTACAAAGAACGATAAGAGAAGTAAAAGAATGTGTTTCATAAGGTATTAATTCTTAATCATTAACTGAGTTATTAAAAACAGGTGCTAATGTAACGAAAAAAAACAAATCCACCTATAGAGGGGGACAAAAAGAAATAATACCCCAAAAGCAGCAGTCTACAAAATTCAAAAATCATACCCAACCATATTCTATTACTTCTTTGCTCATATATAAATTGGACAAACTATTACTTTTTAAATTAATGTATATACAATTCATTCATCCGGATACAAAAATATTTATTTCTTTTTATCCACACAAAAACTCAATAATACACCTACACTCAACACGCTACCTATACCAAGACTTGCTGCCTCAAATAAGAAACCACATCTTGTTAACATTATATTAGATGCCATAAATTATTTCTCCCTATTTCAGTTTACTCAATTTTTTTTGTGCTTGCTTCTCCGCCTTTTCAAATGTTTGCTTCATTGAAACAGGTTTCCCCCCTAACCGCTTACTTTCATTAGATGCTGCCATAAAAGTAAAAAGTTCAAGAGTCTCAGTTGCACTTACAGGAACCAGTTTCGTTTTAAAGAATTTCAAAATCTCTGTTAACAAACAAGCATAGCCCTCATAACCACCAGCAATAACTGCCCCGGAATCACAAATGGCAGTACCACCATAGATATGTTTCCCCGTTCTATTACCTCTAAAAGTACCAAGTCGTCCATCTTCCCAAAGTCCAGTTACAACATCTGTGCCTTCTGAAGACATACGAGCTACTTCTTTACAGCCTGTTCCCATAATTGTATATAAAATTTCCACACCATGAATACCATACCAAGAAAAATCAGGATGTGAAGGTTCACTCGGAGCAGGGGAATAACAATCAGCACCTAATACTTTTCCATACTTTCCATTTCTTAAATCCACGTTTTTAGGGACAAAACGCAAAGCTGAAGAAGAGAAAATCGGAACATTATATTGATCTGCCAATTTAAATATTGCTATTGCATCGACCAGATCAGCAGCGACAGGTTTATCTATGAACATCGGTTTCCCGCTTTTCAAAACCTCAATAGCTTGCTCTAAATGTAAATTACCATCATTAGTTTCCAACATGACACAGTCCACCTTTTCTAACAATTCCGTAATAGAAGAGACTATTTCTACCCCATTCTCTTTAGCTTTCTCTGTATATACTGGAATACGCTTAAAACTGTTTTCTATAGTTTTCGATCCATAAGGATAAGCTGCAACAACTCTGAATCCTTCATGTTCAGGTTTAGGATCTTCACTATTAAGCAATCCTATAAATGCAGGAGAATGAGATGTGTCTAACCCAATTATACCAATTTTTATAACTTTTTGTGCCTGTATTGCAAACGAAGCAATACACATCAGACAAATCATTACTAATTTTTCAGTTTTCATATCATTACATTTTTTCAGTTTACACTTTTATTCAATAACTCAGAGCTATCTGAATCCAAATACAGAATCGCATTTTCTTTTTTTCGCAAGATACTTGCCGGACATGATTCCGATATTGGTCCATTAATTGTATTAAAAACTGCTATATTCTTCGTTTTAGAGGGAACAATGCAAAACATATATTTAGCAGCAATTAACGCTGGAATCGTTAAAGTAAATGCACTCATTGGGACTCTTTCCAATGTCGAAAAACAACCGTCATGAACTTGCTGCATTCTACATTTGTTATCCAGTGAAACAATTTTAACCCTTTCACTATCATTAAAACGAGCTACATGAGGATCATTAAATGCAATATGTCCGTTTTCTCCAATCCCTAAACAAACAATATCGGCAGGATATGAATCCAATAGCCCAGCGTATCGTTCACATTCTTCCTGCAAATTATCCGATTGACCATTTATATAAAACTTGGATTTAAAAGGGACTTTATCAAAAATACGTTCTTTCAAAAAATTGCCAAATCCTTGAAGAGCATTCGACTCCAATCCAATATACTCATCCATATGGAAAGCATTTATGTGTTCCCATTCTATAGTTTTATCATCAATCAAAGCTTCTAAAAAATCATTCTGAGAAGGAGCTGCCGCAAAAATCATATTAATACATTCTTTTTGAGCTAACAATTTTTTTATACAAAACGCAACATCATCAGCAGCAGCTCTTCCCATCCGTTCACGAGTATCAAATATTTTTATCTTCAATTCATCTTTTACCAACTCCATAATTGATCTATTTATAAAACATTATACACTATATTCCCTTCAACAATTGTCATACAAATATTGATATTATCGTCAAATAGTACCAAGTCTGCATCCATCCCCACAGATATAGCACCTTTTTTATGATCTATCCCTATAATCCGAGCTGGCGTTTCGGTCATCATTCTAACGGCATCCGTCAGAGGGACTTCTGCAACTTGAATCATTGTTCGGACCAATCTGTCCGCTGTTGCAACACTTCCTGCAAACGCGGTTCTATCCAAAAGTTTTGCTACTCCATCTTCTACAATTACCGGCTGGCCATCCTTTACACTCCCTAAAATCGAAGGTCCATCTGGCATTCCTGCTCCCCGCATAGAATCTGTAATCAAAGCAATCCGTTCGGGACCTTTAAACTTATACACATATTGCAATAAGCTCTTAGGCAAATGAACTCCATCCGCAATTATTTCAACAGTCATATCATCTAGCATGTAAGCTGCTTCGAGAACACCTGCGTATCGAAATGCATTCCTACGAATAATAGTAGACATCCCTGAATATAAATGCGTAATATGTCGGAATCCAACCTGATATGCTTTTATTGTTTCTTCATAAATGGCATCCGTATGAGCAATAGAAGGAAGTATCTTTCTACGACAAAGTTCCCGACCCATATCCAAGGCCCCATCTAATTCTGGAGCCAAACTCCAACGAACAATATCGTCAGAAGCATCTAATATCTTTATATACTCCTCAGGAGAAGGTTTTTTCAGATATTTTGGGTCTTGAGCTCCTCGCTGATTAAACGAAAAATAAGGACCTTCCAAATGCAAACCCACAAAACTGGCTCCGATATGATTACAAGACTTAGCAATTTTATAGATCTCAAACATTAAATATAATTCTTCATTAGTACTTGTCAATGTCGTGGGCAGTAAAGACGTTGTACCATGCTTAGCATGCATTTCTGCAGATTTTAAAAAGGCCTCAACTGTCCCATCCATAAAATCATATCCTCCGCCACCATGCGTATGTAAATCGATAAATCCTGGAGAAAGATACAAATCCATTCCATCGATTACCTGATCTTCTACAGAAGATAATATTTCACCTTCCGATACAGATACAATTTTTCCTTTATCCCACTTAATAGTCCCCCTAATAATTTTCCCTTTAGGAAGAACCAATTTTACATTTTTGATGACCGTCCCCATTTTTATTTCTTTTTTATTAATGACCACGCTTCTATTTTATATCCATATACAGCGAAAAAAATCAGATACAAATAGCATGGAACCAATACCCAATAGGCCTGCTTAACAGAAAATAAGTCTGCAAAATACCCATATACCAAAGGCAATATGGCATTTCCACATAAACCCATTACCAATAAAGAGGAGCCTATCTTAGTGAATCGTCCCAATCCGCGAATGGATAAAGGCCAGATGCCTGCATATATTAAAGAATTAGGTAATCCTAAAAGTACGAGAGACCAAATAGAAAGGTTCGCTTCATGTCCAAACAATGTTAAATCAACATCTGACAAAACAACTCCTAATGAAAAAATCAAACCAAATATACAGCATATCTGGAAAGCTCGTTTTTGAGAAAGATATTTAGGAATCAATAAAATACCTAAAAAATACCCACAAATAGTCGCAGTCAATGTATAAGACGGAAAAACCTTTGCTTCTAATAAATCCATTTTCATTGAATTTGCATAACCTATAATAGTATCTATTGCTATCACTTGCGTCCCAACATGGAGAAACATTGCAATTGCTCCCATTAATAAATATGGAAATTGTAAAATAGAGGTATGTGATTTTCCTTTATCTGTATCAACTTCTTTATTTTCTTCCTCTTGATTAATTTCAGGTAATACTGAATAGCGAATAAAAATACCTACAACAAATAAAAAGATACTCAAAATAGAATATGGCCATATTACTCTTCGAATTAGACTATCTAAAACAATATTCTTTTCCTCTTCACTAAAAACACCTGCATTTAATTGTTCAAACACTATACTATCCGTCGCTTTCAATATAATAGCCGCAAATATCAAAGGAGCAATAATTCCCGCAAACTTATTGCAAACCCCCATTATGCTAATTCGTTTTGCAGCACTTTCTATAGGTCCCACAATAGTAATATAAGGATTTGCAGCTGCTTGCAATATGGTCAATCCTGTTCCGATTGAAAACAAACCGGCCAAAAAGATCCAATACGTTCTGCTCAATGCTGCAGGGACAAATAATAACGCACCTATCGCCATACAAAAAAAACCATACATAATACCCCTCTTGAAGCCGGCCCGCTTCAAAACAAATGAAGCGGGTATCGACATTACAAGATATGCGATATAAAATGCAAACGTAACCAAATAAGATTGAAAATTGGTCAACTCGCAAGCTATTCGAAAATAAGGAATTAGAATGGCATTAACCCATGAAACGAAACCAAAAATAAAAAACATCATTCCGACAATCGCTATTGCCATATACATAGTTCGCTTAGAATGAAGTTCTGTTGCATTTTTTAAAGACATATTTATTCTCTTCTATTTACATTATCATTAAAGTTTCATTTCCCATCCAGGTTCATATGATCTAGACCAATATTTCATGGCCTCGCTATCATACATAATACGCCCATTCTGATTATCTATGTTTAAAGAATGTCCAACACGCTGAGCTATATTACCCAACTGAACCAATAATGTGCTTTTATGTCCAGAAGTGATGTCAGAATGTAACGGTTCTGATTTTCTAATTGCATTAAAGAAGTTCTGGATATGTAATGCATCCAACTGCTCGGCTGGATTCATTAAATTACGGGGATCAATCGCAATATTACTTTGAACGTCCTTTACTATTTTATTTTTTAAATCATAAACCGTATACGCATTAGAACCCGTTATTAGTAAACTTCCATTATCTCCATAAAACATGGCACCGACAGAACTTCCTTCAATATTTTGGCTATTGCAGCTTCTTCCTTCCCAAGTCATCATCTTTCCATTACCAAATTCATAACTTATAACCTGAGTATCGGGAGTTTCCCAATCGTCTTTGTATCTATACCTTCCACCGACAGAAGTTACCATCGTAGGGTATTCCACTTCCATGCCCCACCGAAGTATGTCAACCATATGGGTTCCATTATTCAAAGCTTCCCCTGTTCCCCATCTCCAGAACCAATGCCAATTATAAGGATGGATATTATCCTTATAAGTAACACGTGGTGCTGGTCCTTGCCATAGATCCCAGTCCAACCATTCTGGTACAGGGACTTCTTTCCCTATACCAATTGAAGGTCTATTGTTCGTATACCAACTTTTACCAAAATAAACATTACCAATAATACCATTCTTTAATTCTTCTATAGCTTCTACCACATTCGGCCAAGAACGACGTTGGTTTCCCATTTGCATTATACGATTATACTTTTGGGCTCCCTTAATCAGTATTTCTCCTTCTTCAGGAGAATGGCTACAGGGTTTTTCCAAATATACATGCTTTCCAGCCTTAACAGCCAACAATGCTGCAGGAGCATGCCAATGATCCGGTGTCGCTATAAGGACTGCATCAATATTCTTATTCTCCAACATCATGCGCAAGTCTTTATACTCCCCGATTGAGTTTTCTTTTATCTTAAGAACAGCCTCCTTACATTTTTGTAAAGCACGAGAATCAACATCACATACACCTACTATCTCACAATTTTTTTGTTTAGCAAAATTACAAGCTAAAGCCCGACCTCTTGAGTTAACTCCTATCGCCCCAACTTTAATACGTTCATTCGCTCCAACAATATTATTATAGCTTTTTGCACTAAAACCTTCTAAAACACCACCAAAGGATAATGCAGCAGATCCAACTATAGCTCTTTTTATAAAATTACGCCGTGTTACCATAATATTCTATTATTTATAATTATCATTTTGAACAAGTGCCCCTCCAACCTTATCTATTTCAGCTTGAGGTATTGGATACGGCCATGTATTTTCTGAAATATTCGAACCTTTTTCCGTTGCAATTCCCTCAGGAGTTTTGTAAAACGCCCTAATCTTTTCAACAAAAATCCCCCAACGCATAAGATCATAATACCGTAACCCTTCTGCAGCAAGCTCTACTCTACGTTCATGCCGTACAGCTTTCCTCAAATCGTCATCAATTTTCACTTTATAATTTTTCTCAAATTCTTCTTTTGTGATAGGATCTATTATATTAAAAGCTCTATAAGTAGCATAACTATCCGTAGGAGATGTTGTCAAAAAAGCTCTTTCTCTAACTTTATTAATTACATCAACTGCTTCTTGTAAATTTTCACCTAATTCAATCAGTGACTCTGCATACATCAATAATACATCTGCATATCTTATATGATAATATGACCAATCTGTTTGTTTCAGTCCTGCATCAGGTCTTCTAAAATGATCTACATAATGCTTACGGCTTTGTAATTTTGTGAAATTATCATAGCCTGTATAATCATGAACTTCCTCATTTCCATCTTTTTTTGGAAAAATGTCTCCATGTGACAAAATCGTATGGACTTTACGTGGATCTTTTACCTCATATTCATTCACCAAATCATAGGTAGGGACCTCACCTCCCCATCCGCCAGTAACACCACGCCCAACAAAATAAATCAAAGCAGGATTTCCATTACAATAGGGAGGATTATAACTATTATAAGTCATAAAAATACACTCTTTAGACATATACCCCCTTTCCACGCTATTAAACAAATCTTCGTAATTTGGAATTAATTCATATGCACCGGAATCTATAACTTTCTTACAATCAGACTTTGCTAACGCATAATCCTTATTAAATAATGCGACTCTTGCTCTAAATGAATACACAGCCTCACGAGTTACTCTACCAAATTCATCTGCAGATAACTCTTTAGCACTTGGTAGATTTTCTTCTGCCAAAGCAACCTCTAAATCTTTCATGATAAAATCATAAACCTCTTCCATAGGGGCCTTTGTAATAGTTGTTTTATCAATTACGTTTAAAGATTCTTCTATTATAGGTACATTCGCAAAAATCATCATTAAATCAAAATAATAAAAGGCTCTCAAAAAATGAGCTTCTGCAATCCAACGAGCCTTTTCCTCTGTTGAGACATAGGCTCCACCAGCTTGAATTAAAGGAGTTTCCAATGTAACATTTTGCAGTAAAACGTTACATCTTGATATTGCTATTTGAAGTCTATGATTCCAAACCCTCTCTAACAATAGTGTTGAAGGTAAAGGATTACCCCTAGCAATTTCGGTAATTCTTATTTTATCTGCCGCATCCGAGCCTCCCTTATGCATGTCATCTGTAATACAATCAAAAAATTCAAATTTAAACATCTGATATTCTGCATTAGATAACATCGGAGTATAACACATTGACAACATTTTGGAGCCAGCATCCTCTGTATTAATCCAAGTCGTATTATCCAGAGAACCAAGAGGAGGCCTATCTAAAAAATCGTCAGAACATCCGGTCACCAATAAAAGACTACAAATAACTAAACTTATACCTGAAAATACCTGAAAATATCTTAAGACTTTCATATGACATTCATTTTATAATTTTAAACTTAGTCCAACCATAAAAGATCTTGCTTGAGGATACCACCCCATATCAATACCCATAAAAGCAGGATTTGAATTACCCAATTCCGGATCCAACCCTGAATAACTTGTAATCGTAAACAAATTTTGAGCAGCGACAAATAGTCTCAAATTTTGAACTGTTAATTTCTGAACCCACTGTTTCGGGAATGTATAACCTAAAGTTACATTCTTCAAACGGACATATGACCCATTTTCGATATACCATTCAGACATCGTCAAATTATCACGACTATTAGCACTAATTGCAAAATTCTCATTCGTACTGCCCGGACCAGTCCAGAATTTATCAAAAATGTCTTTTGGTGCATTATACCAACCTGTCCCGGAATATATATCATACTTCAATATATTCAAAATGTCATTACCTACCGACCCCTGGAAAAACATTGACAAGTCAAACCCTTTGTATTCTCCACTTAATGTCAAACCAAATGTAAAATCAGGATGAGGATTACCGATCATTGTACGGTCCTCTTCTCCAAGTTTTCCATCTCCATTCAAATCAACAAACTTCAAATCTCCAGGTTCTGCAGTCGGCATGATTATAGTATTATCTGGTCCACCTCTATAATTATTTATTTCCTCTTGTGTTTGAAATACTCCATCCATCTTATATCCATAAAAATAACCTATAGGCTTTCCTGGTTCAATCATCGTATTTACTTGATTTCCCAAATGTGTCTTTCCTGGTATATTTGTTCCACCTCCTAAACTAAGAACCTTATTTTTATAAGTAGATATATTACCAGCAATATTATAAGAAAAATCATTTCCAATTTTCCCATGATAATCAAGAACAAATTCAAAACCTCTATTTTTTACACTACCCGCATTACTCCACGGTGTATTAGGTAATCCAATCGCAGCAGGCATAGGTACTTGGACAAGCATATCAGAAGTCTTTCTATCAAAATAATCAATGTTAAACTTCAATGCACTATTAAAGAAAGCTAAATCTAAGCCAAAATCCAATTGTCGTGTTGTTTCCCATCTTAAATCAGGATTTCCTACATTCGTACGTCCACCACTCAACCACGGAGTCATAGAATTCCCTAACAAATAATATGTACTATTCCCATATCTTGTTAAATAAGCACCTGAACTTATATTTTGATTTCCAATTTCTCCCCAGGCTGCTCTAAATTTACCTTGAGAGAACCAGTCACCTACAACATCTTTTATAAAAGATTCCTCCCGGAAATTCCAACCTCCAGAAACAGAAGGAAAAACTCCCCATCGATGCTTATCAGCAAAATTAGAAGATCCATCCCAGCGTATATTAGCTGTAATCATATATTTATCAGCATAAGAATAAAAAACACGTCCAAAATAAGAATTCATCGTATGATAAGAGACCGAGCCCGATGCTGCGGGATTTTTAGTTGCAGCATTTATTATTTGCTGATTAGCATCATTATTTACGAGTCCTTCCTTCGATGCATTTACCGTTTCATAACGTTCTTTTTCGGCAGAAGTTCCTACCATCGTAGACACTGTATGATCTCCAAACTTATCATTATACGAAAGATAATTTTCAAAAACCCAATAATCCCTTTGCCCTACACCACGTCCTACCTTCGCATTTGTAACCTGATCCGTTCCATTTAAATAATATTTCGGTAAGAAACTTTCATCCGATGTACGGGAAATATCCAAACCTAAACTGGACTTAAACGACAAAAATGGAAACAATTTTATATCTGCGCTCAGATTATTTTTCAACTGTAATCCCTTCCATCGGTTTTGGCCTTTCCTATCTGTTTGGGCCAATGGATTAGGTTTATTAGAATACAAAATACCGGTATATTGAGAAAAAGGATTAGTCGGTTCATACCCATCCATAATTCTATTGTAAAGAAAATCCGGAATATCTATCAAATTATTTCTAAATGCAGGAGTAATAGGGTCAGACGTTAACGCAGAAAAAACAGTACTAGTATAAGCGTTATTCTCATCTGTTGTACGTCGAGTCTCGTATATTACATTCGTATTTAAAGAAACACTTAACCATTTATATACTTCCGAATCCAAATTCAATCTTCCGGATAGCCTTTCATAGTCTGTAGATTTTATAATACCATCCTGCTTCATATAACTAAAACTTGAACGATAACGTAGTTTATCAAGTCCACCGGATAAAGACAAATTATAATTTTGAGAAATTGCATTAGAATTCTTTATTTCATTCCACCAGTTTGTACCAGCCCGACCTCCATTCTTATCCAAAAAAGAGAGTATAGTTTCTATTTTTTTAGGAGTCGCAAAATCATCCAATAAAGGCTTACTGGATGCTTCATAAGCCATATTTTTATACTTAATGAAGCCTTCTGCATCAAGCATATCATATGTTTTAGCAGCATTCTGGACACCAACCATCATATCAAAATCAATTGTCGATTTATAGGAAGTACCTGTTGTTCCTTTTTTTGTAGTAATCAATATGACTCCATTTGCAGCCCGAGCCCCATAAATAGCCTGTGCAGAAGCATCTTTTAAGACCTCCATACTTTCTATATCCTTTGGATTTAGCCAGCCAATATCAGTTTGAGGTAACCCATCAACAACATAAAGAGGATCATTATCATTAATAGTACCAACCCCACGAATACGAACAGTCCCCATAGCACCTGGAGTACCTGATGTAGATGTAATCGTAACACCTGCAGCCTTTCCCTGTAAAGCATCAGATGCACTTCTCAACGGTAAGTCTGCTATCTCATCTCCTTTCAATTGTGATACAGCCCCAGTTAAATCTCTTTTTCGCATCGTTCCATATCCGACAACAACTATCTCATCTAATGCTTCTACATCTTCTTTTAATACAATATTATACGAAGTTTTATCAGTGATTTTAATATCCTGCGTGTTATATCCTATATAAGAAATCTGTAAAACAGCCCCAGTTACAACCTCTATAGAGAAATTCCCATTGATATCTGTAATAGCTCCATTTGTTGTGCCCTTTTCCACAACATTTACTCCTACAATCGGTTCCCCACTGTTATCTTTGATACGACCTGTAATTTTTTTTAAATCTTGATTTTCAGAGGACAACTTTGTTATGATAATATGCTTACCTGTAATCTTATAAGTTAAGTTATTATTTTTTGTAATCTCATTCAAGATTTCCGAAACCAACTTATTCTTTACATTTAAATTGATTCGTTGATTATTATCAATCTCTTCACTTTTATAGAAAAACATAAATTTCGATTGTTTTTCTATCTGAGAGACCACTTCATAAAAAGTTCCATTTTTCACTTCAACAGAAATGCGATGTTCCTGGGCATAAGTTACTGCAGACACTTGAAGAATACCCGCCAAAATAAATATTGCCGTGATTTTCATAATACGTGTTGTTTTTAGTGACAGAAAAGCACTGTCATCTCGTTTTTTTTTCATACATTTGGATATTTTTGTTATTAAATTGTCTCATTCGCAAAGTTTTCCAGATAAGACGGATGAGAACGGTTAACTAATAAAAATAATTTCTGAATCGGGGAATGTCACTACCATTTTCCGATTCACTTTTAAAAGACTAGAACTTTGTACATAGGCAATTCTGTTTTAAAGGTCCAACAATTCATTTATGTGTTATAAAAATATCTCTTTTCACCCGTTTAAAAGCAAACTGTTTCTCATAATCAATGATACGAAATACATCCATAATATCTTGTTCCAAAGAAAATGTTCCGGTATATCGGATTTGTTCCAGACGTGGATCATTCAAATGTATTTGCACATTATAATAATTTTCCAAACGCTTACAAATAAATAACAATGGCTCATCTTTAAATTTATACTCTCCATTTACCCATGCATTTGCAAATGATGCATTCACATCACATAATGAAACAGATCCACTCTTATTATCAGATAGGGCACACTGATTAGACTTCAGAAACATACGACTGGTAGATTCTCCTAACTCATTGAATGCGTTCAACATAACCCTCCCACTTAAAAGAGTAACGATACTATAAGATTCGTCTTTATATGCTTGTACATTAAAAGTCGTACCCAATACTGTTATATCCTGTTTATTCAATTTAACAACAAAAGGTTTTTCTTCATCCTTAGCCACTTCGAAATAAGCCTCTCCTTCTAAATAAACCATCCTGTTCTTTTCACCAAAACTGGTTGGATATCTAAAAGTTGTTGCTGCATTTAATATAACTTTAGTTCCATCGGAAAGAACTAACGTATTAGCACATCCTCCTTTTTGAACATGTATTTCATTATACACAACTTCCTTTTCTTTACTATTGGATAAATAGGTATTTCCCTGAATTTTTTTAATTCCCCAACCTACTCCGACAGCTATAGCCACAACAGCCACATACTTAATTAGTGATAACCACAAATTATATGTATGAGATTTATCATAGGAAGAAATCTCCATATTATCTTTTTCTATGCGTGCAAGCATTCGTTGCCAACTTGCCTCATTCACCTCTTCCTTCGAGAAAAAAGAACGTCGACTGGAATCCGAGATACCCTTCAGCCCAAAGAAATAAGATTTATGTTCCGCATCTTCTTCCAGCCAGGACTCTAAGTAACGAAGTTCTTCTTCGTTGATATCCTGTTGCAGGAAACGGATTATTAATTCTTCTATGTTGTATTTTTCAGACATTCCGATACTCATTTATATTATACACGATTATCTCTTCAGATCTACTTACGCAATTCTCAAAAATTTGAAAGAAAAATCAAACAACTAAGCAAAATACCTCGTAAAATCTTCAATGCCTTATAAAGTTGTGCCTCTACTGTACGGGGGGATATATTGAGCAGTACAGCTATTTCGGACGTTTTTCGTTCTTCCAGATAGGACATGGTAAAGACTTCACGACACTTCTCCGGCAACTTATCCATCTCTTTATAGATAAGTTCCAGACGTTCGTCTTCCGCAAACAGGGATTGCGGATCGTCATTATAATATATCTCTTCTATTTTTAATTGGGTGGTGACGGTATTGATATAATCACCTTTTACCTCCTGATGCTTCAGGTAATCCAGACAGGCATGCTGAACGGAGCGATACAAATAAGTTCTAATCCCTTCTTTCAAAAACAAAAAAGTCCTCTTTTGCCAGATTTTAAAAAACACATCCTGTACCAAATCTTCTGCAGCAATAGCATTTACATACTTTCCTGCATAGAAAATCAGCATCGGAGCATTTGATTTATATAACTCCTTGAACTCAATTAATTCTCGATCTTCTTCCTTTGGTCTATCCATCACGCATGTTAACAAAGAAACGTTTCTACAAGTATAGACGATTTATCCGGGATATTTACTTACGGGAAGGTTCTATTTTTATTTTAAGGGGGCTTTTTAACAATTAAAAGAAGCAGGTTTACCTTATGTTGAGTAAAGCAAATCTCTCCCAATTGGCATCTTTTCTTCCACCCCCTTATTGTAATTAAAGGGTTATTTAACATTCTACTAATTTAAGGATAGAATAAATTCAGACATCGCTTTTTCTTGGACAAGACGAGGTTTTCGCTCTCTATTTGCCGTTTATCACCACAAAGACGGTCGTCATCGCCATAACAAGGGACTTCATCGCCACGAAGACAGTCGTCGTTACCCATGAACTAGGCAGCTCACGGCAACAAAGACGGTCATCGCGGTAAATTTCTGCGCACCTCACAGTGAGAAGGAGGGAAAAACTCTTTCCTCAAATGGTCCCTACCTCGATCTTGCCTGCAAATATCCGATTCTCCGGGAGTTGAGGTGTATCACATTGTTGATTTTTATCCGTTTTGACTAACAATACTGAGCCGAGATTCGGACAATATGCCCACTTCATAACGTTTGTCGTCAACCCTGAGTATCGGAATCAGAGCAAAAAGTAAGATGAAAACAAACTGAAATTTCAAGTAAAATAGAAAAAGGAGACAAAAAGGGGTTATTGTAATTTGTGATATCGCAAGTTGTTCCTGACTAATGAAAACAGGCCAACTTCTATTTAAAAAACGGAATCCACATAGCACCTTATCCGGATTCCTGAATACGCAGGAATCCGGATGATATTGAATAGGAAATCAAGCTATCGTTTATACCAATAAACCTCTCCCCACGTCATTAAGCAACTGGGGCTGAGTGGAGACCGAGCCGGTCAGGTTTACTTTCTTCTGGGTACTATAGCCAACGACAACAACCTCTTCCAATGCTTGCGTATCCTCCGATAATGTAATATCGACCACAGAACGGTTCTTAACCTGAATTTCAATTCTATTATATCCTATGTAAGAAACTACCAACACGGAATTTCCGAATACGGACAAAGTGTAATTTCCATCGACGTCGGTAATAGTTCCATTGGTAGGATTTCCTTTCTCAATGATATTGGCGCCGGGGATCGGTTCTCCGTTTTTATCCGTTACCACACCTTTTATATCTTTCTTTGCTTGTAAAACAACTTGCTTGTCGTTTCCTTTATATAAGGCAATATGCTTGTCGTTTATCACATAATGGATATTCTCTTTTGCAAATAGTTCATCCAATACTTCGGGAACTGTCTTATCCTTAAAGTTGACAGTAACCTTACGAGTTACTTTTACCTGTTCCAAATTATACGTGAAATAGAAACCGCTTTTTTTGTTCAATAGCAGTGAGAACCTCCTGTACGGTCGTATTTTCCATATTCAATGACAATTTCACCGACTGTGAATAGCTTAAATTAGCAAAAGACTGTAAGGTTCCCAATAGTATGAATAATATAACACATCTCATAATATTTAGACTTTTTCGCAGCCATGACGATTTATATACACCGCATGGCGTATTTTTCATAATATAATGCATACATTTGTAAATGATTAGTTAGTAATAAATTTAGGTTCGCTAAAGCGTTACTCGCTTAATCCCGGCTGAAGATATTGGCCTATCTTCAGCCTTCGTTTTTATCAATCCTTTCCCATAGGCTTTTTATTTTAATGGTTTGAAAATCCGTATTTGTTCCCCTTCAAATAAATAATCCAATCTCCTGGTTTCTTTCAGTAAATGTAAAACCTGTTCAATTGTAGCTGTATCCTTAAAGCGGCAAGTAAAAACTTCAGAACTTAAAGAATAATCCGTTATAACTATTTTCACATCAAATTTCCGTTCCAAATCACGGACAATATGATCAAGCCGACATTGGATAAAAGCGCCTTCTCCTTTCATCCATAATTTAACCGTATTCGTATTGATATTTTTCTCCAATGCCAAACCGGAACTTCCCGAATATGAAACCTGTTCGTTTGGTTTAAGAGTCAATCTGTTTTTACAGTCGTTTGTTTCCACTTCAACCTTTCCCTCTGCCAATGTGACAACGGATTTTTCGTCGAAGTAAGCTTTTACATTAAATTTCGTTCCCAATACCTTTATTGCCAGCAAAGGTGAATGCACGACAAAAGGAAGATGTTCCTTATGGGCCACATCGAAAAAAGCCTCCCCTTCAAGCCGGACATTCCTTTCCTTATCAGAGAATTGAGTCGGGTAAATAAGTTTACTTTGGGAATTCAACCAGATCTTTGTTCCATCGGAAAGCATTAGAGATGCTCTTTGTCCTTTCGGCACTTCTACCGTATTCTCGCCTACAGTTGCCGGTTGAACCATTTTATAAAGATTCAATCCTAATAATCCGATGATGATAACAGCTGCCACATATTTCAATATCGGATATATGTAAAAATGCGGTTTCGCATTTTTACTCTTTCCCTGGGAAAGAGTAAAACGATTATACGCCTCCTCTATCTCTCTCCTATCCGAGAATCGCAGTTCATCCTTCAAACTCCATATGCGTTCCATTTCGAACAGCCAGTCTGCATTGGGCTTGCCGGATGCGATCCATTGGTCGATCGAGCGAAGGTCTTCCGGAGTACAGGTATGCGTAAGGAATCGTATGAGTAATTGTTCGTCCATCTTCTTCTATTGTGCTTATATAAAGAAGACAATCGAGGCGGGAGGTACTACGTGGTCAAAAACAAAGAAAAATTCAATTTATGTTGCAGAGCAGAAAAATAAGCAGGAAAAGGCCTTTCAAGTCTTCCCGCAGGAAGGCAAGCGCTTGCCGGATATGTCCTTCGACTGTACGGGGAGAAATTCCCATAATCTCGGCTATCTCCTTACGGCTCATATCATGGAAATAGGCCAGACGGAAAGCCTGTGCGCATTTGGGAGGCAGTTTATTAACGGAGAGTTCTATGATTTCCCGCAAATCCTGATTAATAACAGACCTAAGGACATCGTTGGAGTCGGTGGACTCGCCCCAAAAAGCGATACGCGCCTCAGCGATGCGAACACGTGATTCGTACTCGTCAACAACCATCTGGTGTTTGATGTGGTTCAAGCAACTATTTTGCAGCCATTTAAAAAGGAAAGATTGGATATTGTCGGGTTGTATAACCTTTTTCTGTTCCCAATAGGAAGTGAAGACTTCTTGCACCAAATCTTTGGCAACCTGCTCATCTACAAAACGACAAGCGAGCGCCATCAATTTAGGATAGAAACATTCAAAGAAAGTTTTAAAAGCAGCATGATCTCCTTTCCTGACTTTTTCAATGTCAATTTTCGCTTCCATCATATCGTATTCTTTCTATTTGTGGTAAAAAAGCGTGGAGCTATTGTCTCATCCGGTTAGGAGCTCTGGTAAGCTTGTACAACAAATAAGCAATAGCCCACGCCCTATGGGAGCGCGAGCGTTTTTGCCTATTATTCTTTTTGTACAATGAATTTACCAGATTTACGCAGTATAGGTGTAAAATGAAAACAACATCCAATAAAGTGATAATAAATAGACTATAAATCAGTGCTTTATAAGTCTATTTTTGTTTTCAGTTGTTTTCATTGTTTTCAGTAGATTGGTTCTTATTTGGTGCAATTTTGTTTCTTATTTGTTTCTCAATCTCGATGCTTTTTCCTATCTTTGCAATAGAAATAATGAGAAAGGAATCCCTATGGCACGAGTTAAGAATCATACAAAAGTCAAAGAGCCGATTCGTCTTCGGATGAAGCCGTTGAGCGATGGCAGCAAGAGTCTGTATCTGGATATATACCGCGACGGTAAGCGGACGTATGAATATCTCAAGATGTATATTATCCCGGAAACGGATAATAACGCCCGCAGACAGAACCAGGCGACAATGGATGCCGCCAACGCCATCAAGTCGAAGCGCATTATCGAGCTGACCAGCAATGAGGCCGGAATCGTGTTCCGTAAGGACAAGACTTTCCTGTTGGACTGGATGCAGGCTTATATGGAAGCCCAGGAGAGTGCCGGAAAGAAAGACGGCAGCCAAATCAAGATTGCCATGCGCATACTGAAAGACTATGCCGGAGAAATGGTCACGCTGGACCAGATTGACGGGGACTTCTGCCGGGGCTACATCACTTACCTGCTGACGGAATACCACCCGAAAGGGAAAACCATATCGAACTACACGCTCCACAATTATTACCGTGTGCTGAACGGTGCGCTGAACTCTGCCGTCAGGAAGAAAAAAATCAGGGCAAACCCGTTCAATGAGCTTGAGAAGTCGGAGAAAATCCGCAAGCCGGAGAGTATGCGGTCGTATATGACCATCGAAGAGGTACAGGCGTTGATTGACACTCCGATGCCACGCGAGGAATACGAGATTGTAAAGAGCGCATTCCTGTTCTCCTGCTTCTGCGGACTGCGCATCAGCGATATTGTCAAGCTGAAATGGAAGGACGTGTTCGTTGACCGGGGGCAGTACCGCCTGGCCGTATCCATGAAAAAGACGAAAGAGGCTATTTACCTGCCGCTCTCCCCGGAGGCGTTGAAGTGGATGCCGAAACGTGGGGGCAAATCATCGGAGGACAATGTGTTCGACCTGCCGTCTGTGGGAACAATCAGGGTGCAGCTCAAGCCCTGGGCGAAAGCGGCCGGAATCTCCAAGCGGTTCTCCTATCACACCAGCCGCCACACGTTTGCCACCATGATGCTGACACTCGGCGCGGACTTATATACCGTGTCGAAGCTGCTCGGCCATGCCGACGTGAAAATGACACAGGTGTATGCCAAGATTGTCAACAAGAAGAAGGACGAGGCGGTTAATCTTGTGAATGGCTTGTTTCATTGATTGATAGCACTATGTGGTTCATGTCTAATTTACAAACATCTATTTGGGGCATTGCTCCGGTTGTGAACGCAACCGAAGTATGTGCTTCTATATCATATTATAAACTCAAAAAAGTAAATCGACATGAAGAGACCTGAAGACGGCCTTCTCTCTTTTTGGAGAGAGCCAACACCTGCGGCACTTCGCTGCGGAAAAGGATGTGGCGAACGAACTTTTCGCCCTGCTTGCTGAAGCTAAAACAGTTTATCTGCACGATGTCGTGTCCGGTGACAAACAATACCACCGTTATGTGGAGGACTTCGTAAACGGACACCGGTACATCGACTGCGACCATGCGGTCTGCCGGAACTGCCACGAAATGAACATCCACATCGTAAAAGGGCTGCTGACCGAGTGCGCCCGTTCCGTCCAGACCTGCTTTGCCGCACCGGATTTCACGTTTGACGAGTGCATGGAGCTGAAACGGATGTATGACACTTCGGCAACGCTGCCTCCACCCATGCCGCCCGGTATCGACCGCCCGGCGGACATCTCTCTTTCTTTTGGTTGTGATTTTACCCCGGAACAGATGGCAAGTATAACGGCCTGCGCCAATACTTATCATCTGTTCTGCGTTTCTGTACGCATCGAGGACATGGAAGCTCTCTTTGCCTGCAAGAAGGGCTTTTCTATCCGTGCGAACAACATCCGCCGTGTGGCAATCCTGTTCGACGCGCTTCTTGAGAACTCGCTCATCCTGTCCCGGTGGCAGAATGTTCTCGGCAAGGGAGGATTCCTGCTGTCCAAGGACGGCACACGACCTGTCTCGGTATCGACCCTGTCCTCCGCACTGTCGTCCGTCAGGAACAACATGACATCGGTCGCATACGGCATCCGAAAGGCCATTGGGCGGCTAAGGGAATGACAGAAAGTGACAAGAAGCGAAGCATGTGAAAGGTAAAAGCGTGAGAGTTGCCGTGATACCTGCATAGTGTCATTGCCCGAACCGCCGCACCTTCGTTTACAGGACATACCTTTGCCCTCCGTTAGCGCGCTGCATAACGGAGGTGCATCTCCATTGTCAAATATCAAACCATGTTATTATGCAAAACAGAATGACATACATGGAGCGGATGAGCGAACGGCTCTCCGCCATCGAATCGGTACTCAAGCATTTGGAGCCGATCGAAAACCTGTTGGATCGTATCACGCTGTTGGAAAACACGATATTCTCGACCAAGAGGGTCTTCACGTTTCAGGAAGCCTGCATGTATATCGGGGTTTCTGAAAGTATGCTGTACAAACTCACGGCAAGCAAAGAGATACCGCACTACAAACCTCGCGGTAAAATGGTCTATTTCGCCAAGGAGGAACTGGACGAATGGCTGCTGCAGAATCATGAACCCACCGTGAACGAGGCTGTGCGCATGGCAACGGAAGCCGCCGCCACAGAACCGTTCCTAAACAAGAGACGCAATGGAAAACGAAAGAAGGACTGACCGCACCGCAGGCATGGGGCCGGACGAACACCGCCTGTCGGACATCCTATCGGCCTCGCAAATCAAGGCGACGGACATCTACGAGACACCGCCGCAAATTATCTGGATAGACAATTCGACGATTGCCACGCTCGGCAATTTCAGTGCATCGACCGGCAAGGCGAAATCGAAAAAGACGTTCAATGTCTCTGCCCTCGTCGCCGCATCGTTGGCCGGGAAACAGGTCTTGAACTACCGTGCGCACCTGCCCGAAGGCAAGCAACGGATTCTGTATGTAGATACGGAGCAGAGCCGTTTCCACTGCCACACGGTACTGGAGCGCATATTGCGGCTGGCTGGGCTGCCCACGACGACCGACCACGAGAACCTCGACTTCATCTGCCTGCGTGAATATTCGCCGGCGGTGCGCATCGAGGTCATCGACTACGCGCTGCGGCAGCAGAAAGGCTACGGACTGGTCATCATCGACGGCATCCGTGACCTGATGCTCGACATCAACAGCACCGGCGAATCGGTGGAGGTCATCAACCGGATGATGGAATGGTCTTCGAGATACGACCTGCATATCCACTGCGTACTCCATCTGAACAAGGGGGACAACAACGTGCGCGGACATATCGGTACGGAAATGAGCAACAAGGCGGAAACCGTGCTGGTCATCAGCAAGAACAACGAGAATCCGGGTATCAGCGAAGTACACGCGCTCCATATCCGTGAAAAGGAGTTCAAGCCGTTTGCGTTTACCATCAACGAAACCGGGCTGCCTGTCATTGCGGAGGGACACTCGTTCGGCGAGACCCCGAAGCCCAAGGCACGGACGAGCTTCACGGAACTGAGCATCGAACAGCACCGGGAAGCCCTGTCCGCCGCATTCGGGGAGAAGCCTATCCGGGGGTTCGACAACCTGCTGCAGAGCCTGATGGCTTCCTACGAGGCTATCGGGTTCAAACGTGGCCGGAGCGTCATGATAAAGCTGATGCAATACCTGACGGACAACCTCAAGCTCATCATCAAGCGGGACAAACTGTTCTATTACGACATGACCCCCACCGAGGCCATGCTTTTTGATGAAGAGTGAGTGCGGGCGCGGGCCTATATCATTCAGTTTACTTTAGTATTTATATATATAGGGAAAAAACTAAACTAAACCATTTTCGTGAAACCAAGTGAAAGAAAAAGGACATGACCATAACAGAAGCAAACCAAGTGCGTATCGTGGATTTTCTGGCACGGCTCGGCCACCATGCGCAGCAGGTAAAATCGGAGCAATACTGGTATCTCTCGCCGTTGCGGAACGAGCGTACCCCGTCGTTCAAAGTGAATGACAGAATCAATGAGTGGTATGATTTCGGCGAGGCGACCGGCGGCGATCTTGTGGAGTTGGGGAAGCACCTCTGCCGGACAGACAGCGTGAGTGAGGCACTGGCATATATTGAACGGCACACGCATGGCGCACCGTTGCCGAGAATCCGTGTGCCGACCGTCACGTCCCGGCCTGTGGAGGCGGACATAAAGGACGTGATTGTGATTCCGCTCCGCCATCATGCGTTGTTCTCCTACCTCCAGTCCCGGCTTATCGACGCGGACATCTGCCGTATGTATTGCAAGGAGGTGCATTATGAACTGCGGGGGCGACACTATTTCGCCCTTGCGTTCGGCAACATCTCCGGCGGTTACGAGGTGCGCAACGCCTATTACAAGGGATGCCTGAACCACAAGGACATCTCGCTGATAAGGCACGAGGGGGAAGGAACACAGGAAAGCGTCTGTGTCTTCGAGGGGTTCATGGACTTCCTCTCCTACCTGACGCTGAAACTGGCCGGCGACCGGACGGTGTGCCTTGCCACGCCGTGCGACTACCTCGTGATGAACTCGGTGAACAACCTGAGAAAGACACTGGCGCACCTACAGGAATATCCGTACATCCACTGTTATCTTGACAATGACCTTGCCGGGCAGAGAACCGCAGAGACCATTGCCGGGATGTATGGAGGACGTGCCAGCGACGAATCCCGCCGCTATGCGGAATACAAAGACCTGAACGACTACCTGCGCGGAAAGAAACGCTGACAACCACCGTTGCCCCCTGCCACTTGAAGCTCTCCCATGCGGAGGGCTTTTTTTATGCCCGGACATTTCCTCTTTTCCCTGTAAAAGCGGCGATATAGTACGATTTAATAGTTCGATTTTTGAAACTTCTCCAAATCTTACCAATGAAATAGCTGTTTAATGCTCAATTATTTTACGGTTTGAATTTTCGTCCGTTTATTTGCAAAATCATACTAATACAATTTTTATAATTCATACTAAAAGGACATGAACTCATATTTCATTTTTGCCATTGTGCTGACGGTCGCATACGTCCTCTACTACGCCATCGTCATCGCGCATGACCTCTACGGGAAAAAGGGGACGGGCAAACCGGAAGAGGAAATTTTCGATGTAGGCACATCAGAGGAAGAAGAGAGCGTGACGGTCACGGAAAGCGAAACCGGATTCAACATCGGCGGCGAGAGCTACGAGACGGAAAGCACGGCCGACGCTCCCGAAGCATCGCCGGAAGAGGACGGCACGGAGAAGCCGGACACGGCGCAGGAGAAACTGGAACGGCTGAAGGCGGAAGCTGAGGAACGGATGGAAGAGACCGTGCCCTACCTGTCGGACGCCCGCACGTCGGAAGAGATGTACAAGGCGATGATTGCCAGAGGACGGTCAGGCGACCGCCCCGAAATAAAGTGGAAACCAATTCAAGACCGGTTGTGAAATGTCGAAAGCTAAAAAGATTCTATGTGCGCTGTGCTTCACGCTCCCCTACACGGCCTTTGCCAAGAGCGGCAGCGTGAACTACAGCTGGGGAGCGGACGCACTTGCCACGATGCACGACTTCGTGGTCACTATGATGCTCTATGTCCAGGGTATCTGCTGCGCCATAGCCGGGATATGCGTCATCGTGTCCGGCTTTCAGATTTACGTCAAGATGAACACGGGCGAAGACGGCATCACCAAGTCAATCATGCTGCTTGTCGGCGCGTGCCTGTTCCTTATCGGGGCGTTCTACGCTTTCCCGGCCTTCTTCGGCTACCGCATATAACCCTTGTATCAGGTCGCAGTTAAAAATAAAGTATTCACTAAAAAAGTAAAGAAAGTATGTTTAAGAAAACCAAACAAATGTGCCGAAAGGCACTGGGATTCGTCAACAGAATCACCAACAAAGTGTCGATGGCCGTCCTCATGGTGCTGTCAGGCACGGTGGCGATGGCGCAAAATTCGGCAGGCGACTATACAGCCGGAACGAACGCCCTGTCCACCGTCGCCGAGGAAATCGCCAAGTATGTGCCCATCATGGTCAAACTGTGCTACGCCATTGCCGGTGTGGTAGCCATCGTAGGTGCCATCTCGGTGTACATCGCCATGAACAACGAAGAGCAGGACGTCAAGAAGAAAATCATGATGGTCGTTGGCGCATGTATTTTCCTCATTGCTGCTGCTCAGGCTCTGCCTCTGTTCTTCGGCATCGGAGGTTAAAGCACCGGGTATGAAAGGCAAGGAGGAACGCTATCCGGCTTATCCGCTGTTCAAGGGGCTGCAACGGCCTCTTGAATTTCTGGGCATCCAAGGCCGCTACATCTACTGGGCGGCAGCGACGACGTGCGGGGCCATTGCCGGCTTCGTCATCGCCTACTGCCTGCTCGGTTTCGCGGCCGGGCTTGTGGTGCTGGCTGCCACCGTATCGGGCGGCATCGTGCTTATCCTGCTCAAACAGCGGAAGGGCCTGCACAGCAAGAAGGTCGCTCCGGGTGTGTACATCTATGCCCACTCGCGCAAGATCTGACGAAAGAGAAAACCATCACGGCAATGTGCATGGCTATATTGATTGTTGAACGCGGGCGGGTTTGTCTTGAAGCAAGGCGAACCTGCCCCTATTTAATTACACGAATATCGAAATGACGCTATACATCATATTATGCTTTGTCGCCCTGTGCGCAGGTATGGCCTTGTCGGTCTATGCGTTCGGCACGGGCGGCAAGCGCAAGCGAATCTTCCAGGACATCTACTTCTCGGCGGAAGATACGGAGGGTGCGGGTGTGCTGTACACCAAGACCGGCGAATATTCCGCCGTGCTTAAGATAGAGAACCCGGTGCAGAAGTATTCGGCGGACATAGACAGCTACTACGACTTCACGCACCTGCTCACCGCCATCGCGCAGACTTTGGGCGAAGGGTATGCCATCCACAAGCAGGACATCTTCGTGCGGAAGGAGTTTGCAAGTGAACCGGCTGACGGGCAGGAGTTCCTTTCGGCATCGTATTTCCGCTACTTCAAGGGCCGCCCCTACACGGACAGCCTCTGCTACCTGACCATCACGCAGGAGGCGAAGAAGAGCCGCCTGTTCTCGTTCGACAACAGGAAGTGGCGCGACTTCCTCGTGAAAATCCGCAAGGTGCATGACCAGTTGCATGACAACGGCGTGCAGGCCAAGTTCCTGAACAAAGCCGAGGCGAGCGAGTACGTTGACCGTTACTTCGCCATGAACTTCAAAGACCGCATCGTGTCTATGACGAACTTCAAGGCGGACGATGAAACCGTGTCGATGGGCGACAAACGCTGCAAGGTGTACAGCCTTGTGGACGTGGACTGCGCCGCGCTGCCCTCGATGATACGCCCGTACACGAACATCGAGGTGAACAACACGGAAATGCCGGTCGATCTGGCCTCGGTGGTGGACAGCATACCGGATGCCGACACGGTGGTCTATAACCAAATCATCTTCCTGCCCGGCCAGAAGCGGGAACTGGCGATGCTCGACAAAAAGAAGAACCGCCACGCAAGCATCCCGAACCCGAACAATCAGATGGCGGTAGAGGACATCAAGCGTGTGCAGGAGGTCATCGCCCGTGAGAGCAAGCAACTGGTATATACGCACTTCAACATGGTGGTGGCCGTGTCTGCCGGTGCTGACCTGCAAAAGTGTACGAACCACTTGGAAAACGCTTTCGGGCGCATGGGCATCCATATCAGCAAGCGGGCGTACAACCAACTGGAGCTGTTCGTCGGCTCGTTTCCGGGGAACTGCTACGCGCTCAACGAGGAATACGACCGTTTCCTGACCCTCTCCGATGCGGCGATGTGCCTGATGTACAAGGAGCGTGTGCTGCACAGCGAGGAAACGCCGCTGAAGATTTACTACACCGACCGTCAGGGTGTGCCGGTGGCCATCGACATCACGGGAAAAGAGGGAAAGAACAAACTGACGGACAACTCCAATTTTTTCTGTTTGGGGCCTTCGGGCAGCGGCAAGAGCTTCCACATGCATGTCATATGGACTAAAACGCATCGAAAAGAACTCCAAACAAAACTTAGAGAAACGTCATAAATAGCTCATTTTCAATACATATTCATTAACATAACGCTCCAACCGCCTATTGCGAGTTTCATCCGTTTATAGTAATTTTGTACCACGGTTGTACCATGGGCAGAGGGACACACGGTTCTTAATGAGGGTTCTTATTTCCTCTTATTTCCCCTTGTTTCCTCTTAAAAGTTTCCGTCAAGGACCATCCCCCATGAGTCACTGCAAAATTCAAAAATAACGGTAAAAATGAATACTACAACTCGCATTCCAATCGTGCTGATGTCCGTAGAGGAAACAGCGCAGGCAGTAAGCATCAGCGTCAAGACAGTACGCAGTCTTATTCGTCAAGGCAGGCTAAGAGCCGTAAATTTCGGTACACGCATGACCAGGATCTATTTGCAAGACCTTCTTGAAATAGCCAAGGGACAAGGTTATCAGGTGGTTCTCCCTTCTTCCCTATCGTTAGAAGGAGCAACGTCCAAGAAAGCACAGAGGCTAAAAGATGCCGAGACTGGCTCAGTCAACAAGTTGGCAAAGTGTCGCAAGACTCCCAGGGCTGGTGAAAGAGCACCTGATGGAGTAACCCACGACACCCATTACACAATGGCAGAGGTGTTGAGCACCTTTAATATCAAGTATGGAAGATTCTATGAAGTCCGCAATCGTTACCAACTCCAGTCAGTTCACGCATGGGGAACGACCTGCTTCAAGAAAGAAGACGTGGAAAGGGTTATCGGGCTTTATAATGAAGAACAGGGTAAGAACATTTCCGATGACTGGTACACCTGCTTCGACATCATGAAACTCTACGGATTAGGCAAGACACAGGTACGCAGATTTGCGGAGACCCATGGAGTGAGAATCCGAAAGTTCAAAGGCGGAAGAGCCAACTACTATCTGAAAGCAGACTGGGAGGCTGCACGCAAGAAGGCAGAGAAAAGCAGTACTACGACCAAGGCAAAACGGAAGTGAGACACAAGTCAAGAGATGGTTCAAACAAACTCATATACGACCCATGCCGTTGCAATTGCTATGCAGCACCCATCCATGTCGGTCGAAACAAACCCACAACGCAGAGTAACGGATATAAGACAAAAAACGCATCCAATACCTGCTTTTAGTCTGATTTTGAGCGTAAAATCATACTCAAAAGCAAATTCAGGTTAAATTCTGGCTGTATTTGAAGCCATCTTTGCTTTTCTCTTTTCACGGCAATCTAACTTTGCATCGGATTTGAGAGTTAAAGCGTTGCGACCATGGCTATTCGCATCCACAGATACACATCGGTAAGAATAATAAAAGAATAACAATATGACGAACATTTGTACAAAGGTCACCGTGCGGAAACGACCTATCAAGAACGGACAGACTTCCCTCTATCTGGATTTCTATCCTCCAATCCGCAACCCGAAGACAGGCAAGCTCTCACGCAGGGAGTACCTTGGTCTTTACATCTACACCAACCCTGTTGAACGCTTTCAGCAGGAGTACAACAAAAGTATGATTCAGAAAGCGGAAATCATCAAGTGCCGCAGGACTGAGTCCATCATCAATGAGGAGTATGGCTTCCTCGACCGCAACAAGGGCAAGGAGAGCTTCTTGGAATATTTCAAGAACCTCATGATTGAGCGTGGCAGCAGCCAGAACTGGGCAACCGCCTACATGCACTTCCACAATTACACGCATGGCGAGTGCCGCTTCTGCGACCTTACCGTTCCGTACTGCCAGGGATTCCTCGACTACCTGTTGTCGGATGCCTGTATGCACAACGGCAAGCGCATGATGGGAACAACAGCCAACAACAACCTTACCAAGTTGAAGTGCATCCTTGCCATCGCATACGAGGACGGACTGCTCAAAGAGAATATCGCCAAGAAACTTGTGCGTGCCAAGGCTCATGGCAACAAGCGGCAGTTCCTCACCAAGGAAGAGTTGTTGCAGTTGTCTCAGACTCCTTGCAAGAGTGATGTCCTTCGCCGTGCAGGTCTCTTCTCCTGCCTTACAGGTCTTCGCCTTTCTGACTGCATCAGACTCCAGTGGGAGAATATCGTCAAGTTGGCTGATGGCGGCTGGGGAATGGACATTATCACAAAGAAGACTTCCACCGCTGCAATCCTGCCTATCAGCGAAGAGGCTTTGCAGCTCTGTGGCGAGCGAAGCACTGGACAGGTGTTCAAGAATCTCACGAACAGTACAGTGGCATTGTATCTCAAACCGTGGATAAAGGCTTCCGGCATCGAGAAACACATCACCTTCCACTGCTTCCGTCATACCTTTGCCACCTTGCAGTTGGCAGAGGGAACGGACATCTACACCGTGAGCAAGCTGCTTACCCATAGCAATCTTGCCACTACTCAGGTGTATGCCGATGTGGTGGACGAACTCAAACGTGATGCGGCAGAACGTATCTCGCTCAAAATACCAACAAAGGAAGAGAGTGACCAGACATAAGTGAAAAACATAATCAGGATAACAAATGGAAGAAAACAAATCATTATCGTTCGACCAACTGCCCAGTGCAGTTGGCGAACTTCTGACAAAGGTCAATACGATGATGACTCGTCTTGATGACATTGGTCAGAGAATAGGCAATGCTCCGAGCGAGAATGACCATGTTCTTATGGACATCAGAGAGGCAAGTGCCTTCGTCCGAAAGAAAGTCTCATCGCTTTATGCTTACACATCTGAAAGGCGCATTCCTTTCTACAAGAGAGGGAACACGCTCTACTTCTTCAAAGACCAGCTGATAAAATGGATTGAGGCAGGTGGCTCATGGGACAAGCCTTACGAATCGACCCAGGAGGAACAGGCAGACTTCGAGGCTCATCTGGCAATGTTGCAGAAAAGCAAGAAGAACAAGCCTGCCTCCATGAAGAGGGTCAAGGGCGAGAAAAATCCTGATGGGGAAGAATGGCATGACGGATAAGAGAATCATGTAATCTACTTTTTACGAAAGGGGAAAGAGAAACTATTCATTCTTTCTTTGCTGAGTAATCCGTTTCACTAATAATCAGTTTTTCAAGATGAGTAACCAAAGCATAAAATACGGAATCCTGCTGACCAAGGAACAGCTCGATTTCTTGAAGGATGACAGGCAGGGCTTCCACCGCATGACCGCCTTCGGCACTTTTGTATCAATGGCATCCACCAAGCCAAGTGTTTATCTGAAGACAGGCTTCTCCGCTTCTCTCTCCATCGGGCAGTTTGCCATCTCTACCGTTGAGCTGTCTGCCCTTTGGAAGTGTGACCGCAAGACAGCGGCAAAGGTGGTGGAACTGTTCAATCAGGTGGGCATCCTCTCAACCGAGAGGAACAACCGCACCTCCATACATACGATACTATGCATCGCCTTCTGGTACGTTGACGGCATCAAGGAAGCCATCAAGAACCCCTTCTACAACCGTCAATCCGTGACTTCCGCCACCCAAGAGGAATCGGTGTCCAATGTCCCATCCGATACCGCTTGCTCTTCGGAAGGCAATCTTTCCAATGGCATAGGTCAGCAGAAAGACAGCAGCGTCAATCCTGCCACTACTGACATTCTGCAGCCCCATGTTCCTGCCTCTTATAATACCTCTTCCCCTTTCGTTAATTCTCATGTTATCGGGGATGGACTTTCAGATCCTTCTCCGATACCACAAGACTTCAAACAAAGGGAAAAGGAAGGTGATGACCATTTTGAGTATGAGGTTGGACAGCCGTCAGAAGATGACTGCAATCAAGGAGAAGGGGCATCACCCATTGAGTTGCTGCCGTCTCCTGTCTATGATGACGAGGGCAACCTCTTGCAGCCACCGCCCCATGAAGGACGATGCGAGGATCACACGGAGAGACATGGCGCGCATATCACCCCAAGTCACTCATGATGTCATCTCTACTTTTCCCTTATTTCGACTATTGACGTTCCCGACAGGCAAGCTATCCAGAAGCCGCTACCTCTATTAGCCGTAGTTTTTTTTCGGAGGTCTAAACAAGAAGTACCAGTGTCAGACGGTTTCGCTTCGCCCACCGCTTCCTACTGGCATTCTTGAATGTTCGCAGGCTCACATTGGCTGTCCTGTTATATCAAGTATAAACTTTATAAACCCCATCTACAATGACAAAAGACAAGAATAACAACACGGAGAAAACCTCAAGGAAGAGACCTCCGAAGACCAGACACATTGACGTTCGTTTCACAGAAGAACACTACGACTTGGTAGTACATAATGCCCGACTGTCAGGCAGGAGCAAGAGCACATATCTTCATGACTTAGGCATCGGACACAAGCCATCCCTACCCATGACCGCAGAGCAGGAGGAAGCCTTGAAGGGCTTAATCGGGGCAAGGTCTGAACTGGTTTATGTGCGCAATGCGCTTCATGCCCTGCCACAGACCGAGAGACTAAAACTCTTCAAGAGAGCCGACTTCATGGAACGTTGGCTTCAAGGCATCAACACCCTGATAGAGGAATTGAGCCGCATTAGAGACAAATTCTTGGATATGTTATGATAGCAAAAGCGTCAGCAATTCAGCATGGTCAGGCAATGACCAATTACGCAACCAAAAACAATCGCGCGGACATCGTCAAGACCAACCATCTCAGCGAGGGTCTGCCGCCGATGGGCATGTGGGACGAGATGGTGCTGCATCAGTCCATGTTCAAGCAGAGGTATGCCAAGAAGCCCATCGAACTGACGTCCATCCGCTTTGAGCTTTCCCCATCTGAGGAGGAGGCACGTAACTGGACTATGGAGGACTGGAGAAGATTCCTTGACGAGTTCATTCGTGAGATGGATGGTATCTCCAAGGTGAACCACATCGGCAAGAAGAAAGGCAAGGCTGCAACTTCGGTCAAGCCGACCAACATAGCCAACTCACAATATTTTGCCGCCCTTCACCGTGACTCCAAGAGTGGCATTCCCCACCTGCATCTGGTGGTGAACCGCATCGACATGGACGGTAATCTCAATGATGTGAAGTTCATCGGTGAGCGTGCCGTGATGGCTGCGAAAGCCATCAATCAGCGTCATGGTTGGAAGGATGCCATGGATATTCGTCAGGAACGCATTGCAGAGGTGACCAAAGCCTGTATGGATGTGCTGCGTTCAATGCCGTTCTTTGATTGGGATGAATATGCCGACCGATTGAGGGCAAAGGGATATGACATCGAGCTTATCCGTGACAAGAATGGTCAAGGCAGGGTGCATGGCTACCGCTTCAAGTTCGGAAAAACTACCATCAAGGCTTCCGAACTGGGTGTAGGAAGGAATCTCACCGCATCGAAAATCGGGAATACCTTCCGCAAGCTGCACCCTCAGCCAACACCTGTTGCAGTTGGTCAAAGACCTTCTCCTTCTGTTTCAAACGCTACCACATTGGACAGCAGAAATACGGCATCGCAAGGTGGTCTGTCTCGTACAAGCAATGTTGCCAAACCTGACCTTCCTGCCGGATTGAGAAAGATTATTGAAGTCGATGGTGAGCGTTTCAGCATAGTCATGCCGAGAACTGCTTACGACACGATGAACAGTTGTATCGAAGTTCCCGAGAATGGATCCGCAAGCCACACTGACATTCTGAATGTAGCCATGCTGCTCTTCATGAACTACCTTGATGCTGCCACATCGATGTCTGAGTCATGTGGTGGCGGTGGCAGTCCTGGCAGTGGCTGGGGACGTGATAAGGACGATGATGACCGTGAATGGGCAAGACGTTGCGCAATGCAAGCAAACACACTCTGCAAGCCGATAAAGAGAGGCATGAAACGATAACTTTTCAAACAAGAACGGTATGGGAAGAAACAAGAAAGATGCCACACAGGATGTGCTTAACCTGTACAATCAGATGCAGGAGGACGAGAACATCGAGAGTGGCAAGGAAGAAATCAAAGTGACCCTGAAAGAGATTGAATCAGCCAAGAAAGCACTCTATGAGGCAAAGGAGGAACTGGGCAATGCCTATCGGAGGTTGGAATCAACGAAAGTGGCACTTATGGCTGCCCACAGGAGCACGGACAACATCGTGGATAGTATATGCCATGCCATAGTCAAGGCAGAGCAGAGCAACCTCAAAGTCGGCATCAACGATGAAGGAGTTGCCCAGTTGGATAAGCGGAACAACACCGCCATTTCTGCTTTCAAGCAAGCCCTTGACGAGCATGAGAAGCGGATAAACGACCTGTTCACTCACCAGCAGAAAGAGCTTAAACGAATCCGCAATATCGAGGAGGGTGCATACTTCAACGGTAGCACCTATGCCTGGATGTTCGGCTTGGCTTTCCTAAGTTGGTCTATCATCTTTGTTGAAATCACCATTTGGATATGCATCACACTTTTTTAGAAAACTCAAAACATCAGAATCATGACAGACAACGAATACAGCAAGGCAAGAAAAGCCGCTGTTGATGCCCTTATCTACTGGGCAAAGACAGGCATGAGAGAGTTCACCATGCGTGACGCAGTAAACGACTATCTGGAGGCGAGCGGTGCTAACCGCCCCTCCATCGGTGGCGAATAGACCATCCTTGCACACAGAAAAAATGCAGCCAACCGACTGGCGATTGACTGCATATACAATTCATTTTGCAATAAGATTACTTACTTTCCCTCTTTTCCATCGGTTTTATTAGATGAGTTTGTTTTTGTAGTTGCTGTTTTTGATGAGGTTGCTCGTGGAAGAAGAGTTGGATTAGAGCCTATTGACCAACGATTATTCTTCGGTTGCGACGGAGGAACATTTGTGTTTGTGCGACTGGTTTCTTTTCGCTTTTGTTCCGCTTTTCTTTTTTCCTCTGCTCTTCTCCTCGCATTTTCCCGTTCTAAAGCAATGCGATTACGTTCATTAATCTCATGAAGACGTTGATTGTTTATCCTTTGTTGCTCTTGTTGGAATCGTCTCTCATTTTCTTTTCTAATTTGTTCATTACGTTCTTCTTCAAGATATCCTAAATTCCGCAGCATTTTAGTTTAACTTATTTTATAAGTACCTGAGCAACA
>OIWL01000522.1_pt1 | contig 51636 bp, 72 predicted proteins | sample 1587561 | NCBI WGS metagenome assembly OIWL01 (sample SAMEA3888903, study PRJEB22519) | human gut metagenome | biome: human gut; feature: human-associated habitat; material: faeces | place: Denmark | collected 2010 | reverse complement strand
GTCTATTTGACATTAATGATGTCTATATCCTGTTTTATTAAATGTGTCTTTTAATAAATTAATATCTCCTTGATAAAAAATAATCCATGGTGGATAGCGAAGTCTTTTAAATGCATCTGGATATGCATCATCCATAATTGTAATATACGCATACGGATAATGAATGATGGAATAGTTTTCATGTGCCTTTATGGCATTGCCAATTTTCTTCCAATCCCCATCATATTGGATGGCATACCATAAAATAGCTTCCCTGTTTATTTTCATATACTCTTATACGAAAAAAAATAGACTTTTTCTAAAAAAATTAAAAAGTCTCTCTATATTATATATATGTCTCTAGCTATTCTTATATTCTCATATTTGTATTAAATTTTCTACAAATTCTCTATTTATTTTATTTTTTAAAGAAATTTATGCCAAAAATCATGCCAAAAAAAAGAAAAAATTATGCCAATGATTTGATCAATAAAAAAAGAACCTACGCATTACACGTAGGCTCAATTTAGTCATTAAAAATAGTTTTGAGGTTTTGTGTCTTATTTGAATAATTTTGACACTTTTTTGATTAATTTTAAAATCAAAGCAATGATTTGATTGATTCCATCAATATTGATTTTATCATTTGAATCGCTTGTATCGTTTGAATCATCCTTTTTCGGATTGTTTAACTCATCCAAATATTGTGATACTAATGATTTAAACTCATTCCATCCTTCATCAAGGATTTTGTGAGGACAATATTTATAAGATCCATTAGTCATTTTATAGTCTTGATGTTTTTTCAAATTATCAATACTTAATCCGTACTTGAATAATAATTCAGATGCGAGTTTTGCTCCATTGTCTCTAGCTTTCTTCCATTCGTCTTGTGAATCGTTATCATTGTCTTTAGCAATTTCAATATGAATACCAGTACGATTACCTAATCCGTAAGCTCCATCACCTGTAGCGAATGCATTACGATTCAATGGCAATGATTCGATGATGTCTTTATCATCTACAGAGAAATGCCAAGATTTATATTCCTTCGAATTGTGCAATGCATTATTTAAAGCTTTAGCAGTTCCATTTGGTGTAGCTGCATTGTGAATGATGATTGCTTGAGGCTTATTCATTAAATAAGGACATTTGTACGGATACAAGCTCTTATCAATTAAATCAACTGTAACTCCATCATGATTATAAACTTCATCTTTTACGTCGTGACCTTCGTATTCTCCTTCATTGACTGAACTAAATCCATTTGTATTTTCCGTTGGCTTAGTTTCAGTAGGTTTAGTAGTTGGTGTTGGAGTTGGTTTAACTTCTACTTTTACTTCTGAAAAAGTTGCCCATAGTTCTTTTCCTTGAATTTCACTACCACTAACGGCTGCAAAACATCTAACTCCATTTGTGTGAATCCATGATATATATCTATGTCCATTCCCTACCCACTTTTCCGTATATTCCTGAACTTCACCTTTTACAAAAGAGCCATAAGAAGCTCCAGTAGGTGAATCTCTATGGATAATAATCTTTGTATCATTAATAAAAGTAGCTATAGCGTGTTCTTTGATTAATTGAGAATCACTGTATGTGCTCAAGAATTTAGGGATTAAATATCCATAAGGTGTACCACAAATTGCTAGTAATCTAGCATGAGGATTACTTGCGTAATTCTGTTGGAGCATCAATCCATTGTAATAAATTCCAATATGTCCATAAGTTGCATCGCCATTTGTGACAATGACCGCTCCATTTGTTGGAGTGCTTGATTTGGTAAAATATTTACTCAATCCATTTGAATCAAAGTTTCTCCACCAATCAATCGCATTACCACGTGGTTTGACTTCGCATCCAAAGTATCGCATATATCCTTGAATTAATGATGCACATTGACCACCATAAGGAGCACTAGTTTGAACATAATTAATATTCATTACATTTCCTTGGTTGTTAAAAACTTTGCCTGCTGCATAATTAATAAACTCATCAATTGTTGGCATAAAATCATCCTTTCTTGCAAAAATAAACAAAAAACGCACGTGATCCAGTGCGTTAATTGATATTTTTTAATTTTTTTCGACTAAAAAGTCCTGAATTTCATTTCTAGTTTCAACTAGCTTTTCTTTATCTGAATCAGACAATAAACCATTCAAGATTGCAATGTTGGCTTTAAGCAACAAATTACTTCTTTCTTTATCTTCATCAAGACGATTATCGTGTTCAGATAAAATGCGAGTGTGTTCATTTAGCTTATTACTTAAGCCTTCTTGCGAAATGACTAACTTTTCGATATTTTTAATTCTATCGTTGTCTTGTTTTAACAATTCGTCATGTCTTAGAACCATCGCTTTTAAATCTTTATTTGGTTTTTGCCAATCTTGAAAAACCTTATAAGCACCACCAATCGTGATGATACCACCACATATTACTAAGAATAGTTGGATTGATCTAATTAATTCTTCCACAATCCAACACCATATCCATCTTCGTTTTTGCCTTCTACAAATCTTGTGAAAGCTTGGTGCATACCTGTACTAGCTAACCCCATCAACGCACCATAAACCGCATTTTCAATTGACAATCCACTGACTGCTAGGTTAAGTACTAATCCAACGAATGCAAGTACTGTAGGAATGTACTTGTTTGGAAAGCTTTCAAAAGATGTTTTCAAAATATAACCAACAATCAAACAAGCCACTACAACCACTAAAACAAAATATTTACTTAATTCTGCAAAATCAATCATCTTATATTCCTCCTATAATTTAGTTACGTTTAACATCACATAGCCTTCTTTGAATCCGTCATTAGTAGTGATGCTGCGAATCTGTGTCATTCTGAATAAACCTGTATCAGTTTCTTTTCCTTCATCTAAAGATACTTGTTTAAATAACACGTAATCTTGTTCATTGATTTGCTTGTCAGTCAAATCAAGAATAATAAAATCGTGTTCTTGGAAAAAGTTCCATAATTTAGTATTTAAATTGATTTCATGTGTTTTAACCATATAAAATCCTCCTATTAATATAAAAAAAGCGAGGTAAAACAAAAATGCTATATTCTGACAAATTAACATCTTGGTTAAAAGAAAAGAAAATCTATCTAAAATACAGCACATACACAAATTATTGTAATGTGATCCACAATCACATTTTGCCAAAACTAGGCGATTATCAGATTGAGGAGTTAAACAACGATATTCTGCAGGAGTTTATTCTTCAAAAACTTGAAAATGGCCGTAAAGACGGAAAAGGTGGTATATCATTCAAATATGCCAAAGACATTATTCAAGCTTTAAAATTCACACTTCCATTCAAAGTCGATGTTCAACTACCGTACCATCCTTCTAAGGCGGTAGAGATTTTTGAAAAAGAACATCAAATAGCATTGATTAATCACCTCCAATCTGAGATTAATTATAAAAACTTTGGAATCCTTTTATGTATACATACAGGAATACGCATAGGTGAACTGTGCGCTTTGAAATGGTCTGACATAAATGTACAGACTAAATTATTGAACATAAACAAAACCATGATACGTACATACACAAAAGAAGATGGTAGCCATCTTTCAATAACACCACCCAAATCACGTTCCAGTGCTCGAATGATTCCGTTAAATACATGGATAATGCACTATGCAATCCTTCTTCAAGGCGATGCAGATAACTATGTATTAACAAATCGAGATAAACCAATAGAGCCGAATAAGTACAGATTGTATTACAATCGACTTCTTAAAGAGCTTGAACTACCACACCACAAGTTCCATGCGCTCAGACATACATTTGCAACGAGATGTATTGAATGCGGTTGTGACTATAAATCATTGAGTGAATTGTTAGGTCACTCCAATGTATCAATTACAATGAATATCTACGTACATCCACAGATGGAATTGAAACGTAAATGTGTTGAGTTACTTTGTGATTATTACAAGTAGTCAATGTATGTCCTTTACTGCCAATAATACAGGTGGTAATTATAACCATAATCATATTTATGGAGTAAAAGTAAATGAGTATTATGGTGCTACGGCAAATCTTAGAGTGCGTAAGCCAGATGGTTCATGGCAAGATGGTGCAACAGATGGCACAGGGAATGCATATTTTAATAATAGTAGTCAAGTAGGCCATAAAAATTTAAATACAATGACATATAAAATAGAATCAAACACTTCAAATTCAAGTACTATCCAACCGTATATTACAGTACACTTCTGGAAAAGGATCGCATAAATTAAGCGGTTCTTCTCCAAAAGAAAACTGTGATATAAGGTTGAACGTTATTGTGAGATGCATCTCCACCTTTATTACCAGTGTCACCACTACCAGAAACCATTACACGATCATAGAATCCAACACTACCTCGTTCCAATCCATAACCTGTTGCTTCGCTACCAGATGTATATGTGTCTCTTGAGTGATTGTGACTTGGCATTTCATCTACAGTTAACTTGTGCTGGTATTCACCGCCACTTGAATTGGTAGTAAAGGACATACTTGTACTACCATCATTACCTGTACCCTCACCAATCAATGTACGCCCTTGTCCAAATTGTTCCCATGTTCCACCTAGAAAAGTGCTAGGATTGATATTGTTGTAAGTGATATAAACTGCACCAACAGGATATATTTTATTTAACAGCTTAGGAAGAGCCACATCACCATTAACAGTTAAAGCACCTTCTACCGTAAAATCACTTTTAATATTCTTAAGAAAATAACTATCCATATTAACTTCAAATGCTGCTTTCTCGGAGAACTTACCGATTGCTAATCCATTCTTATTTTTATTAACATTAAGAATACGATATGATGTTGTCACTTCAACACTAGCAGTTGCAGTATTGCCTAAAGCATCTTTAACACTTGCACTAACTGTATAGTGATTACCAATAGAACAATTAGCAGCTAAAACAAAAGCCGTGCCAGATGCAAATAATGAGTTTGAAACACCATTGCAACTACACGACTTAGATGCTATTGAATTTTTACCAGATACAGAAGCATAACTAAATGTAATGACTATTCTCAAATATGTTCCATTAATACTTTTTGTGCCATCACTAGTGCATCTCTCAGCACTCATAGAAATATTAGGATATGTATAATCTACTACATTAATACTTACTGTTTTTGATGCCGTACGACCACGAGTATCTGTTACTGTACATGTATAAGTTAAAGTTCCAGTTGAAGATAATACTTCTGAAGTGCCAGAGCTAGCATTTATACTTAAGCCTGGACCGGAAATAGAATATCCTACAATAGTAGAACCTTGAGCACCGTTTGCTCCACTAGCAGTTATTTTGACCTGTGATTTACCTTTAACGTAAATACCCCAGCTACTAGGAACACCATTATCAATTCTCGTTGCAGATAAACCTGACAAGCTAGGAACCATATTTGTAGGTACTTTTAAATTTATACTCTTAGTAACTGGATCTCCAATTTGAGTTGAACCGTTAAACGTAGTAACTCTAACAGTTAAAGCTCCAGTTTCAGCACTCGGTATTTGAGTTGCTAAAGATACTGGAGGTGTAAAAGAAGCACTTGTTGCAGCATCTGAACTAACAGTTGTCCAATCACTTTCAACAAACTTATACTCGACTTTATGAGTAAATGAGTTTGATTTTCTATCAATTGTAACCGACACTCCACTACTTAATTGACTGCCACTTACACTAATACTCGAAGCACGAGCGATTGTAGTACAAGCAGTCCATTTAGTATTTAAGTCAGTAGTACCAGGAGACCAACCACCAGAAGTACCAGGAGCATCAAATCTTAATTTAACATACCCACTTAAACTACCATCAGATTTGTGGGTAACAGTAATTTTTCCAGAAACACTTTTTGTTCCATAACTTTGACCTGCAGACGTAAACCCTGCAGATGTAGCAAACAATTTATCTGTATTTGTATTATTGTCATGCCAATATAATCTCAAATAATATGTTTGCCATGAATCGAAGGAAATATTTGGACCTGCAAATGAACCGTTTGCACTAATTACAGTTGTGTTGTTAGCAATATTTGTACTGCCTTCTGACCAACTAACACTCATTACATATGGGTAAGTTTGAGAGTTGGCGGCATATACATTTTGACTTGCACTGGCCATTTAATCACCTCCTAAATTAAAGAAAATCCAAGATCGCCTTCATCAACGAACAGGAAATTTCCACATCCAATTGACTGAGCAATAATGGCTTTTAAAATATATAATTCTTTGTTTGTAATCCAAGCTACTTTATCAGTATTTTGATAGAAAGCTAATTCTGTATTTGACAATTTACATTTGAATGGCTGTGCTGAGTTACCTAATTCTAAGTTATCACCATTCCATCGAATATACTTCTGCATTTCTTCTTTGGATACCGTTCCATTAACGGCATTGGTTAAAGTTTTAACAGCAGACTTGGTAGCACTTAAACCATCTGCTGTAACTTTGAAATTGGTTGACATTTCAGAAATAGAGGCAGTATTAGCACTAGTTTCTTTTTGTACATTTTGAACTATTGCACTAATATCTTTAGCGGTCTGGTCAATCAATGCTTTATAGCTCTCTTCCGTCGTCTTTTCAGAAGCTGCTATTTTATCGTTAATATTTTGTTCTTGATCTTCAGGTGCAGGAGTCCAGTCAGTGGCTTTGTTACCGAGTTCAAGTTTGACATTTTTAAATCTTGCTGTAAAACTAGCTTCAACATTTGCATTAGAATTATAGAATTGAATACTAGCATCGGTGCCAATGTTTGCAGATGCTTGCACTGGAATTAAGATTGCATGTTCCACATGATACCATTCGTTTAATTTGCACCCATTACTACCAACTTCAGGCAAAGTATGAGCTGTTACATTTATCCATTCTCCAGTTCCAGTTTGACCTGATGGAGCATTTGTATACCTTTGTCCAAACCAAAACTCCTCCCTATTTGTACCTGATGGAAAATTCCATTCAGTGAACATAATGTCATATGACCAAATATAAACAGCACCAACTTTATATTCCCTACACCCTAAAACGAAGCCATCACTAATAGATATATTAGAATATTGTTTTTTACTTTTTAAAGTTACTTCGGCATAACCATCTTTTATATGTGTGAAGTTTTTAAATATACCGTTTTTAGAATCACCTTTACCGTATTTAATCAAATTTCTTCCGCCAACAACAATTCCTTCAGGAGTTGACCCAACAGAATATGAAGTGCTTTGAGTATTGTCAGTATAAGTAATTACTGTCCTTGTCCATAAATATGGATTATCAGCTGTTGTTTTAGGCGGAGTAGTTCCCCATCCTGAATTTGAGGGAGGGTGGGTTGTGCCATTATTCCAAGCTTGATAAGTTACTGATGTAGACTTTATACCTTTACCGTCATTACCTTGAACACCTTGAGGACCTCTGTCTCCCTTAGCACCGTCATTTACTCTAGTTAATGTAATTAAAGCCGTTGCTTTAATTGTCATATCTATCCCTCCAATTGAGCACTAAATGTAGCTTTGTTCGAAACGTCACCAGCACCAATTGTATAAGTCGAACCTGTTGCTACTGCAGTAGTTCCTCCATCTTTATACCATTTGATAGTTCCTAAACCAGATAAAGCAGAGCCAGTCACTTCAACTCCCCCTTTATAAACGTGAGCAGTTAAAGTTGTAGCAATAGCAGTGTTTTTGAAGATAGTACCTCCGCTAGATGTGATTGCCATTGTGATAGCATCCTTACCATTTGTTCCATTGATTCCATTTGTACCCTTGTAAGATACAGAAAATGATTCAGTAGACTTTCCATCTGAATAATTCACTACTGTTTTTGTCCATAAATACTGGCCGTTCTCAACATTAGGAACTGTTGGACTCCAAGTTCCTGTTGGAGGAGTAGTGCCGCTTGTGCCTGCTTGGTATGTAACTGATGTTGATTTTACAGTAACACTTGTACCGTTTGAACCATTTATACCATTTGTACCTTTATAAGAAACTGAATAAGCTTCTGTTGATTTACCATCTGAATATTGTACTACAGTCTTTGTCCATAAGAACTGTCCGTTCTCAACATTAGGAACTTCAGTTTTCCATTCTCCAGTTGGCTTAGTAGTGCCACTTGTACCGACTTGGTATGTTACAGAAGTTGAACTTACAGTAACACTTGTACCATTCTGCCCTGTCTGACCCTTGAATGCAATTGAATAACTAAAAATCTTGTTAATAGTGATATCACCATCAACAACAATAGGAATAGTGATAGTACCACTCTTAGTTAATGCAGATGTTGCAGTGATAGTGATGGTTGGCATTGGTGTCTTACCATCAGAAACTGCTGAAATTCCTGTAGGGCATGTAATAGTTCCTACCGTGCATGGAACCTGTTCACTACCGCATAATGCCATCACCTGTGTAGTAGTTGTCTGTGTACCGTTTACAGCACTAGTAGTGCCTAAGAATGTATAACTATCATTTGTTAAAACAACGGAATATCCATCCGTTAAATCGATTACGTCAATCTGATTGACCGCTTTTATTTGTCCCATTTTAAAATCCTCCTAAATAGTTAATTCACAGTTAAATACTGCTTTAAATTTTATGTCTTTTGCATTAAGCGTGAACATGAATCCATTGTCATTCAACCTAGAATCATCTAATGGAATTTTAGTAAACTCCGTTTCTCCATACTTCTTAATAAGCCATTGTAAATATGCACCTTGCCCAAATACTTCTTTAAGTTTTGCAGAATCTGTTATTGCTATTCCGCCTACATACACGGTTACGGAAAATATAGTAGCCACATCACTATTCTTAAATGTCGTTCCATTACTTGAATCAATGTAAAGCATTACCGCATCTTCACCATCGAGCTCTCCACTATTTACCTTATCCACAACGTCCTGAGCTTTTGATAATGCGTCTGAAGCATCTTTTTTTGCTTGTGTTGAATTATTTAAGGCATTGTTAGCAGCATTAGTAATATCTTTTCCTTCAGTTTTAGTAATGTAGGTTTCAGATACGCTAAGCTTAATACCGTCAGTTGCTACTTTAATCTGAGCATCTGTTTCAGTTTTAGAATAATAATTGTTATGTAAATCATTTTCTAAATCTTCAGGAGCAGGCGCCCATGCTGTAGGCTTATTGCCAAATTCTGCTTTAGGTGAACTAATCCAGCAAATACTCTTTTTTCCAGGAAGTGAATTGCATGTAAAATTAAATTCCACTTCCGTGCTGTCTTCAGCTACTCTAAATGTTGCATAGATATAATTCCATCCAACTTTAAGCTCTGAAGCACTAGGAACACAAACCGGATATGATCTATTAGGATTGAACCATTGATAGTTACCATTATGTGTATATAGAATTCTAAATTCATATCCGTCAAGTTGACCTACGGTTTCTATATAAATCCACATGGATAGTGTTATATCTTGTCCAAGAACATCCGCCAAATCACATGTGAATTTAAGATGATTAGCTACGGTGTATTTTTGTGATGTACCCGATGTATTATCGCAAATAAGTTTTAATGTGTTATTACTAAATTTAGTGTACTTATTGTCAACGTACACTCCTTCGTATTTTTTAAAATCTTTAAATGCTGTGTTTCTTAATAAATTTCTTCCGCCAATTTGTAAGTTATCAATCTTATTACTAGTTTCAGAAATGGACTTTGCTTGTAATGTAATCTGCTTTGCATTCTGTTCGATTTTAGTTGTATTTGAAGTAACTTTGTTCGTTAAATCTGCCAAATCCTTTTGAGCTTGTTCTGCGTTAGCTTTAGCCGTATCTGCGGTTGATTGTGCAGTTTTAGCGTTATTGATTGCAGTTTGAGCATTGCCTTGAGCAGTAGTTGCATCTGATTGAGCTTTCTGTACTGCAGTTTCCGCATCGGTTAAACGAGTTTTAGCTTTTGTGATTTCGCCTTCTGTGGCATCAACTCTACCAGTTACTGTTTCTAGATTTTTCTTTGCATCTGCTAACTCTTTGTTAGCACTATCTAAATTCAACTGAGCACTGTCTGCTTTTTTCTTCGCTTCATCTGCTAAAGTTTGAGCACTCTGGGCATTGCCTAAAGCTTTATCCGCTTGAGCTTGAGCATCCGTTGCTTTTTTAGTCGCATCAGTAATATCTTTCTGAGCTTGAGTTGTATCTGATTGTAACTTTTCGATAGATGTGGCTTGAGTTGATAGTGTATCTGCAGTTTGTTTAAACTGCGTGTTCATACTTCCTTCAAGTGTTGTTAAATCACTTTTTGAAGCATAAGTCTGTGACACAGTAGTCGATAACTCACCGACTTTCTTTTCAATCTCAGTACTTACATCTGCATGAATCGTTTTGGATTCATTAGTCAAATCAACTTTAGTAGCATATGTTTCTTTAACTGAATTGATTTCTTTAGCATTTGCATTTGCTTTATCAACCGCATCTTGAATTTGTTTCTTTGAATCAGTAATATCACCTTTAATTGCATCAATCTGTTTCTGAGCTTTGCCAGTGCTTGTATTCGCATCTTGTGCTAGTTGCTTAGCTTCGCTAGATTGAGTGTTAGCAGTATTAGCCAATTCATTCGCTTTACTTGCATCCGTTTGAGCTTGCATTGCCTTATCAACTGCTTCTTTTGATTGAGTGTTTGCTTGAGATACTTGAGTATGAATCTCACTGATCTTTGAGTCAATCTCATTCCATGTGTTATCAAATACAGCTTTCGTGTACTTGATTTCACTTGGATTTGCATACGTACACTTCCATCTTTTCCAAAGGAACTTATCACTTTGATAAACCACATTACCAACAAACCACTCGCCACCGATTAATTCAGTCTTTGATGTAGAATAATAGAATTGTTCCTCGGCACTAACAAATGATTGACCATCTTCCCCTTTAATTACAGACCATCGGTATTTGGTTGGGTCTTCAGAACCATACTGTTTTGAATCAGAATACTGACCAATAAATTTACGATTTGAATCAGTCAGACTAAAATCAACACGACCATCTGAACTGTTTGCATAGGCAATATGTACATATGCGCTTGTTCCATTCTGACCGTCTTGTAGTCGCATCACAGTAACTTCTGCGCTTGCTTTAAGTATTTCACCACTCATCGCTTTAAATCTGTATACGGCCTTTTCTGATAGGTCTGAGGCGCTAACTGTGATTGTTTGGCTTGTTGATATTTGCACATCATCTTTAAACCAAATAATTGAATACTTAGATGTAACATCAACACCATCATCCTTTACCAATGCAGTCAATTTAGTTGAATCTGAATCTGTCTTAAAAAGAACTCCGTTCGAAGATACGATTGAGCCTTCATAAACTTTTTTTAATTCAATCATCTTATTCATTTCACTGATCAAAGCCGAACTAATCTGTGATTGCTTTTCTTCAAAGTTGTCAAAGATTGTCTTGCACTTTTCTGAATCTGTAAAGCAAATTTCTTGTTCTGTGATTCGTGCTTCTAAATACAATGTAGGATTATACTCTGCATCTTCAATTGTGAACGTATCACCGATATCCGCATCAATATATGCATCTACATCATAAGTAACTTTAGGTACACAATTCTTTTTCAATTCTGCTAAAGCTTGACCATACAATGTTTCAACATTTTCAGTTTCATAAGACCACATTTGTACTGCGTACATATCATTTGAATGATTTGTAAGTAATGTTGAAGGAAATCTATCTCTTGATTGTGGAGCTAGAATTGTATTTGCGTTGACTTTATACAAAATATTTCCATTTGTATCTTTTACAACACGACCACTAATCGAGTTAAGTTGTAATCCATTTGTTCCTGTAGGTCTGATTGCAGTGTATAGCTCAGTAATATCACTTGTTTTAGTGATTCCATACACATCGTTTGGATACCTTAATATCGTACTGCGCTTGTCACTTCCCATTCCTTGAACGGAATCTGAATGCGCTCTGTAAATATTCAACACAAAATTCTTCAAAGAATAATCATCATTCAATTGAGTTACGAACTCTAATTCTGCATCAAATACATTTGCGATTGAATACAGTCTTGCAAGTACAGTATCACTACCAGTCCATTCATGTGAAATCTTCTTATTCGATACCTCATTTGTACCTATAATAAAAGATTGCTCAAATCCATAAGCTTGAATATATTCCACAAATGACATAGCTCTAGGAGCTTTATATGCATCTACATATTCATTTGTTAATTCAAGGCAAAGGCCATAGGCGGTAACAGTTGTTGTGTCACCACCTTTTTCTACCGACATGATAGTTAAGTGATAGCCTTTGTTTCTACGAATAAAACTTAATTTATTACCCTCAACTAAAAAGACTGCATCATCATGTGCAGTCATTGTAGTAAATTCAAATGTATAAGATGAGCCTTTTAAGTATGTATGCAAGATTTCATCAAAGTAATGCATTGCATTAGGCACAGTGTTATCTAGAAACGCTAGAACCTTATTGTAAGGATTTAAAATTGCAATTCTAATTTGTTCCATTATAGCCATGCCTCCCTTATTCTAGCTTTTACTGTCGGTTGAGATTTCGTCCATTCGGAACACGCAACTTTAACTTCTGATGTTCCAACTGATGCTTTGAAATACTGAGTACCTAACACTTCATCTTCTGGCCTAGCCATTCCATTTACATATACATGGGATGACTTGCCAACAATCGTAATATTAGTACCACTTGGATACCTATTAGGTATATCGCTCCACTTTGATACGTTGTGTTTTGTGAAGTTAATTACATCAAATCCCATTCTCGACATAAGTTTGTTTCCACCACGATCACCCCATTGTTTAAATGCAATTTGAATCTTAGTACACTCCATATTTTCAATTTCAGGGATGTAATAATTGTGGTAACCACCCCAATAAAAAAAGCGAATATTCGCTCCTTCTTTATAAATATCACAATGGCCCCAGTCCCAATACCAAGGATTTTGCGTGTGTAAATGCGATGTTGTGTAACCCCATTGCCTCAACATCTTACCATTGGCCCATATTTCATAATGTCCAGTATTTCCGATTGCATCCGTCTTGTACCAACTACATCCACAAATCAATTTATTATCTGCAGTCAAAAAGTTGATACACATTTCACCAGTTTGGCCCATCATGCCTGCCCAAAACATTAAATGAAAATACGAATAGAAATTCTTAGCACCTTTAATTCCATTTGAATCTGCAGGTATTTCTAATGTTCTCAAACCACCATTTGCTCTACCTTTTTTCGTGCCGACTGTACCAAAGCCGATAAATTTTTTGTTAAACCAATTATAAGTAGCACAAGTACCATTAGCACCATACGTTGGATGCATAACATCCGTACCACTTGTATCATCTTTGCAGTTAATAAAATCATCAATTGTAGCTAATAATTCACTTCTTTGATAAGTTTCTCCATCTAATTCTTCAACTTTGCCGTATTGCATGATTCCTTCTTCAGACACCAAACCAATATATCCTGTTTCAGATGTTGTCTGAACATCATAATCAATACTAACTGGTACAGTTCCTTCATTGACAATGTTCAAAACACCATCAATAGCATTAAATTCTTTTTCTATAGTTGAATATTTCCTAGGGTCTGAGCAATAGATTTCGATTTCACCAATCACGTTATTACTTCCGCCATCAACTTGTGTGTTAGATGTCTTAGTTCCAATGAAATACTTGTCGCTTTCATCATTAAAAATGACCTTTACTTGCTCACCGCTCAACAATTTATTCATCTTGTTGTAAGCTTCTCGATATTCTCTGCTTCCTTTAGCTCTCAATTGATATTTAACTGTAATCGTTCTTGCAGGTGTAGTTTTATATCTGTAATAAGAGCCATCCATTCCATCAATTTCTTGATTCGTAACTTCTGATTCCATTAACTCACGACCTGTTACAGAAAGTGTTCGATAACCATCAATTTCATTTTCTAAATATACGCCATTATATGACATGGCTTCTGTCGGTAGGTTAGTACCGACAATGCCACTGTTTACTGTATCTACAAATGCATACATTATCTGTTACCTCGCAATCTTTCATTGAATTTAGAATGTTTATCAAACTCACTCTGATTTGCTCTATATGTTGCACGTGCGAATTCTCTATCATTGATATAAAGCGGTGTTTCAATAGTTAATTCAGCATTGTTTGTGTAATCGTATTCTGAGTTCAAGTCGCTCACAATACCTCCAAAAGCCATTTTTGGAGCATTCATCATTGGAAAGTATAATAAGTCCTCTGAAGCTCTTTTAACGTCAGAATACATTGATTCAAGTCCTAAAACCAATCCTTTACCAATCCACATACCATCTTTTTTAGTGACCTTTGATGGAGATCCAATTTTAGCTTTAGCCTGAATAGCTGCATCTGCCGCAGACGCTAAACTTGCAGCCGCTGCTCTAACAGAACCTTCACTAGCTCTTAAACCATTTGCCAATCCTTGACCAATCATACGACCACAGTATTCTGCTCGTGATTGACATGAATTAAATGCAGATATAATTGTTTGACAAGAACTTTTTGCAACTGATACACCTGTTTTAAGACCACTACCTAACCCTTTAGTAAAGTTAGTTCCCATTGCAGTTCCTGAAGTAGTAGCTTTTGCTTCTGCATTTGTCATAGCTACGATAATCGCGTTAATAGAAGCCACTGTTGTACTAGAAGCACTTGAGAAAGCTCCACTGATTGTTGAAGCCACTGCTACTAGCATGGATAAACTTGTTGCAGTAGCCATTACAGAACTTGCAACTGGTGCAATAGCTCCTGCAAATGCAGTCATAGCTCCAATTGCAACTGTTAATGGTTCTGAAATTTCACTTAATGAGCTTAAAGCATCTGATAGTGATGGAATTGTTGCCGATAATGATTCAATACCTGCTTGAGTTGATACGATCATTGTTAATGCGGTTGCTAATGCCATCATTTGAGCGCCAATATCGCCCATTCCTCTTGATGCAGTTGCAATAGCTCCAATTCCTACTGCTACCGCTCCTAGACTAGCTCCCATATCAATTAAGTTAAGGCTCGTAATAATTTGGATTCCTTTTGCTAATTCTTTAAATCCTTTACCTGCATTTAATGCAGACTGTCCAATAGATTTAATCACTCCAGATACTGAGTTTAAGATTCCACTTACTGTTTCACCAAATGATTGAATTACATCTGAAATTCCTTCAAAAACATCTTTAATAACTGGACCACACGCAGATACAACATCAGCAACACCTTCGAGAACCATTTGCAAGCCTTCACCTTGTGAACCGACTAATGCCATAGCAGCACCAGTTGCAAGAATAGCCGCTGCCAACGCTAACCATGTAGTAGGTGGTACCATTGCAATTGCAGTTCCTAAACCTGTAAATGCAGTTGCTAAACCTTGGCCGATTCCCTGTGCTACTGTACTGATTGCAGTACCAAATGATTCAATAACAGTGCCGACTCCTTCCAAAGCCGATTTAATGCCTTGTCCGATGCCTTGAAAAGCAGTACTAATAGCTTCTCCTAGACCTGTGATGATTCCTTTTGCTCCTTCACATACAGAAGAAATAACATTAGAAATCCCTTCAAATGCAGAATTAATAATCTGCGCTGCTTTAGATGTTTTTTGTGCAGTTTGTATACTTGCATTTCCAATATCAGATACACCACTTGAAGAAGGACCAGATGTCGGAGTTCCTTCTGTGCCTCCAACGCCTTTTATCTTATCTATGATTGATTTTAGTTTAGAATATCCACTCTTTGCAGAGCCAACAACTCCACCAATCATACTAGATACTTTGCTACCAACTTTAATACCAACAAATGCTCCTGCCAATAATTTGACTGCACCTGCAAACTTCTTAACATCTTCCGTTTTAAGATTTGCGATAAAATCTGCAATTTTACCAGTTACATCTTCTACTTTTGCAATGATATTTCCAATATCTTGACCTAACTGTTCAAAGACTTTACTATCCTGTAACTTATCCATTACATTTCCGATAGCATCCTTGATTTTATCGAACATCGTGATTGCGTTTTGTACTGCATCTGTTTTCATAAAGCCATCATAGAATTGTTGGATCATAGCTTTTGCATTGTTCGCTCTGTCTGCCAACCAATCCATAGCCTTTGATACATTTTCCATGACTTCTGGTTTAAAGTCCCATGTCAAACCATCGTCCTTAGTTTCCATGATTGAATTTCTGAAATCATAGATTTTTGATTTAATCTTTTCTAGATTATCAACTAATCCACCCATAGCTTTCGACTTCAACATATTGTTCATAGCCGACATAAAGCCTTGTTCAAGGTTCTGTACCGCACTCTTGATGTTAGTCATGGATGTTTTAACACCTTTAGAAGCTTCTAATGCAGTTTCTGCAAATCCACCAGTTTCTGTATCACATTCAATCATTGCATCATTAAATTGATCAAATGTAATCGTTCCATTCTGCAATGCTTCATACAATTCATTTGCATTACCACTTGTAATACCTAATTTTTTAGCAACTTTAGTTAATGCAGGTGCCATTGTTTCCTGCAAGGTTCTCCATGACTGCATATCAACCGTTCCTTTAGCAAGCATCTGTGAATACTGTTGTAACCCACGTGATGCATCTTCAGAACTAGATCCACTTGCTAAAAACGCATGGTTCAATGCGATTGTAGTATCCGTTGCCTTATCAATATTACCTGTAACTGCAGCTAACGATTTTGATGTTGTAACTACATCTGCTAATGATGTAGGTAAGCCTTGAACTGACTGATTTAACTTTGCAACACTCTTTTGAGATTGCTCAACTTCAAACCCCAAAGACTTCATAACTTTTGGATAGGATTGCATGGTATCGAATCTGTTTATAGCACCATCAAAAGATGAGCTTAGAACGTTCATTGTTGCGCCAATAACCTTTGTTACACCAACGCCAGCCACAATAGATTTAACTCTATCGCCAAATGATTCACACGCTCCTAAAGCTTTTTTCATTGTTGAGGTCATGTTTTTATCGGTTGCCGACAATATAGCCTCAACGCTAAAACTTTCTGCCATTGTTATCCCTCCTTCTTTTGTTCTTTTATGAACTGTGCTAAACCATCAAACTTGCTTTTCTTCTTAATACCCATAACTCTGTCCAATTGCTTTTGATAATCAAAGAATTTATCGAATTTCGTATAAACAGGTTTCATCTTTTTACCTGCTCGCCTTCTTGCTTGCGCTGACATATTTAAATAAGCTTGCAAGTGTATTTCGTACTGTTTATCCACGATTTGAAGCTCTTTTGACTTCATTAAAAGCCGATATTCGTAAGGGGTAATATTATCTACCTGATCCAAGTTTTTGAATCCTAGATACCTAAAACAAGTCATAGCGACACGTTCATAAAATTCATTAAATGTTTCTTCTACTTCTTCTCTTCTTTCTCTTCTTCCTGCATGCTCGTCATCAGTGATTTCACTTCTTTCTTGCACGCATTCGCTTGAGATAAAAAATTGATTACATCCTCAAAAACTTTGTCGATATTATCAACGTCTTCTAGATAATTTTCGACATCCGCTTTCTTTAATCTTGGTGTTTGCCCTACATTCATGTAGAAAATGCAATCTGCTAATGCATCAATATCACCGTCAATGATGCTTGCAACCATAAATTTCAAGCCTACTTCTTTTTTCTTGCCTGTATTAGGTACATCTACAGTTACTTTTTTGTTTACCTCGTGCAAGAATCCAAATCCTGCTACTAGTTGATAAATTTCTCCATTTACTTCAATTTCCATGTTTTTACTCATTCAAAGTCCTCACTTTCTAAATACAAATATAAAAGGGGCTTTTCTGCCCCTATGTTTCTATACGTTTCCTGTTTCTTTAGTTACATCTTTATAAACGTAAGATGCAATTTCCTTTTGTTCTTTTGTTACACTCGCATATCCATCTGCACCATTTCCATTAGCTCCAAACGTTAAATCAACTTCAACAGAGTTTTCTGCTTCAGATGAAATCGAGCATTCTGTTAAATATCCTTGGTAGTATTTAGCTTTAAACTTACCGGCATTTGTTTCAGTTCCTTCTTCTGCTAGATTTACTTCCCAACATTCGACTAGTTCATCTGCCAACATAGCCTTTTCTAATTTATCAATGATTGCATCACCTTTTGGCATAATAGATGTCGATGTGATTTCAATCTCGGCTACTGATGGAGTACGAATTGCTCCATCTTTTGTAGCAGTAGTATCTGCATCTTTAGTAACACTACGTTCATTTTCTGTTGGGAAAGCAATTGCACTAGCATTTTCTTTCTTTGAATCTTTTGCAACTCTGAAAAGATAAATAAGCTGCTTACCATTTACCGCTTCAATTACTTTATCTGCGAACATTTGTAAATCAAATTTCATTATTTTCTTCCTCCTGTAATCTTGAAATCCAACTCAAGAACACCATGCATCAATGGTGCCCCTGTACTAGAATCCGATAATATCCGTTGGTTGATATTTTGGATCATAAAAGCAAAATTGTTTGTGTGGTTAATTTGTCTAGCCACTTTCTTAATGATTTGCATGATTTCAGACAATTCTCCACGCTTCCTAGGATTGTTGTGCCATACATCCACAACTTGCGTGATAGTGCCTAGAATCATTGTTTTATTTCCGTAATCGTCTACCAATTGACTTGAACCAATGTATACATACGGATACGGTGTCCCTTCACATGGAAGGAACGTATCATATACACTAATTCCTTTACTCTTTAACTCTTTTTTTAATTGCACTAGTAACGCACTAAATAATTCCTGCTGCGAATCCATATCATCACCTACTTAACTAGCTTTTTCATATCTGACTTGAATATTGGCACTTGTTGTTTAAACGCAGGTCTGACAAAAGGTTGAGCATCCATAAAACGTGTTCCAAATTCCACGTAAGGTGCATAACGTGTTGTTGGCCCTTCTGCATACGTAAATCCACCATCACGTGTTTCACCTCTGATACTTCTTTTCGTAGCGCCTGTTGAATATCCTTTAGTAAATACCGCATTGCTAACAGTTTTACTTTGCAATTCTATACCGTTTTGTTTGACTACTGTTTTCACATCTTCCAACGAACAATTCTTTTTTAGCTTCTTCTGCAGTTTGTCTAATCCTCTTATTTCAACTTTTGCCATCTATTGCACCTCAGACAGAATAAAAGACTCCTTTGTACGGAGTCTTCTTGAATAATCAACTTTGTATTTTTTTGTACCGATTCGAATATGATCAAAAGGCTTTTGATAGATGTTCTGTATATGACAAGTAAGGCTACCTTGTCTGATTTGTCCGTATATCTGCATCATAGTTTGTGTTTTTGTATCCATTACGGAAGCCATTACCATTTCTTCTACAGGTGAACCATCTTCATAGTTGCCTGTGTTCTCGTTATAAGACCCTTGCACAAACCTTTGAAAGTAAATAGGTTTATCGTACCTCATAAGAACCGAACCTTTCCTTTATTTTGATTGGCTTGCTCATCTCTCCAGGATTGAATCTCAGAAGAGAAAGAAGAGAAGTCATCATCATTAAATGACATTGACTCCCCTTCAACTGAATGTGTTTGAACACCCTCAGAACCAATTCTATTAAAACGTTTGATGGACACTTCAGTAATGATATATTCTAGTTCGTCAGGTATGATTTGGACGCTTAGAAGCGCTTTAAGTCGACTTTCCGTAAGTCTTACAATGGTATCTAGCTTTTCATCATCAGTTTGCAAACCAAGAAGCAGTTTTACATCATTTAATACGGTTGTTGTCGACATATTCAATCACCGATGCCTTTAAAACAACAACTACATCACCTTTTGATACTGCTTTGTAGTTTTTGTCACATTCTACTACAGTACAATGATTAGTTTCTGCTGCTTTGATATCTGCTCCTTCTTCGAAGTTCTTCCAAGATTTTACATCTGCACCATATGCCACTGTTTCTTCAGAAGCTCCTACCTTATATTTGAATTTGTTATTCATAGATTGTAACTGTTCTGCAACTGCTACTTTTGTAGTTCCTGATTCTTCACCTTCAGAAGCAGTCAATGTTAAATCACGTAAAGTTTGGGTATCTGCTTCACCTACTGCAAAGTGTGCAATTGCATCCTGGTATTCACACATTAAACGTAATCCCATGATTGCGAACATATCAGAAATAGCACGATCATAGTTTCCTTCTACATGGAATCCTAAGAAACCAGTAGTGCTGTCTGTAGTATATGAAAGTCCTGCTTTTACAAATTCAGAATCACTTGGATCTACATAATATGCAATGATGTTGTTCATTGGAGTAGCCACTACTGTTTTTTCTGCAACTCGGTCTGTTAAGAATACAATATCTGCTCCTAAGAAGCTCTTAATGTATGTTAAACCGAATGCAGTCTGCATAGATACATTAGCTTCTCCTAAATAGCGGTAAGCATCCAATGTGTTGACGAATACGGCAATACCAGTAGTATTTCGTTTCATCTGTTGGAATTTGTGTTTAACATTACCGATTGCCATTGCGATTGCCATTTGCCAAGTTGCTTCATGCCCTACTAAGCTACCTGAATTCAACTGTTTATATAAGCGATCAGTGATGTTATCTTGTAAATCAATACGGAATTGTTCATCTGTATCAGATACTGCAGCTTCAAAACCTTTTTCTGCAATTGCTTCAATAGATACGGCTTTACGGAATTTCTCGATTCGAATTGTATCGAATACTTCTTCTTCAACTTTGTATTCGCTTAATGGAATAGATTCACCTTCTGCTACCTTTCCATCCTGTAACGTTCCTGTTACTTTCTTTGTTTTTAAAACAGAACCATTTGCTTTACGAATTGGGCGAATGATTCCTAATACATCCAATAAAGCTTGGATATTCTTTCCAAAACTAGTAACAAAATCAATTTCATGTGCTCTAACTTGGATGTTATCTGCTCCTGTTAATCCTGTAGGTGCTGCAAACATTTGCAAGTTCATACCTTTATAAATTTTTTTCATATGTTAGTTCTCCTTTTTCTATTACTGGAATAAATCCATATTTTCCGCAATCATGCGTTGTCTTTCCATTGGATCAGTGATATTCAAGATTGATTCACGAGTTACCCCCTTGTTTGAACCACTGCGTTTAGGACCGTTACCTTTCAGTTTTTCTTTAACTGCTTTTTCTACTTCTTGTTCAAACATCTTAACAAATGCATCAACCGCTTTCTTTGTTTTATCTGCATCTTGATCAACTAGAACAGATAAAAGGTCATCACCAACGTTAATATTGTGCTCTGTGCACATTTTGCGTGCTTCATTTGTCATTTCTGCGATTGCGTTTTTTGCTTTCAACTCATCTAGCTCTTTTTGCACTTTGTCACGTTCTGCTTCTGCTCGTTCTTGTGCATTCATATCTGCTAAGCGCTTAGCTTCTGCTTTTTCTTTTTCTTGATCGGCTTTCCAACGTGCAAACCTTTTATCAAGAATCGCATCCAAATCTTTATCTGAATATTTCTTTTCAGATGATTTGTCTTGTCCTTGGTTGTCTTGTCCTTGGTTGTCTTGTCCTTCAGTTGATTGAGTATTTGTTGATTGAGCACCCTCATTTTTACCTGAAGTTCCATCTGCAAAAAGTTGTAAGCAAAAAGGTAGTCTGTCATTGAATTTTTTCATATATATTTCCTCCTATTTTTCTGACTTTGCTTGTCATTTCCCATATCTTTTTAAGGCTTAAATGCTTGGCCTATAACCCATACAGTTTAACGACGTGAATGCTTGGTCTTGTTTGGAACTGTGGATATGTAGACTTTATAAGTCTTGGCTTTTCCACAAAAAATGCACCGTTGATTACGTACTTCAACGATGCATTCTAGCCATTGATCAAAATAAACCTTTTCGACACGCTCCAAATATTTGTGATTACACATCTCTCAGTTCCACACATTCAGGATATGCTTCTTCTGTGCCTTTGCATCCTATTCTGAAGAAATTTATTGCTAATTCTCCAGCAAGGTCCAAACTTGAGATATACAACGTCTTGCAATTCTCATCAGGGCTATCATATCTGCAAAGTGCATCGGATGTTTCGTCGATTGAATTGGCCAATGTCAAAAATAGTACTGAGATAGCGCTGCAGACGATATCCTTTCCTATCGGAGCGTAACGAGCATGGCCATGCACTTCAATCAGGCAATCACTTTCTGTCTGTTTAATCTTAATTTTTATCACATAGTATCACCTGTTTCATTATTCTTTTTTAACACAATAGTTCTTTCAGATAGAAAGCTAGAAGTAACTTGCACTTTTGGAAGCCAGTTGTTATCAGGATTTAAATTTATTTCTATCTTTAAATCTGTCAGAAAATCATATTGATCCACGATATCATCTGCATGGTCAATAATACTTTGAGCTGCTTCTTTTATGTGCTTCTTAATTTGTTCTGATCTATCTTCACCACGTGTGAAATAATAATCCATTGTATCACTCCCTTGCATAATAAAAGGCCACTCGTTTTGAGTGACCATAATTACATCATATTTTTTAATACTCATCATTTAGTATGTTAAAGCGGAAAGAATATTGTTCGGTAAATCAACATCTGAAAGGCGGCCTTCATTTTTCCTGAATTCCTCTGAAATTTTGTCCCAGTTCTCATATAAAACTTTTGCGTTTTCCCAATCTTCCAAAAGATTTTCAAAAAAAACTTTATCGTCAGTTATTTTGCCATCTAAAACTGGTTTATTTTTCATAGTTATCAGTTCCTTTCTATACCAAAACTATAGCCTTTTTTTAGGAACTTTTCAATAGCAACATCTTTATCCTTGTACTTTTCAAGTGCATCTTTCATAACAGATTTTGCTTCTTCAAAATTAAAGTTATCAAGTTTGTTGATATACCAAGTTTTTCCTTGATTTGTAACAATCATCATTGTTTTTATAGAAGGGTATATCATAAAAATATTTATATCATTCATCGAAAAATATGAAAGCCCTGGGTGATTATGCACTAATTCTAAAGATCTATTGCTAGAATTAACTAATAAATGGAATGTATCTGAATCACCTAAAAAGTCTACACTATCCTCTGTCCCTTTTACAAAATTTGTCGGCGTCTTCTCGGTGTTAGTTATTTTTCTTAGTGCTAAGACTTCATTACTATTATTGTACTTCTTTGAATAGGATAATAATTCTTGTCTTACAAGCATCGACTCATGGGCTTCGTCCTCTGTATACCCTGTTGATCTAACATTTTTTATTTTGTTTATAGCCTGGCTTGTAATATTTACTTTGTTTCCTTTTTTGTGTTGCTCTATTTGAGTATTAAAATCAATACTTTTCCACTCATCAAACCTTAGATTGTGCTCTCCATTTGCTAATCCATCTAGCCATTGCTCGTACACTTTTCTGTCTGAATAAGGTGCGAGCGCACAATGGCAATTCGGATGTAAAGGTGGAGCGTTTTCTCCTATTTCCATGTCTTTAAGCTTGAATGTTTTACCATCCATTTCTTTACATAATGTGCACACATCTTTTAAGCTGCAGGCTATATATTCATACTCATCTATTCCGTTTGATTCGTAAGATTCTGCCTGTGCTTGTGTTTGCACTCGTGCTATTTCTGTTCGTAACAATCTTTCTACATTGCATCTTGATACATCAAACTTTTTACGAATGAGCGGAATGAATTCTCTAGGATTCTTCCCTTGAATCAATGCATTGGATAGAACACTGGATAAACTGTTTTTTAACTGTTCTTGATTTACCCAAATTCGTTCTGAAAAGGTTGCGTTCTTAAAAGATGAATCTGCTACTGTTTTGGCCATCTTCGCATTATCAATCACAGTATCACCCAAGATAGAAGCATTGCGTTTAATCTCTTCTAAATAGGCTCCTTCTAGCTTATCACCAGTATACGATTTCAATTCGTCATGGCCTGCCACAAGTTCTAATCCGATGTTTGCTTTTAAAAGCTCCAATCGGTTGACTTTCATTGCTAAGTTATAAAGTCTCATCTGTTCATTGGCTTCATCCGAAAAGTTCTTTTCCTTTACATACTTCTTAGCTTTTCTTTGATATGCTTTGATATCTATGTTAGAAACTCTCTTTTTAGCTTCTGCCATAGTAATGTTTTCTTTATTGGCATTGCGAGTAAAAAAGGATTCGATTTCTTTTTCAACCGAATCCATCATATTTGCATATATTTCTTGTATCTCATCCGCATATTGCTTTTCATCTTTTAAGCGTTTCTTTTTCCATTCAAGCTCACGATCTCGCCAATATGTTTTACTGCTCATCGTTTTGTGAATCCTCATTATTTTGGAAGATTCGGTTTTCAGTTTCTACCATATCATTCTCATCTTCCTTTTTGATACGCTCCATTTCGGCATTCGTATCCTCAACTGCCGAGATAAATGACAATTGAGTTTCGTGAGACACGATTCCTGATAATTGTGCAGCAGTCTGTGCTTCTTCTAATAAGTTTGCAGGATAATTTTGTGTAAACTTGTATTCAACCTCAAGCCAGTCATTCTCAGAACGATGTGTGATCGCGTTACTAAATAAGACTCGGTATCTACGATTCATTCCAGACGTGAACTTTCGCTCTTTCGCTTTTGCCAGGTTTGACATAGAAAGAAGTTTATATCTCAATGCAATTCCTGAAGATGTCCCAAAGTTCTCATCATTGATGTTGGCTACCATTGATATTTGGAAGATTAAACGCTCTAATCTGTTGATAAGGTTCTCTTGAGTTGCATCTGCATTTGGCTTTGACATGAAATCAACTACAATTCCATCACCACTTCCGTCCATTGACTCAAAGTTAATTGTTCGATTATCACGAATGTGTACCAAATCTGATTCTTCCAACTTAGGACCTAAGATTTTTAAATAGGCATCTGCGAAATAATCAACATCATTTGCTTTTTCTGACATTGCCTTGTTATAGGCATTGATCAAACTGTATGTTGATTCAAAAATAGACATACGTTCTTCGTTTTCAATAAATTCAGTGGCCGGAATATCGTTGAATCCATGCTCTACGCCATTAAATATATGAATACCGCCTTTATCGTTGAACTCATACTTATATGTTTTGTCATAGATATATCCACGCATAACCTCGTCTACAATCTGATATGTTACGAAATATCTAGGTTTCTGAACTGTTGATTCATCATAAATCATGAAGCCTTCTCTTGGATCTAAATAGGTAATTCCTAGATTTCCATAATCGTCATTGAAATACAATTCATATCCTTTTCCAAATACACTACAAATCTTAGATAGTTCTGCATTGTTGTCGTCCTGATCATTGTATTTATCTAGCAAGTTGATATAATCATCAATTTCTTTTTTCTTAGATGACACTTTGATTGGAACGCCAATAAAAAAACCATTGAATGTATCAACAATGTATTTCGCAAAGTTGACCACCACACGGTTATCGGGTTTATAGGCTTCTTTGTTGTCTTGATGCAAGATTGGATAATCTCCAATATAGGCATCATATAGCTTTTTATATCTGTCTGTGATTAATGATTTATGCTTTGTTATCAATCCATTTAACACTTCAATGTTGAGGATATCTTTGTCGTCAGATAATTTAAATATCGTATCCGGTTTAATAATGTATGCGTTCATTAAATGCCTCCTTTAAATGTCCTTACTTTAACTCGACCAAATGCATATTTTTCAACTGCATAACGCATCGAGTCCATTAAGTGGTTGAAATCATCAATTGGACGATTTATTTTATTTCCTAATCTGTCTTCATCCCATGTGTAGTTTCCTATTTCAGTTATGAAATTAACACATCTTGGATGAATGATAATTTCGAAGTCTTGAATATACTGAATTCCATGTGTGATGGAATCCTTTCCCTTTTGTGACTTTTCAACACGAAGTCCATACCCTCTAAGCTCATCAATCGACTTAGGCTCTGCACAGTCCGCCGTGAAAGACTTCTTTTGATAATGTGAGCTTTCAATCTCCTCATAAAGCCTTTTATTAGAAAGACCTTTTTTATAAATTTCATCCCAAACATAGAGTTTCTTATGTTCTGTATCAATGAAACCTATAAAAACTGCAGCAGGATCATTTGTATAACCGAAGTCAATACCATTTACAGATTCACAGTCAATAACCTGATCTAGTGTAAATTCTTCTTCTTTCCAATTCTCATAAACCAATCCTTCAACAATACCCCAGTTACCAAGACCTGCCACCTGATATCGTCTAGGATTATTCTTCTTCATATTTTCAAACAACCTTAAATCGGCATCATCCAGCCATTCATTACACTTATAATTGGTTGTGATAGCCAATATATCAGGGTCATTCTCTGCATCAAAGAAACGTTTTTTAAGCCAGTGATGCTCATTCCATGGATTGAATGTAATCATCCACTGTTTCCAAAGATGAGGTGGCAGCTCACCACGAATTGACTCATCTAATGTATCAAAGTCTTTTTGACTTGTTATCTCATAGGATTCTTCAAGCCATGCCCAACACAAATACCCATATTCAACTGTGATAGATGTTACTTTTAATGGATCATCAAGACCTCTAAAAAGAATCTTTTGACCAGTTCGAAGATAGGTTGCTTCTAAAGGTGAATACTTGAATTCCCATAAGTTTTCAACTTCCAATCTTTTTGTTGCCCACTTTAAATCAGTAAAGCACGAATCTTTAAGTGTTCTATACGTCTTACGAACTACCAATGTATTCGACTGATCGTATTTCATCATGTTGTATATGATGCGCAATGCAGTTGTTTTCGACTTCTTGGAAGCACGAGAACCTTTGCATACATCATAACGACCTCTAAAGTTCCAATAGGACTTATATCCTTTTCCTACTAGTTCGGGTAACTTGATTATTTTAGTCTTCAAGTTCATCTTCTCCTTCGAACTTAGGAACTACGATTTCTGCTTGAACCTTATCAGTGAATAGTGCATATCTTTTTCCAAGTAATTCCGCAGCTTTATTTGCATCAGAAAGCTTTGCAGGAATCTCAATGATTTGAGGAACTTCTTCTTTGACCGTTTTCTTTCTTGGCTTTCCATCTCCTGTATCGACATACTCTGAATGTTCTTTTGTCACTGTAACGACAACAGATTCTTTCATTTCTCTTCGCATTACTTTTGTGAGGTATTCCATGACTGCTTGAACATCTGCCACATTGTTACTGTGCGCTTTTTCAAGACACTCATCCACATATTCTCTGATATGCGGTAAAGCCAATAACCTGGATGCATGCTTTGATGCATTATCTCGGCTCTTGCAATTCTTATAAACTTCCAAATAAGCATCCACTGCGTTCATCGTTATCAAATATTTCTCACAAAAAAGCTTTTGCTTTTCAGTCAGTTTAGCCATAGAATTCCTCCTTTCTTGCATAAAAAAAGCCAAGACCTCTGTCTTGACATAATTTCTTATGATATTAGTTTACCACGGAATTCCAGTTCCCTAGGGAACTCTTTTTATGTGAATTAAATCACAAAGAAAATCTTGTCACGATTTGTATTCACAGTTATAATAAGCATGTCGAAAGACAGCAACTAATATATAAATGAACTGTATAAATATCTGTATGAGGTTCGAAAAAGGAGGATTGCTTCAATCGTTTTATCACGGTTAAGCATAAAAAAGAGATGTACGCCAATACATCTCTTTTTTATTTTTTGAGGATAATTGCAACTAATATACCTACACCTGATTTTGGAGGTTGGTGTAGGATTTTTTATGTCACTAGCGTGACACTAAATATAAGATAACAACTAGAATAACTAAATATTCCATTGTTGTTAAAACTCCATAAATTATTAGCTGCCGTTACCCTCAACTTTCGTTAAGTTTTGCAGCACCATGTTGCTATATCCTCCTGGAAGCTTTTTATCACTTCGACTAGATAATAATAGCAATAATTTTAATAATTACAAGGACTTGAAAAGCAAACAAATTAATGCTTAACCTATACATAAAGCATACTCAATATATATTTTTTATAAAAAATTAATTCATCATATCAATTTACTTAATCCATCGCGTATATGTTTATACATTCCGCGCTTCGTATAACCATATTTTTCTGCAACATCCCATGCACTCATGTTCCAAAAGTATAGATCAAACAAAATATTCTGATCGCGCAAAGATAGAAGTTCTATCGCTTTACATTCGTTCAAACGTCTACGATAATAGTTGATTTCTGCCACCTTTTGAGATTCTTCCTCCATCATTCCTAAAGGACTTGTATAAGAACCATGAAAGGTCGGCATAGGAGCACTGGATTTCTCCTGCTCCTTTGTCAACCTAATTGGATTATGACTAAGCCCTAACATTTTATGATTCAGAACTTCTAGTTCCTCGTTTAATTCAATAATTCGATAGCAGCAATAATTAGCCGACTTCAAGTCATTCAACATTTGATTTACTTTTAATTTGTTCAATTTAACCACCTACTTCTTCTTTGCGACAACTGACCCTCTGTGCCAGGACTCTTCCCCACTACGATATCTGCGTTCATTTGCTCTTTCCTGATGTAGTTTGTACTCTTTCAATCCTAGATTCTCACGTTCAAGCTTTGCGATGTAATCAATGACATGATCCAGTTTATTATCCAGGTCAAACGATTCGTCTTTCGTTGCATTTCGAACGAAACGAAAGTAATTCAATAATGAATCGCATTCATCTTTGATTTCTTTGTTGTGAATATCATATTCAGTTAAGCTCATCACTTTGTCTCCTCGAATCCTTCATAAGAACTAGCGTACATACATTTGTATGCTCGCAAGTCCTTGTTCTTCTGTTCCAACTCATGCATCAACTGTTCATTCTGGCACTCCAGACTGTTGATCCTATCGGACACGATAACGGAATACAGCATCATCGCACCTAGCCCTCCGGCAAAGAACCCGATCATAAAGTAGATCACCCAACCACCTCACAATTTCTTAAAATCTCATTGATAGCTACATTAGCAGGAACGTTTTTAAAAAAACCTTGTTTCTTCAGGCCCGATAAAGCTGCATACCTGCTAATCGACTTATTGCCAGGTTCTCCCTCGAAGGCCCGTAATATATTGAATTCCTTCCAAGCTATCTTATATAGCGGCTCCTTATTTTCTCTTCTAGGCATCATAATCCCTGCCTGTCGTATCATTTGATTACCTCACATTTATTTAAAATTTCATCAATATCCATATCAGAAGTCATGTATTTAAAGTATCCATATCTGCCCATGGCATACAATGTAAGCCTTTTATCTCTTTCTGAAGATTCTTTTAATAGTGTCAAAAGATCATATTCAAATTGGCTTACTTTGAACTTACAAGCTTTATATTCAACAAATCCGTATTCTTGCAGAAGCATGACAAAATTCTCTTTGTCGATAGAATTAAGTGTTGTTCTTTGATATTTGTACTGAAGTAATTCATTCGACCTTCCATCTCTTGATGCCATATATTTTAGACAACATTTGCATCTACCTTCATACAATGTCATCACAAATGTAGATTCTGTGCCGCCATTATTAAACGTGTAGTGTTTTCTATCATATTTGAAGTGGATCACATCGTTATGTTTAATTGATGTAATCTTTAGCTTATCGAGATTTTCAATAACCAACTTTTTATTCTGCATCATCACATTCTTGTTCTAAGCTATCCAAATCAATATGTTGGCCACATTTCGGACAATACTCATATTCGTCATAACCGATTTCATATCTAGTGCCACACCGAGGACAAATCCACGTATCATACACAAGCTCGCCTTTGTAATATCCATCACCTTCTATATCAGGTGTTGTTGCCGTTTCTTTTTCGACAAGATCATATAGAGTATCAAGTAAATCATGATAATAGTCTGCGCCACGCACTTCTAATTCTTCACTTTGCTCAACATCAGGTGAAGTTAGCTTTGACAGTTTTTCAAACGCATATTGATATTCATTCATTTTAAAAATCCTCCCCTTCGTTTGAATCATCATTGTTCATGCTACTTCAAACATTTGATTCCATATCTTATGAATCTTTTCTTCATACTCTTCTTTTGAAACATACTTGATTGGCTTACCATTAAATACACTAGGATGTAATGTGAATCCATATTTCTGTTTCATTTCTTCTAAATCTTTTTCTGTCATGCCTTAACATCCTCATCTGCAGGCATTTCGTAAAATTGGCCTTTTTCACTTAAATGATAGCAATTTGTGCCGAAAGCTGGTGTGACTTTACTTGGATAAGGACATTCAATTTTTCCTTGAATTTCATCTAGTACCTTTAAAGCTTTTTCTTTGGTTGAATAAACACCTAAAGTATCACTTCCTGTACCCCAAAATCCTGATATAAAACATTTGTTTTCATCAACAAAAGTGACTAACACTTCATCAACGTTAGATAATATTCTTTTATTCTGACTTCTAATCCACATAACTTACTCCTTTATATTTTTTCTTAATTCTTTCACAAATCTTTTTAGCTCAAAATAAAGCAAAATTGGAAGTATAATCGGATAAAGGATTGTTACTAACCAAAAATAATCATATGCTAGATAACTGGTATCATTTACGATATATGAAATTATCATCCCAGCCACAATATAAACTCCAAAAAGCATTACAATCTCGACTATAAGCTCAATATCCATTAGTATCCCTCTTTCAGCCTTTCCATGTTGATCGCATTCTTTCTCATATAAGCTGCATAGACTTCTTCCAGGCAAAATCCTAAATGTTCACTTAGTGCCAATAGATACATCAATCGACTATCTGCAAGATCAATAATGCGTGTCAATGCAGTTGCTATTCCAAGGCCGATATCCATTTGTACCATAGGCATATAGTCACGAGGACTTTCTAAATCGTACCCGAGATCATCCAACAAATAGGTTCTTTTCCCATAAAACAATTCATAGATCAGGACAAAGTGGAAGACATCTACCAACTCTTCCAGGGCTTTATTTCTGTCGACTGGTTCCTGAGACTTCTTCCACCAGCACCAGTCGCCTTTGAGTTCATGAGTGAATTCACCAATCTCATCGAGTGTGGCTAAGTCAATCTGTTCCTTTGAAATCGTAGTCAAACCATACTCTTTCATGATGGCCGAATTCAGCTCATCTTGTTTCTTTAGCATTGTCTCAATCATGCGTAGTTCTGAGTCTTTCATTACTTTTCCTCCTTGTTGTCTTTTGAGAAAATCCATTCAAGCGTTTTGAACAGATCTTCATTTTGTTTTTCCTGCTCTTTCAGCAAGGCTTTGTGTTTTTCTAGATCCACTCCGCCAAAATATGCATCCATATTGCTTAGGCCATACATGATCTGTTCTTCTTCAGTGAATGGAAGGTTATTCTGGTCATGCCCTTCTGGATCTAGAACGAAATCATATTCATCTGGAGTTCCGCAGCCATTCTGCAGATTGAAGTACTGGATGTGTCCTTCATCATCCAGGTACAATCTGTCGTGTTCGTTTGTTCCGACCATGTGGATGCATTTCGTGCAGTAGTCTCTCACGTAGATGGCCGGCATCTTTATACAGTCAAAAATCATCATTTTCGATTACTCCTTTAAAACTTCGCCATTCTTCATCAGAAAGGCAAATCATCTGATGCAATCTCAAGAGCATCAACTTCGGCTTGTTGAGTCAAGCTTTGCGCATACTGCACATTCGATTGATTGTAATTCCTTGTCTGAGCTCCATACGATTGATTCTGAGCGTAACTTTGAGTGCCATAGGTATTTGTAACCCCTAGAGTATTTTGCTCGTTAAAATCATTTCTAGGTGTCAAAAACTGCACGTTCTCTGCGATGACTTCTGTGACATAGACTTTCTGTCCTTGCTGGTTGTCGTATGAACGTGTATTGATTCGGCCTTCGATGCCTAGCTGATTGCCTTTCTTCTGGTACAGCTGGATGTTGTCGGCCAGTTTGTTCCATGCAACGCAGTTGATGAAGTCTGCCTCTTGCGTTCCATCCTGGTTTTGCCTTCGACTGACTGCCAAGGTAAACGAACACACGCTTGTTCCGCTCTGTGTCTTTCTGAGCTCTGGATCACGTATCAATCGGCCAATCAGAACCACTCTGTTGATATCCTGCATAAACTCACGCTTTCAATCCGCAATCATTCGCGATTGCCTGCATAGATTCGGCCATCATCTGACGCATCTTTTTTGTGTCTGCAGTAACCAAGTCGACCAGGTCGTTGAATTCCGCCATGTTGATCGTGCTCTTGAAAGCTTGATACTTCTCAACAAGCGTCGGCTCAACTTCTGGTTCTTCTTTCTGGATGGATTCAACCGCCTTAGGTTCTTCTGGTTTCTGCTTAGGTTCTGCATTGACTACGACCTCCGTTTTTTCTTCTGTGTGCTTTTTGACAGCAGGTCTTCCACGTCGCTTTGCTACTTTCTCGACGATATCCGATTCACGAATGTTCATGCCGTTGATTCGGTATGGTGCTACGTTGTCTGTATCGTCAACGTAAGCGATAAGTCCTTGCTTATCCACTCCTGCACAGTGATAAACGACTTTATCACCAGGAGCGTATTTGAGTTCTTGTTTTTCGGTTTGTTTTTTAGTTTTCATTTTCACAGTTCTCCATTTTTGAGTTTTTTCCGCAGCTGCACTAATTCGCTATGCAGTTGCTCTTCTGACATTTGGACTGGTTCAGCATAGAATTTCTCATCCAGTTGGATTGCTCCGATTCCTGGATTGTCTTCTTCACGTTCCGCTTTGCTCCATTTCTTCAAAAGTCCTCTCCAGTCCCTGATAGGATCGTTGCCTGTCTTCCATCCGGTGGATTCGTAGTGTTTCCAAAACTTTTTGGCATCTACGTTCAAGTTGTGTTCTTGGATGTAATCCACGATTTCTGAAATTGACGGTTTAACAAAACGGTCAGTCCAGTCAGTCTGTACATTTTCGTTTTTTGCACTTTTTGACGAAGCCGTACTATCTAACTTCTGACTACTGACTGACTTATTTCTAGACTCTAGACTCTTATCTCTAGACTCTAATCTCTTATCGGACAATGTCCTTTTTTTGTCCGAGACAATGTCCTCTACTTTGTCCTTCGATTTTTTCTCTGTTTTTGAGCTCGTTTTTCGAGTGTTTTTTGAGCCTTTTTTAGGACTCTTTTCAGGCGGATTTTTCTTCTTATTTTCACGATACAATCTCTTTTTTTGTGCCCATCCGGTTTCTGATCCAATCATCGATTCATAGTTTGCAATCTTCATCACATTGTTCTCAGATACAATCAGTCTTAAATTCTGGAATAATTCAAGGGCCGCTCTGACTGTGTCTGCGGAAAAAAACTTTGTGTCACGTGCAATTTTATCGACAGTGTATGGAACTAATATATTGCCAATTTTCGAGGCTAAAACACCATTTGTATTTGATGTCATGGTGCACAACTTTATGTATAGGGTTACGTATTTACATCCGTCTTCCTGGGATAAAAGAAAATCGATTGCGTCACTTTCGAAAAAATCAGTCTTCAACTTGATCCAATAATAAACTTTGCTATTATCCTTGATTTCCGACATATGCAATCCTTTCTATTCTTCTTTTGGTTCTATTTCATTTATAACTACCATTACGCTTGGTTTCTGTGCATATCTCTTGAAGACATGCAGGTCTGATACTTGCTTATCATCTTCGAAAGCCACTTTATTTAAAGAGTCCAGTACAACTTTTGCAATGTTGTCGGAATCTGGCTTCTTTTGTGGTTGGATTTCATTTGCGAGCATCTTATTTAGTTTCACTTTTGATACATTCTTAGGTGGTGAGAAATACGCGAAAATCTTCACTTCCAGGGACCCTTCCAGCATGCTTGGAGTGCCACACTGTTCCATGAAGCTTAATCGTACTAGATTCTCATATTCAACTGTTTTAGGTGGTGTATGCACACTTACATACTTACCACGATTAGAGAATCGAGGTCTTCCTTTGGACCCCGGTTCTCCTGGTACTACAAACTGATAACGCATTATTCTTTGATTTCTCCGGTCACTGGATTTTCACCAGGTTGTTCCTGATATTCTGCATCGAAGAATTCATTTGGAACATCTGCCATATCTTTTTCAATCGTTGTCTTGATTGATTCATCTGTATTCACTTGCTTAACAAATTCAGTTTTCAAAGGAGCATATTTTAGCAATTTCTTTAAAACTGTTTTCTTGGCCATTTCATCAAAGTTTGTTTTCCATGGACCGCTGCTATATGACTTGGAATATTTTTTCGCATGATCAAGAACATCTTCATACGACATGACCTGGAATCCTTGGCCACCATTCACTAATTTGAATGTTGCATAATAATAGATTGGCTTACCTCGATTTGTTCTTGCAGGTTTATGTTTAAGCACTGGATCCATTCCTAGTTCATACTCAAACTCATCATTTTCATAAACAACTTGAGCATCAATCATCTTGACTTCACCTGAACGATATGCCAGGTCAATCAATCCCTTGTAGCCAATCTGGAACTGACAAGCTCCGCCATACGGAATCAAATAGGCTTGTCCTAACGGAGTGTTTGGTTCCAGCCCTAGTTGTGCTGCATTCATCATTGCAGCCAAGAATGACTGTGGAGTACATGCTGCCAATTTATCATTATTAGATACTGCAGATAATGCGATACGTGTAAATCGTTCTGGAGTCATTACACTAGGCAATGCCTTCGCGATTTCTCCTGACATCACAGAAATGTAATCTTTAATTGTTTGTGGCTGTTTTTTTGCCACTTTATTCGACTGCGTCTTTGCAATCATTCCTTGTTGATTTGTTGTTGTCATAAATATTTATCTCCTACTGTTCTTTGACTAAAAATCTTCTCATTTTTCTTTGAGTTAAGTATTGATCATAAAGTTCAGGCTCATCTTTTCTGAATTCTTTAGTATCGAATGTATTTGATACCGATGTTTTCCATGTAACTTTGAATTTGTCAGATGTTCCAATACCAGAATCACCTAAGTAGTTCTTAACTTCATTCTCATGTTTCTTTTGAATTTCCTGGAGCTCCTTGATTTTATCTTTGACAAGCTTCAAAGCATCCAGTTCCGTCTGCAATGGAGTTAGATCCACAATGTTGTCTTCATCGTTTTCAACCGGATGAAGTTCACTGATTGCTTGTGCAGTGGAATCCGAACCATCGATTGGCGGTTCAATATCCTTCTCAACACAGTTCCAGAACTCTTTCTCCTGCTCGATCAGTGCATTGACTTCATCATCGCTTCTAAGAACCTCGTAGCAATACAAGTCAACTCCAGGAATATAAATAGCTATATACCACTTAGAAAGACCTGTAACCGCCATATAATGCATGCACTGTGCATAATACTGAGGTGGAATGTTTCCTTTCTGATACATATCTTTGTTGTATTCAGACGTGGTCTTGATTTCTAGACCTGCGTCTTCTCCAACAACCAATCTGTCAACGTTGGCCAACATGAATGGATGATCTACAGATTGAAATGAAAATCCACTCTTTCGACATTTCTTGCCAGTTTCTTCTTCCCAACGTCTGGCCACATAAGCTTCCGCATCTCGACCAAATCGCATACGCTCATTGTCAATGTTCTTATGGATTCGGCCAGTCTTTTCACACCATAGTGCATAAGCCGATTTGTATTTGTTCATGCCTAGAACGGAACCGGCATCAGAACCACCGATTCCCTTCAGACGATTGTCCAGCCACTCTTCATGAGTAGCTGGTAACTTGTGTTTTGTCACTTTATTCATCTTCATTTGATTCATCCTCTTTTTCTTCTTCTGGTTCACCTGGATCATCGATGTAACGATTGTCGTTCCATTCTCTCCAGTCATCAATATCCTTAAAGAATGGCATCGCTATTCCTCCTTGAATGGTGGATGTTCCGCTAGAAATCTGTCCATTTCATCATCGTGGCATTCTCTACAGACTGCATATCCAAATCCGTATGCAGTATGTACTTCTCTCGATGTGTACATCTCACCATATTTGTGTAATCTGCCACATTGTGCGCATGGCACCATCTTTTCCATGTCTTCTTCATACGTTCTACATTCATCAGGAAGAAGAATGTCTTCATATTCATGAAGTTCTACATTGTATTTTCTTGCCTTAATGGACATAGCACTTGCCTCTTTTCTTTTTGCTGTTAATATCGCAATAACTTCTGATTTTTTGATTCATCCTAGCATTGAACGCATCTACTGCACTTTCGAAGCAATCAGCTATCTGATCTGCTTCTAGATCGAATATAGATCCAATTGCATATATACTAGGATTTGCATGTGCTTCAATATCCAGCATAGGCGAAATTCTAACTTCATACGCACTGTCTAAAGATTCCAAGTATTCTTTAAGTTCAGATTTGATTTTCGCAAGATCATCAGGATTGTTAGATTTTGCGATATCTTCCTTTAATTTATCGAATCTTTCCTTGATTTCATCGATTTGAGCATTTCTTTTAAGTATTTCCTCTAAGCTTGCTTTTATTGGTTCGCGGTATCCCTTTTTTTCCATATTGATGTCTCCCACCTAATGAATCTGATGATCGACTTTGTTCATGTTGATTTGTCTTTCAAGCTCTTTGGAAAAAGCCTGCGTACACGCTTTGAAACATTCAGTGATTAGATCAGGCTTCATGTTTGTAGTAATTCCAAAGATTAAAGCACCGGCTTTTGATTCACCAGTTACAACTGGAGTATCGAATCCAGGAATCACTCTCAATTCAAATGCTGCTCCGCAATTCTTAATTAGATTCTGGAATTCTTCTATAATTGCGTCACCCTCTTCTTTTGATACATCACCTTGTAGCTTTTCATAAAGCTCATTTAGTTTGTCATTCATTCTTTCATATTTTTTCGACTCATCATCGAATTCATTCCCACTTTTTTTCAATACAAATTGTTTCATTTTTGATTTTCTCCTTTTTACCTTTTACTCAAACCCTGCAACCTGGATATCACAGTCTGCTGATAGCCTAAATTCGAACCATTTTTTTTGCTTTATCTTAGGAAGTTTTACGAGTTACAATTATGGATTTTTTTCTGACGTGCTTGCAATTATAACGTGTTTTTTTGAGTAGGATAGGAGTATTGAAATATCATCAATCCGTTAAAGAAATATATTTTTTTAGCAGACCACGTCACTTACGGCAATACCCAGGTTGCAAGATTTGAGTTATTTGTTTATAATTTAATTGTTCATTTTTGATTGGCCACTTTCACATGAGTGGTCTTTTTTTACATTAAATTCCATAGGAACCTTCTTTCATTACCACACTTGTTTGTACAATAAGATAAAGTTCAACACTGTAATGATGATTGCGAATGCATACATAATAAACAAATCATCCTTTTCATCCTTGCTGATTCCACCCTTTTCAAAGATTACCTGGACATTCACTTCCGGTTGTTCCTTGACTGGTTGTCCAAAATTGAAATTAGGAATCTCCAATTGACTATCCATTACAGCATCTGCTTGTTTAGTCTTTGCTTTCGTCGATACATTTTCTTTTGGCATGTTTAAATCCTTCACTTTCTATTTTTTCCATTACTTCATCCAATTTAAATCTGAAATTGAACTCTTCAATATCCTGCATCCCCAGATAATATAGAAGATCAATATCTTCATGATTGAATACGTAACAATGGTCTTTATCCATATAACCTTCTGGCCATGGACATCCTGCATAGTCATACATTTTCTTTGTCTTTACATTTTGTTGAAGTCTTCCGATAATCATCAACTTCTTAGTTCCTTCTTTAAGAACTACGACACTTCCGAGAGGTAATAATTCTTGCATGTTCTACTCCTTTCTATCTGTTGTGGTGTGCTGCGCAAACCTCCGCCATGTATAATGAATACTGTAGGAGGTATAAAATAAATGAATACTAATTTTGAAAATATAAACCTTTATATCAACGAACGATATAAATTGTTCTGTTTAAGATGGACCAAGAAACAAGTAACAGAGGCTTACCTTGGTAAAGACTCTACCAGAAAGCTTGCTGCATTACATTTTCTTAAAGCCCGTTATGAATTCAGTGATACTACAAAGGCCGATGTTATGACTTCTGCCTTCTATGAACTGACAGACACTTACTTCAGATACTGTGTCTGGAGAAGAAACAGGTTCTTCTATGGAACACTGTGGCCTCAGCTTGTTGCGGGTATCACATCTCTAATAGTCTCAGTACTAACAGTAGTAGTACTAATGAGCTTAGGACTGCGATGATCAGATGATATTGCAGTCTTTTTTTATATAGAACCTGGAAGAACTCTTCTGTTGCTTCATCGATTCCATATTCCTTAATAAACTGTTTTCTCAGCCTTTCATAATCTTCTTTTGTTTCATACATATGGGGTTTCACTTACTCCTTTCTACTACGTTCTACTACGTTTTACTATGTTCTACTCCGTTCTGGTGCAGCACTTGAGGTGCCACTTCTTACTGATCAACATGATTTGGTTACTGTTTTGTGTGCGAACACTTTTGTCCGATTAATTTTTAGATATTAGAGCAATAATTAGTTTTGGAGGCGATTCTTCACCTCATTCTTTTATGATAAAAACAAAACAGCGTCTATTTCTTTTGATTTGCGAACAAGAGATATTTTCATGTCATTCAGATTTTGCCATGTCAGTATGATAAGGGGACCTCATATTTTAGAATCTAGATTCTGCGAATGTTTGTAGGTAGCGCTAGAACCATGATTCTTGACGATAGCAATGAGCACTAATGGAATCTATTCCTTCCTATGCTTGAAATGACACCTCAAGTACTGCCCAGAGAAATTTTTTATTTATGTGCGTTAAGTAAGGGTTACACTAATCTTTACTTTCTTTAAAAGCTGGATTTCATTGTGAAGTTCAGCTTCTTTTTGTTCTACCAAGGCCACATTAAAGCCTCCGTCTACGAACATTTTATGAAGCTCCTGACTTAACTTTTCGATTCTTTGATAATTGTCGATTGTAATATCAACCTGTTTGGGTTCTACTTTTAAGCTCATATTCATTCTCCCTTTGTATGCTTTTTTAGGTCATCCAGTATTCTATTCAGCATATTTTGCCAGTCCTTATCATGTTTGTTCAGATAATGGATTCCGACTGTGTTGCCTATGATCATTGACACAAAGAACGACACGATCAAACTGGTAAAAGCTGAATAGACAAATATAAGTGCATAATTCATTTTCTTTTCTCCTTTGTATGCTGCAAGCATACTTTTTCTGATTTAACCTGTGATACAATTTTCCTTTGAAAGGAGGTGTATCTAATGGCAAGAGCTAGAGTTAAAGTTGTTTCAGAAACTTCTACTGGACTAAACAACAGAGTGAGTATCAACGGCGTTGTATACACGAATACCCAAGCTTACAACAAAGCTGTGAGAGGCGAAGTAAATGGGTATCACGGTGTAAAGAACTCTGATGGCACTAAGTTCATTCGTAGTAATCCAGATAAAAGCACTAACAACAATCTAGATAAATAGGGACTCGTTAATTCGAGTCTTTTTCAATTAAGACCTCATAATCATCATCTGTGATTTCTTTGATTCCTTCTTCATCCTCAAAGATACGAGTGATGACTGAATTGTCTGATTTTCGAATTACTGTAATCTGCATATATTCTCCTTTGTATGCTCGTAGCATACTTTTTCTGATTTTCTATGTGATACAATCTCCTTTTGGAAGGAGGTGTATGTAAATGTCAAATCAGCACGTGACTAAACGTTCAGATGGTAACTGGCAAGTTCTTGGTGAAGGTAACTCCAGAGCTACAGTTGTTACTAAAACTCAAAGAGAAGCCATCAGCAAAGCAAGAGATATTGCTATCAACCAAAGAGCTGAAGTCGTCATCCATGGTGTGAATGGCAGAATCCGTAATAAGAACAGCTACGGAAACGACCCTTGCCCACCTAGAGACAAGAAGTAGATTACTCTTTCGGAACCAATCTAACGCTTAAATGAGAACTAGTTATTTCAACACCATCACTGTTGATAATGACTAGTTTTTCTTTTGTTTTTGCGTCTTCAATAATTAATTCTTTCCAATCATTGGATAGAATCTTTGATGATTCATCTTCTCCCATATAATTCCTTTCCTCCCATCCTCAAGTACCGCACCAATGTAAATTGGCTTATCCCCACATCTCCTTACATGCTTTTTTGAATTCAGGAAAAACGTTGGTAAACATACTGATAGGAACCTGTTTGGCACCACAAATAACCTTAGATACATTTGAACTCTTGTATTCCTCAGATTCCTGAACCATATGGATCATCCGATATGCCATTACTTTGTTGATTCCTAGTGACATTACGTCTTTGTATCCTAATAATGTTTTTGCCATGCGTCTTCCTCCTTTCTGTGGTAGTTATTAGTAGTATTCTTTAAAATAAGTTTAATATTTTTAAACTTTTTCTGTAAAAAAATAATATCCTACTTGGTCTTTCGGAATATTTAACATATCGCATATTTTAACGATATCATCTCGTGAAAATGGCGTTTTACTTTGCATTTTTCGAGACATTGTATTTTCAGATGTTCCAAACGCTTCTGCAAATTGGTTTTGACTCCCATATTTCTCGATCATTTTAGCTTTTAAAGCGTTAAAATCAAACTTCATTTTTAACACCTCCTTCATTTGACAACTAAAGTTTAACTTTATTAAACTCTTTTGTCAACACGTTTGTTTAATTTTATTGAACTTTATTGTTGATTTACTTAATTTTGTTCAATATAATTAAATCGTGAGGTATATAAATATGTCAGAAATTAAAGATAGAATTATTGAAGCATTAAAATACAATAGAATGAGTGCAAAAGAACTTAGTGATAAAACTGGTATTCCAAAATCGTCTATATCTCAATATATGAGCGGATATGCCAAACCGAAACATGACCGAATTTATCTAATTGCTAAAGCATTACACGTTGATGAAGCTTGGTTGATCGGCTATGATGTTCCGATGGTTAAAGAGACATTCACACAGAATCTCCCCCCAAACGAAAAAAATCTCTTGGACATATATCGCGACCTGGATGATAAAGGCCAGCACACAGTGGATACAGTCACACAAATGGAATATGAAAGAGTTAAAGGTGGCAGTACTGCCATATTGAAGAAATAGGAGGTGTTTTAAATGGAAGAAATTAATATTTATTGCGATGAAAGCTGTCATTTAGAACATGACACTGCACCGTATATGGTTTTAGGCGCAGTGTATTGCCCTAAGTCAAAATTAAAAGAAATCAATCGTAGAATTAAAGAAATTAAATTAAAGTACAATGTTAAACAAACTTCAGAAATCAAATGGACAAAAGTATCTGATTTAAAATTTAATATGTACCAAGAGATTATTGATTATTTTTTTGACGATGACGATTTATCTTTTAGGTGTGTAATAGCTGATAAAAAGCATTTACAGCATGACAAATTCAATCAAACGCATGATGATTGGTACTACAAGATGTATTTTAATTTGCTAAAAGTAATTTTTAATCCTTCGAATAAGTACAATGTTTACTTAGATATAAAAGACACGCATTCAGATGAAAAAATTAAGAACCTTATGTCTGTGTGCAGAAATAGTAGATATGACTTTTCAGGAAAAATTATTAATAAAATGCAACCAATAAGATCCAATGAAGTCCAAATCATGCAAATTACAGATATACTAATCGGCGCTATTGGGTACATAAATCGTTACGATTTAAAAAATGAAGGACTAAACCAAGGAAAAATTAAATTGATTCGAAGGATTCAAGGTAGGAGTGGGTATTCATTAAAAAAATCAACGTTGTATCGTGAAAGTAAGCTTAATATTTTCGTGTGGGAGGCAAATTACCGTGAAAAATACTAACTGCAAATGGTTGCCGGAAACTGTTTCCCTTAATGATTATAACGGTGATTTTGAAGCTTATTTCAATTACCTGTATAGTGTTTTCATTCGAGATTTGATAAAAAATCAACCAATTTTTAAAGGTTTACGAGTTGGAGCACGTAAACATCCAGAACACAATGGAAAACATGAAGGATTCTACCATTTAACAAGTAAAGACTACGAAAAAACGGGATACGAAAACCGGATATTTGACCCAAGGCGAAGTGAAAGGCTGCCTTGGATTAAACCAATAATCGAAAATTATGGTTGCAATAAAACATGTTGCAAAAAAATCAAAACATGGAAAGAAAGAAAAAATAGAATACACATTTTGTTTGAAGATGAATATTATGTAATCGTACTAGATGAACGTAAAAACTATTATGTAGTTGTAACTGCATACTATATTGAAACAGAACACAATTTACAAAACTTATTAAGACGATATGAAAAGGCAAAAGGCGCACTAAATCGTACGCCTTAAGGAACTCCTTCTACTCTAGTAGATGAGCTAACTTTCAATTTTCACTCAAATTATAAAATGCATTTTGTTTGTTGTCAACAAAAAACGTGCTCATCTATATTATCAAAACTTTGTGTGAACGTCAAATTTATCTTTAAAATCAACAAAAAAAACACCTGGACTTTTACATCCAGGTGTTCTTATTTTTATCCATGAAATTAACGATATCTTTGTCGGCTTGCGGAAACCAGTGCGCATAAATGCGTAATACTGTGTCTAATTCGTCGCCTAAGCGTTTTGCGATATCGTAGGCGGAAAAATTAACCTTCCCCCCTGTAACCATATTGTTTATCATAAATGACGCGCTAGAGTGTCTTAAATCGTGCATTCGTAGCATTGGTAGTTTTTCTTCGTCTTTTAATCGCTTATTTAATGAGTTTACACTATTTTGTAGTTGGTTTGTGACCTTCGCTCTACTGAATGGAATATCTATTCCGTAGATGAAAGAGTCTTCTGGAACATCCAATCTTGATTTCAATGACTTGTATTCATCAGCCAAAAACTGTGGCATACTAATTTGTCTGTAGCTGTTTTGAGTTTTTGGTGTTGTACATTTTTTTATTTTATCATTCCATGTCTTATTGATCGTGATTGTATTGTTCTCAAAATCCAAATCTTTCCATTGAAGTGCAAGAGCTTCTCCAATGCGTGTGCCCATATAGAATTGGTTTGTGAACAACAAATGGAATATTGTCGAATCAACGTTGTCGATAAATTTATTGAACTGTTCTTCAGTCCAATACATCATTTCTTCTTTATGCAGGTTTGGATTCTTTTTCAAATCCACTCTGCTGCATGGATTATCAGTAATGTATTGGTGCTTATTAGCGTAGTTCATGACCGCTTGTATGCGTAGGTAGTATTGATGTACTGATGAGAACTTATTCTTGCTTAGAAGTTCTTCTAGGACGTCCTGGATGTCTTTTGTGGTGACTTTCTGCAATAGCTTATCGCCTAATGCATTTCTCCATACCTTGAACATAACAATATGATTTTTGTAAGTGGATTCTTTGATTCTTTTTTCTGAGAATTCCATGTAGATGTCTATCATATCGTTCAGTGTCATTTTGGATCCAGGATTTTTCAAAGATTCTTTAAACAAAACTTCGGCTTTGATCGCATCTTGCTTTCTGTCAAAACCGCGCTTTTTGTATTGCTTGGTTTCATTTCCTACTCTGTAAGAACCGTAGTAATACCATTTGTTTGTGTCGTTGTCTCTTTTTACCGCCATAATATTTTCCTCCAGCATCTTATTTTATCAGAGCTAGAGTCATATTTAAATATAAATTTATGCCGTTTTTATGCCAAATATTCTTATTTTGCTTTAAATAAGGTAGATTGGACTTTTAACTAAGAAAGTCTAAAAAAGTCTAATTTCTTCAAGTTTTTTTACAGGTCCATAGCTTCTACGATAGAAATCTTGAAGTCCATATTGATTTAATGCTTCAATATGTGCCTTTGTAGGATACCCTTTATGTTTAGCTAAACCATACTGTGGATACATTTCATCTAGTTTTTTCATCCAACGATCTCTGGTTACTTTTGCTAAAATACTTGCAGCCGCAATGGATAATGATTTTTGATCTCCCTTTACGATAGCTTGAAAAGGTTTATCAATATCAGGTAATGGCATCGCATCACTTAACACAAAATCACATTGTGCCTTATTTGCGATTTCCATCATCGCCTCTTGTGTGGCACGATAGATATTCTTTTTGTCGATTGTCTTTTCATCCACAACTAAAATTTGATAATACAAAGCATCTTGAATAATTGTTTTAAACAACGCTTCACGTTTTTTCTCACTCAACTTCTTAGAATCGTCAATCAACTCATTATGATATCCCTTAGGAAAAATTACACCAGCAACCATCAATGGCCCGGCAATAGGTCCTCGTCCTGCTTCATCCATTCCTAGAACACTTTGATTTTGATCCCAATAATCATGTTCTAAAGGTCTATCAAGCATGTGGTTTCTCCCAAGTAATCAAGCCACATTTATTTTCTCGAATATCTTTGACAAAACTTAACATCAAACGATTCTCATCGATTTCACCCTTTAATAAATAACCACGTTTTATGGCAATATTCTGTAATGTTTCATAAGGTGCATTCGCAATTTCTACATGATATACACTATCAAAGATTTCTGGTTTTTCGCTCATTAAATATTCACAGGCAAATAAAGCTAAATCATCCATATTTACAACTTGATCTTTTATAGAACCTAATAAGGCTAATTTCAAGCCTACTTGTTGATCCTCAAATTTAGGCCACAAAACTCCTGGTGTATCTAGTAATTCTAGAGTTTGTCCTACTTTGATCCATTGAAGACTTTTTGTCACGCCTGGACGATCTCCTGTTTGAGCTGCCTTTCTTTTCGCAAACGTATTGATAAATGTGCTTTTGCCAACATTTGGTATTCCACATACCATAGCTCGTAATGCCCTAGGTTTCATTCCTCTACGCTTTTGTTTTTCAATTAAATTTATACATAATTCATTTGATGCCTTAATCAATTGTTTTGAGAAATTTTCATGAATAAAATCCAACGCTAACACTTTTTGATTCTCTGTTTCTAAGACATTTACCCATTGTTTCGTAAGCTCTTTATCTGCCTTATCTTTCTTCGATAAAAGAATCAATCTTGGCTTATTTTGAATCAATTGATCCAACATTGGATTCTTGCTGGCATCTGGCATTCTTGCATCACGAATCTCAATCACAAAATCTACCTTTTTTAAATTTTCTTCCATTTGCCTTTTGGCTTTGGTCATATGACCTGGAAACCATTGTACATTTGCCACTAATCTTTCACTCCTATATCTGAAATTGGTAATAAGACTAACATTTTCTTTGCGAATAATTGTGATTTCTTAACAGGACCTACATATCTAGAATCTTTAGAATAGGGTCTATTATCTCCCATCACATAGTATTCATCATCCCCTAGTTTCACTTCTTCAAAATCTTGAACATCCGTATTATCTGCATTTGGTACCTTGTTGAAGTAGCCAAATTGATCTACACATGACTGGCGATAATCTGGATCAATATATTGCGTCTCATCCAATACTTTTCCATTAATAAATACGATATCATTTACACAACTTATAGTATCTCCTGGCATACCAATAACACGTTTTACCCAATGTGTTTTTTGTCCTTTTTCTTCCATAGTTACGACAACGATATCTCCTCGTTTGACACCATTTAAGAGTACACCTCCAACATTGGTAAAGCCAAATTCACCATCTTTTAATGTTGGATACATACTTCTTCCATCAACACGTACTGGATGTGCTACAAAGTTCACAAATAATAAAATGACGATGGCACTTACTACAAAAACTTTTATAAACCCTAGTATATCTTCGAGTAATGTACGTTCATCATCCTCGTTATATCTTAACTCACTTTTTTTAGCTTTCTTCATAATTTTCTATCCCCCTAATTGTATAAGTCTATTATAAATCTATTTAGAAAAAAAAGTCTGAAAATCAGACTTTTTTAAACAATTAACGAACTTCTTTAAGACGAGCAGCTTTACCTGAACGGTTACGTAAGTAAGATAATTTGTTACGACGTACTTTACCGTGACGAACTACTTCAATGTGGTCAATGATTGGTGAGTGTAAAGGGAATTTACGTTCAACACCAATTTGGTTAGAAATCTTACGAACAGTAAATGTTTCAGAGATTCCTCCACCTGCACGTTCAATTACAACACCTTCGAATACCTGGATACGGCTCTTGTCACCTTCTTTGATTTTAACGTGAACACGAACAGTACTACCAGAACGGAATGCTGGAATGTCAGTTTTTAATTGTGATTTTGTTACTTCATTAACTAATGCTAAGTTCATTTTCTTTTCTCCTTTTCTTCTAATATTTGGTTATCAGTTCATTCACACAATGTGCCAGCGGAACTACCTATGCGTAAACGCCTATTTATATTATCATGTCAACCCATTTTACGCAAGATTAATTTTTGTTTTTTAACACGGTATCAACTACTTTTTGATCTTCTTTATCTAATTCTAAATTTTCTAATAGATCCGGACGATATAAGGCAGTTCGTTTCAAAGATTCTTCATGGCGATATTTTTTAATATTCGCATGATGACCACTCAATAATACATCAGGAACTCTTTTTCCATTATATACTTCAGGACGAGTATATTGTGGATATTCTAAAAGCCCATTTGAAAATGAATCATCATCGCTTGAATCCTGCCTAATAACACCAGGTAAGATACGTAATATGCAATCACACATAACCATACATGCACTTTCTCCACCGGTTAAGACAAAGTCACCTAAAGACATTTGAATATCCACATAATCACGAATTCTTTCATCAAAGCCTTCATAATGTCCACATATAAAAATTAAATGTTCCTTTAAGGATAATTCTTTTGCTATTTGTTGATTAAACGTTTTGCCTTGAGGTGTTAATAAGATGACTGTACTATTTTCTGTACGAATCGATTCTAATGCATCTAATATTGGTTGGCACATCAAAACCATTCCGGCTCCACCACCATAAGGCGTGTCATCTACATGACCATGTTTTTCTTTTGTAAATTTTCGAAAATCAATCGTTTCAAATTCAAACAAATCTTTTTCTTTGGCACGCTTAAGAATACTTGTCGTCATTAATGGTTCAAAATATTCTGGGAATAATGTTAATACTGATATTTTCATCGTAAGCCATCCATTTCACGAATTATGATTTCACGCGTATCTTTATTTACATCTACAATAAATGCTGGTACAAAAGGTAATAAAAAACTTGTATTTTTTGATTTTACACGAAGTACTAAATTGGCACCTGTTTCTAATATATCTACAACTTCACCAAGATTTTCTTTTTTCTCATTATATACAGTACAATTCATCAATTCATGATAATAATATTGACCTTCTTCAAGTTCTGGTAAATCATCTTGAGCGATGAATAGATTCTTTGTCTTTAATTGTTCTGCTTTTTCAATGGAATCAATTCCTTCAAAATAACAATATCCAAAACCTTTTTGTTCGCGATAGCGCACTACAGTTAAAGTACGACCATCTTCTAAATGTAAGACTCTTCCTTTTTCAAAACGATGTTGGGGATCATCTGTCACAAGATATAATTTACATTCACCCTTAAGTCCATGCGTATTGATGATTTGAGCTACTTTTATCATATATCCTCCTAAAAAAATCAGGATGTGAAATCACATCCTAATACGCTTCAAATTTTACTGAAATTCTTTTGTGTACATCACGTGCCGCAATAGACATCATCTGACGAATACTGCTAGCCATAATTCCTTTGCGACCAATTAAACGGGCAACATCTTCACTATTGGCATATACATACAATAAAATTTCATTTTCATTTGTAGTTGCCATTGTTTTTACAGATAATGCTTTTTGATCATCTACAAGTGGTAAACAAATGTCTAATAATGTTTTTTCTAAATCAATCATTATTTTGAACTTTTAGCTTCGTGCATTTCTTTTAAAACACCTTCGTGTGATAAAATTGAACGAACTGTATCAGTTGGCTGTGCACCATTGCTTAACCATTTCTTTGTTAATTCTTTGTCTAAAGTAACTTTGTTTTCAGTTTTACTTGGGTTGTATGTACCAATTTGTTCGATGAAACGACCATCACGAGGACTACGTGAATCAGCTGCTACTATACGGTAGAAAGGAGCACCCTTTTTACCCATTCTTTTTAAACGTAATTTAACCATATTTAAATTCCTACCTTTTCTAATTTATTAAAGCTCATAAAGAATAACATGAATAATATAAGGTGTCAAGTATTTTTACTTTACACCTTATATTTTTTATTTTTTCTTCTTTTTCTTTTTAGCCTTCTGTTTCTTACTACCAGTATGCTTTGACATACCTGGCATTCCACCGCCACGTTGCATATTCTGCAATCCAGCCATATCTGGAAGTTTTACCTTGCCACTCATCATCTTAGTCATCATCTGCATTTGTTCTAATTGATTAATCAGACGATTGACATCCATGACTTTCACACCTGCACCCTTGGCAATACGATTTTTTCTTGATGCTTTTAAACAGGATGGATTTTCACGTTCATACTCCGTCATAGATAAAATAATGGCTTCACTCTTTTTCATTTGTGAATTCATTTTTTCATCATCTAAATTTTTAGCTACCTTATTAATACCTGGAATCATATTCATCATTTTCTGCATAGATCCCATTTTAGAAACTTGGCCTAACTGTGCTAATAAATCATTGAATGTAAAAACACCTTGTTTCATTCGTTCAGCTGTTTTTTTCTGAACTTCAATATCCAATTTATCTTGAGCTTGTTCAACTAAAGTGACAATGTCTCCCATTCCCAAAATACGATCAGCCATACGATCTGGGTGGAACTCTTCTAAATCATCCACCTTTTCACCATTGGATACAAACAATACTGGTACATTTGTGATAGATCGAACTGACAACAATCCACCACCACGTGCATCTCCATCCATTTTTGTAACAATCAAACCAGTTACTGATAATTGTTCATTAAATTCTTTGGCAACTGTAACAATATCTTGACCTGTCATCGCATCCACAGTTAATAAGATTTCATCTGGAACAACAAGTTCTTTCATTTGTTGAAGCTCATGCATCAATGCTTCGTCAATATGTAAACGACCAGCCGTATCAAAGATCACTAAATCTTTTTGACGATCTTTCGCATATGTCAATGCTTGTTTAGCCGTTTCAACAGCTGATGTTTCTGGTCCACATGTAAATACTTCTACATCTATACTCTTTCCAAGAGTTTGTAACTGTTCGATTGCGGCTGGACGAACAACATCACACGCAACCAATAAAACACGACGAGCTAATTTATTTTTACAGTAATTGGCAATTTTTGCACTTGCTGTCGTTTTACCAGTACCCTGTAGACCAACCATCATAACTGTTGTCATACCTTGCTTCTTAAAGTGAATACGAGCATCTTCTTCACCTAATAATACTTGTAATTCATCATGAACAATTTTGACAACCATTTGACCAGGATTTAATGAATCCAAGACCTCTTGTCCAAGTGCTTTTTCTTTTACATTTTCAACAAAGCTCTTAACTACATCGTAATTAACGTCAGCTTCCAATAATGACATGCGCACTTCTTTTAACATGTCATTCATATTTTTTTCAGTCAGTTTCCCTTGTCCTGAAATATTTTTAAATGCTTTATTTAAGCGTTCACTTAATGATTCAAATGCCATAAATAATTATCTCCCTAAACTCTTTAAGTTTACCTAATTTTCATTTAAATTACAATGGAATGCCAGACGACTTTGTCCATTTTTTAAATAAATAGTACCAACATGTTTAAAACCATGTTTAATCATAAAATTTTGCATCGGTTTATTATCCGTATGCGTATCCATACGAATATTATCAATTTTTGAAAAACAATATTCTAAAATGATATTGGCCATATGTTTTTTTAATCCACGAGTCGCAATTCGATGAATCACACCATATGGCTCATCATTTAACCATTGACCATCATAGATTTTGTTGTAACAAGGATCAATTCCACAGTAAAATACAAAACTAGCCTGAATACCATCCTCATCTTCTAAAACATACATTTCGCCTTTTTTGATATCTTCAGACAATATTTCTTTTGATGGATATCCATTTGTCCATTGATTTACATTTCCACAAGAAGCCATAAATTTTCTTGCTCTATCATATATTTCTAATAATATAGGCATATCTTCTAATGTTGCCTTACGAATTAATTCTCTTGCCATTTTAAAGACCACCCAAACTTAATACACGCGATGAATCGCCATACACGATATCCTATTTTATAAAATATATTAATTTTTGACCAATCAATTACAGCTGGTACATAAACAGGTTGATCTTTTCTCGAATAGAAAAAAATCAAAGTGTATAAAATTACCATATCACTATTATAAAAGTTAATATCGTAATAAAAGTTTTCTTCAGGAAACCATTGATGCAAACAAAGCTCTTGATACTCATAGGCTGCACGCATTTCATAAGCCTGCACAATATCCATATGATCGGTTAAAGATCCTGGACGTTTCACATAATGATAGTAACAATTTGGCATGATAGATATGCGATTCGCATTATAGATTACCTTAAACACTGTATAAGTATCTTCAAAACCTTTTTTTTCATCAGGAAATAGAACATTTTTAAAACAAGAAGCCGCATATAATTTTCCCCAAGGATAATTATTAATCCCCTTATTTTGAGACAATGCTCTTAGTGCAGATAAAGAATCCATAGTTTGTTTTCGCATAGGACTTATTGGTATGGATAAACCTTTATATTCAATACAATATCCGCAAGTTACGATGTCACTCTTTGTTTGTATAGCCCGATCAACCATTTTTTCTATCATTTTAGGATCTAAATAATCATCACTATCCACAAATAAATAGTAGTCACCCGTAGCCTTTTCTAATGCCCGATTTCGAGTAGTAGAAATACCTGCATTTTCATAGCTATATACATGAATGAAATCATACTTACTTGCATATAAATTCGCAATATCTAAAGATGAATCGGTTGTTCCATCATTTATAATAATAATTTCAATATTTTTGTATGTCTGTAAAAGAATAGATTCCAGACATTTCGATAAATATTTTTCCACATTATATACTGGAATCAATATACTCACTTTATACATGAACGGCCTCCTTGAATGCCACAATACAATATCCCTTAGATAAAAAAATATCAAATTTACATATAATAATCAATAAAAATCAAAAAAAAAGGACCCGGCAGCTAGCTATCTTCGCAGGGGCAAGCCCAACTATTGTCGCCGTGAAAGTGCTTAACTTCTGAGTTCGGGATGAGTTCAGGTGTGTCCACTTTGCTATCGCCACCGGATCTTGAGTTCTCTTTCGATCCCTCAAAACCGAACAACTTTTCTGAAGAAATTCCATATTCCTGATTAAGTCCTCGACCGATTAGTACCAGTCAACTCCGTACATCACTGCACTTCCATCCCTGGCCTATCTACCTTATCGTCTTTAAGGGGTCTTACTTCTTGCGAATGGGAGATCTCATCTTGGAGTAGGCTTCGTGCTTAGATGCTTTCAGCGCTTATCCTTTCCCTACTTAGCTACCCGGCTATGCCCCTGGCGGAACAACCGGTGCACCAGCGGTAGGTCCATCCCGGTCCTCTCGTACTGAGGACAGCTCTCCGCAGATCTCCTTCGCCCACAACAGATAGGGACCGAACTGTCTCACGACGTTCTGAACCCAGCTCGCG
>OIWL01000473.1_pt1 | contig 55116 bp, 56 predicted proteins | sample 1587561 | NCBI WGS metagenome assembly OIWL01 (sample SAMEA3888903, study PRJEB22519) | human gut metagenome | biome: human gut; feature: human-associated habitat; material: faeces | place: Denmark | collected 2010 | reverse complement strand
TTCCCCTCATGAATGAGGGGTTAGGGGAGTTGAGAGTGTCGCAGACACTTTTTTATGCACTTTGTAAGGAATGATATAAAAGTGTAAGGTTTATAAAAATTTAAGGTTAATAAAGATATGAAGTATTTCTTCAAAAACGATTGGAGAAGTACGGAATGCATTTTATGTGTGCCTGAACCAGAGCGAAGCATATGCACCGGAAGAAATAAGGAGAAAGTCTGTCTGCATGAACGAAGATATCGGGGAGGTTCTGAAAGAACTGTAGGTCGGATAAAAGAAATTGATGGAAGAAACAATATAAGCCATTGAATTCAGAGATGAATTTGGCGCTTTTTGCGATTCAAAGAATTTTCAAAAAGTACGCAATGTAAACTTTTGTATAAACTTGTGAAAAACAAAAAGGGGGGATATAATTAAGAATATATTTATCGAGAAGGAAAATAGGATGATAATAACAGGAATACCGTTTGATGAAAAACTGAATATAGGTGTATTAAGTAAAGTATTTGAACGTAAACGTATTTCCAATTGTTATAAGTATTTTTGGTTCCAGGCAATATTGGAAAATATCGTAGAAGATAAAGTTGTATTTACATATGATGAAATTCTGAATCAAATGATAGAAGATGCATGGTATATGGTTACAGAGTTTAAATTACGTTTAGGTCCGTGTAATACAACAGATAATTTAGAGGAAGTGGTTAAGTATATACATTCGAAGTCCAATATATCGTCTACTGCAAAACGAGGTTCTGTAATCCAGTATCTCAAAGAAAATACAGATCCCCAAATAAAAAAATATAAGAAATGTTTAATAGAAAATGTGCCGTATTGTATGCAAAGTCCTTTTTATTCATCAATTAAAAATCCTGGTCAGTCAAAGGTTTACAAAATAAATGAGCAGACCCACTTATTGTATTATTTCGTTGCACTTGAGGGGATTTTTTCTAAATTTGAAATTAATGAAGAATGGGTTGACTACTTAATTCGAAATAGAACAATTTTATTAGAATGGGTCAGATACAATCTTATCGGCTATTTACAAGATAGAAATCCGAATGTTCCTGGAATTGTGGAAAAAGTTCAAAAGCCAGAAAAAAGAGATTTAAGAAGAGAGTGTGATTATTGGAAGACAATCATTGAGATTGATCCCAAAATAAAAGAAATATATCAAAAGGTAAGTTTAAAAGATAAACCTATATCAATCGATCATTTTGTACCGTGGCAATATTTATCACATGATGAATTATGGAATTTAAGCCCAACAACAAAGAATATTAATAGCATGAAGGGAAATCAATTACCGAATCTCTATGAAGATTTTGAAAGGTTAGCAGAATTACAACACAAAGCTCTTATGATGTGCAATGATTATGAAATAGTTCGGCATAAATTCAAAATATGCCTGGATTATCATGTAAATAGTACAGAGATTAGAAATAGTTTGTATCAGCCTGATATTGATTTGCCAAGCTATAGAGAAAGATTATATAACGTGATACAGCCAGTTTATGATTCGGCCAAAATGGGTGGATTTACGGAATGGATAAAATAGAAGAAAGCAGGGGGAAGTTGTGAGCAAAATTGATGAATTACGCTTAGGTTTTGAAACAGCATATATTGATGGTTCGGTTGTTTCAAGCAATATCTATAGACCACAATTCGTATCAAATAATCATAAAGAAGGAAAGAAAGTACTCTCATCCATTGAGGATGAGCTTTTGGTATGTGACGGATTTCAAATCAGTGTAGCATTTATTACTATGAATGGGATTACTCCCCTCCTGCAGACTTTAAAAGAGTTAGAAAAAAGAAATATTAAAGGTGAAATCTTAACAACGAACTATTTGAATTTCAGTGAGCCTAAAGCGTTGAAAAAACTTAATGAACTTTCGAATATTACACTTAAAATGTATGATGTTGAAGTAGCGAATGAGGGATTTCATACAAAGGGATACATTTTCAGAAAAGAAGAAATTTATCATATCATTATTGGAAGTTCCAATATTACAAGTGCAGCACTTACAGATAATCGCGAATGGAACACAAAGCTGGTTTCAACAGTGCACGGCGAGACGGCAAAAGAAATTGTTACTGAATTTAATGAATTATGGAATTCAAACTATGCATTAACATTTGATGAGTTTTATGAGAACTATAATGAGCACTATAAGATTATTAAACATCAGAGAGAGGTTGCAAAACAGGAAGAAATCACTTCGATTGAGAAGTATAAATTGCAGCCAAACAGTATGCAGATTGGGTTCATTATTAACTTGAAAAAGATTCTTGAGGCTGGCGAGGACAGAGCACTCTTGATTTCTGCAACTGGGGAACGTGATATATTTATGACAGGTGAAAGAAACCTAGGATTTATAAGGGTTTCGGGAGCCTGGTCCTAAGTATGTAAGAGGAAACTTAATAGGTATTTTTACTGGGTAGGACCAAATTGACACAGAGAATCGAAAATGAATCGGTTCCATATTGAAGTCAATATGGTCTTATTTTTATACCCTTTTTTCGGGCGGCTCCCGATGGGTGCAAAGAAATTTTCTTGTTTTTGCAAGGGTAGCAGTGTCAGATTAGACAGGATAGGTGATTGGAATGAAGAAGAGGTTTTTATTAATGACAATGGTGTTAGCAGTTGGACTTGGGAGCTCCGGATGTGATTTGTCTGGTGGTAGTAAATTTGAAACTATAACGGATGCTGGTATCTCGAATGCAGAAGAGATTGATGTTTCAGAAGAGGAGACGTTGATAGTGGTGGAGACTTCGGAAGCGGTTCCGGAAACAGATGAAAGTATGGGGGCAGGAGGTTTCTTTGGATATAACAGAATCTTCTGTGGATTCAGAAGAGTCGGAAGTACCAGAAGTTACAGAGTTGCTGGAAGAAACGGAATCGGTGGAAACAACAGAATCTAATCTGAAACCGGCTACTGAAACAACCCCAGAGATTCCAAGAGAAGAACCTGCCGAGGAAGTAACAGAGGAGCCGGAAGAAGAGGCATTTGTTGCCTATGATCCTAATTACGTTGTGGCACTGGCAACGGAGAAAACGAAAGCGTATGGGAAGATTCTTGTCTGGGAAAATCTGGACCGGCTACTGGCAGAAGGGAGCATTACTTGGGAGGAATATGCTGAGTATTATCCATATGATGGAAGGGAGAACAGCTATTACAGTGTTTTTATAGAAACAGATTTGAGCAAAGCTTCTACAACATCCGGCAGATTGCTGGTGTCAGAGGAAGGAATTGCAGATTATATTGCAGAGATGCTCTCTTTGGAGACGGGAACATATTTTGCAATCTCTTATGCAGGTATTTATGAGGGAACAAGTGGTGATTTTTACGAGTTCCGGTGTCACAGATGATTGAACTGTCAGGTGAGGACAGTTGTTATACATAGCTTCTATTGAGGCAATGAGAAAGGAGGTTTTCTGCAGGGCAGAACATTTGAGAGCAGTAACTCTCCGCGGACCAGCGTTAAGGCAACTACTATTATTTTACAGCGCATAGCGCAGAAAGGACGCTTTATGAAAGAAGAAACAAAGGAGGCGGCAACACCTACAATTGCAGAGAAATTAGGGATTAAGTACAAAGAAGTGGATGGCTTGTTCTATCCGATGTGGGGTGAGTCAAATGTTGAAGACTTTGCTACGGTAGGAAAATATGGACATCGTTGGATGTCGATGCTGATGGAGCATGACCGTCATTTGTACAATCAGTACTTTCTGGATGGAACCCTTATTGTTAAGGCGAAGGACATTGAGGTTTACTGCTGGGAGTTGCATGATTTGGTCCTATGTCAAGATTTAGTACAAGTTAAAACGAGAAATTTCTCCCCATTTTAACCTGCCAGAAGCTCAGCCTCAGTGTTTGTTCTTTCATACACTTGTTCGAATTCGTTTGGCGACATATAGTTGCAATGGCTATGAATTCGTTTCGTATTGTAGAAAGCTTCCAGATATTCAAAAATCAACTGGTATGCTTGCTTATAATCTCGGATTTTAAAGCAATTGAGCCATTCACGTTTGATAACAGAATGAAAGGATTCAATGCATGCATTATCCCACGGAAAAGCTTTCTTCGAGTAGCTACGCTGCATATTTTCGGTTGCTTTTTTATATTCCTTTGCAACATATTGGCTGCCACGATCCGAATGGATAATTAATGGTTGATCAATATTTCGGCGAGCTTTGGCTTTGTTTATAGTATCAATCACGCAGGATACTTCCAGTGTTTCTGAAAGTGTCCAGGCTATGATTTTTCTGGAAAATAAATCCATAATACTGGTCAGATAGACAAATCCGTCTATTGTCCAGATGTAGGTGATATCCGAACACCAGACAGCATTCGGGCGGTCAGGATCAAACTGTTCATCAAGGATATTTTGTAATTCTGTGCTGAAATCAGAATCTTTTGTGGTGATGGTCCATGGTTTGCTCCACTGAGCACGGATTCCCATTTGGCGCATATATGTACCAACGGTTCTTTCCGAAATGACTTCACCGGTTTTTCGCAGTTCTACAGTGATTTTCGGAGCGCCGTAGTTCTGCTTGGAATCATCATAAATATCCTGTATTTTTGCTTTTACAGCTTCACGACGTTTTTCTGTATCAGAAGGTACGTGGTGGAGCCATGGCTTTATATACATACTGCCTATCCGCAAGAAAAGCGGTGGCTTTGGAAAATATAGAGCTGGAGGGACTTTCAGAGACGGAGCTTGCTATGGTAAAATTAGAGAGAGTCCGGGAAGTGTTATTCCAGGTATTGTTACTCGATGATGTGAAGTTTGAAGATGGAAAGATGTATGCGGAACTATGTACAATTTACATATTGTAAGTTATAAAAATAAATGTAAAGTGTCTAACGGAGCAGGAGAATATGAAGGGAAAATATAGTGATTTAATAGATGTAATTTCATATATTGGCTGGTCAATAAGTGTGTGGTTATTAGTATATTTTCAATTAAACGCGAAAGCCATTGACGGAACTTATCGTTTCACTATCTGGACATTTGTATTGTCTGGATGTCTCTTATATAAAGACAGCTATAAAGAAATTACAAAAGAGATAATAAAAAGTGGGGTAATTTTAATTAGTACGAATATTTTGGAGTTATATTTAGTGGGAGATATAACTGGTATTAAAGTATTTAAGTTGGTTTTAGCACAGGTTTTGTATCAGATTCTGGCATATGTGTTTGCATTTTTTATTAGAAAATCAAAAGAACTTCATGGAAAATATACCGATAGATTGGTAGTACTGTATTTATTGTTTTTGGGACTTTTGTTGTTTATAATAAAAATTGAGGTAGTTTATGCATTAATCTGTACGAGTATTATTTCCTTTATAATAGGGTATTTTTATTATAAGAAATATTGCTTAGAAAAGCTAAAACAAAAAGAAACGGATGATTGTTTAGAAAGAGAACGTAAACAAAAAGAAAATGAAATAAGAGAAATGAAGAAAAAGATTGAAGATTACGATAAACTTGTAGAAAAAAATAAGAAATTAGAGGCAAAGATAAGAATACGAGAAAATAAAAAGCAACTATTCAAAAATTGAAAATTGAAAATTGGCGATTGTAGTGATATAATTTATATATCATAAATGAGGGTGGGGTGGGAAATATGTTGAGTGTTGTTGATTTAAAAAAAGAACTGGGGGAGAATATATACATATATCCTGTGCATAAAGATTCTATAAAGGCTAATTCTATTGACTTGCATGTAAGCGAGTTTGCGTGGTCTTTAAAAACTAAAAAGTCTATTAGAAATGGTGATTATATCATCATTGAGCCTGATGATATGGCGTTGATTTATACGGAGGAATCTATATATGTATCCCATAAAATTGGGGGGACATATAATTCGAAGGTGACATTGGTTTCAAAAGGCGCAGGACATATAGGGACAACGTTGGATGCACAATATATCGGATGTTCATTAATAGCGTTACATAATCACAGCCTAGAGAATTTGAAATTAAAAATTGGAAGTGAGTTTGTAACATTACAGTTTTGGTATTTAAATTCACCTGGATACGAAAACAGCCCATCTCATGATAATGAACCAGGTCATCCTAGAATGTTAAATGGATTTGAAGATGTTGATAAATATATAGAATGGAGGGATCACAATCCTTGGACAACTCGGAAGATGGAATTATTTCATAAAATGACGGAGTCTGATGAATATAAAGTATGTAAAGAAGAATATGAAAAAGAATTGGAAAAATTTAATGAACAACATCAAGAAGAAGTTGAGAAATTGAATAAAATTGTAAAAAAGAAGCAAATTAGAAAATATGTTATAATGATTTTATCAATGCTAATTATTTGCGTGATTCTATTATCAGCGGCATTTATTGTTGAATTGGGGAACATTAGCAGTATTTGTAGCGAAATTTTTTCGAATGTAGCATGTCCAGTGATGGTAGCAATAATAACAGCAAATTTAATTGTTGATTATCATGAAAATAAATAGAAAATATCAACCGTGAATATTCAAGGGGCAATGCCATTAAGCCAGTTGTTTGAAGCTTTGTTCGATAACCCAGTTGTTGTCGAATATCTGATATTTTGAACTCAAAAAGCCAAAAACAGGTATGCCAAAAAGAAGGATATTCATAGAGATACTTATTGCTGCCATCCCGTTTCTTTTTCCGGTTTTCTTCTGCTGCTTCGTTTGCGATAAAAATGCCGAAATTGTACAGAATCAGGCGGGAATAGATTTCCTGTTTTAGAAATTCCGGCTGTTTTGAATGAAAGTATAGAAGCCCATAAAAATGAGGGGTATTTTTACTGGGGATGATGTAGCGGTAATCATCTGATTGGCTTTTCATAATATTTGTGGCTTTATTGTAACATCGAATTCTTCAAGATCATCCGGAAGCTGTCAGGGCATATGACAACATCAAGGAAGGCTTTGCTGATAACATCAACAAAACCATTTAAGTGCATATGGTTGTAACCTTTATAGTCGATAAGCCGGGGCTTATTATAGTCCTCGATAATATCAGAATTGGTAGCATAGACAACGTGGAACCCATCGCAGGCGAGAATACAATGGCCTTTGAATTTGTCCGTAGTAGTTTCTCAAGATGCTGGCATGTAAAATCGTGACCAGGATTTTTGGAAAAGAGCCAGTGATGTTCAGCCATGGATAAGATGATAGAATTCAATTTTTCTTTTACATTTGACGGATAATGGTTCATAATAAAAATGTGCCTCCTTAGTTTTGCAGTGTTTTGGGATAGAATGATTCGTGGTGGAATCAATTCCCTTTATAAACTAAGGGGTCACCTTGTTGTTCCAATGGACAACAAGGTGACCGCACATTTTTTATTGCATGTCAATAGAAAAATGCAAAAAGAAACATAAAATATGTTACATAAATGTTAAATAAGTGCCAGCCCCAAAATAGAACAAAATACGAAAAGCTGTGTGTTGTCAGGGTTATAATAATTTTGAAAAAAGTGCTGTTAAGCTAGAAAAACTAAATGGCATTGAAACAGGGGGGCTGACACAATAAAATTGAATATATTTCAAGAATATATAGTAATTTCAAGCAGAAGAGTGTATAATATCATTAAATTTTGTTATTCGCATAATATATATTATGCGAATAACAAAATTTTTACAAGGCAAAATGCTTGAAAATCACGTTGTTTCTTTCCTTTCAGATTTTATAATCATATTGGGAGAGGAAAAGTTGGCACATAGGAAGAGAACGTAAAAATCACATCGTTCTTTGACAAAGTCTAGATTATATGTGTTGAATAAAATTGATTGACGGATAAAAAGTGCTGGAATATAATATATAAATTAGAAATTGGAATATGTTGCAAGGCGATTCTGATAGAAAAGCATTATCAGGTATTGGTTATTCTTGTAATGAGGATTAGAAAACAAATGAAAAGTTTTGGTTTGTGGTATGAGAAAAACAATCGAAGTAAAGAAGAGCCGATCTTTTCCCTACATATTAATTTTTGGTCAGAATCTGTAAAGAAAGACAATAATGTTCCCGATTTGGATGTGGGGATAAAGATTCGGAATTTTAGAAGTGTTAAGAAAGTAATGTTTCACTGTCCATTTGTGGTTGAAAAAGAACAGATTCATGATTTGGTACCGAAATTACGAAAACTGGAAAATGCAGACATTATTTTTAATATAGATGGAACCTTGGAAACAAAGAAATCATATTCTGTCTATTCTTTTACGAAACATGAAAAAGAAGAAAAACTTGTGTTATTTCCGTTTGCGCATAGTTTTGGCAATGCATATAACTTGAATGTAAGAGAAGGAGAAACCGAGATCATATTTGATATTTTAAGATCTCAGGGATTTATTGGACAGAAATTTAAGGATATCGAAGAGGTGTACATTCGATTTCGGATTTCTTCGAATGAATTAAAGAATAATATTTATTTTGACTGTGAACCATCAAATAAGTCGTTTGAGAGTGCATTTTCAGGTACTCGCATTTTTGACTTTAAGATAAATCAAAAGAGAAATCTTGGAACGAAAACCCTTGCTGATATAATTGAAAAACATTATTTGTTTCCGAAAATTGAAGATAGTCATTTGTTAGTGATGGAGCCATCATCTTATGATGTTGAAGCTTTTTCCAATAATCAAATGACGTGCAGAGAACTTGAGGAAGGACTTTGGGATGATTATTTTGGAGAAACCCTTAATTATGCAAAAGGTCGTGTATTAGCATATCATTGGAAATTTAAAGATGAATGTTCCTGTTTAATAAAGATAAAATATTCAAAAACAAATATTATAACTTTGACATCCTATATTGTAGTGGCTTTAGCATTAGGAGTTTTGGGGAGTACAATCGTAGCTGTATTGCAGATGAAATGTGGGGACTATTTCTCTTATATATCAGGTGGAATTGTTCTCGTTCTATTTTTAACCGGGTTACTGCTGGGAAGAATAAAATAACAGAGTTTAATAGATTGTAATGAAAGATGGAACATGATAAGATTGTTAATATGGAGGGAAGCATTATGGAAAAAATGATAGATGGCAAAAAATACTATTTATATACGTCGCTTTCTCGGGAACTAAAGAAAATATATCAAGGTGAAATATATAATTTTTTGTGTCGGCTGGTGTTCGAATATCAGGGATTTCGAAGTTGGTACAAAGGATTGTATACAAGAGAGTTTGAATTAAAGTATAATCGTGAGATCATAATCTGTGAAGATCAGTTTCGAATTATTGGAGTAGCTATTCTGAAAAACGATTTGAAAGAAAAAAAAATATGTACATTAAGAGTGGCGAGAGAGTGTCAGCATCAGGGGATTGGACATAATCTGGTGGAGCTGAGTATGCATCAATTAAATACGGATAAACCGATGATTACTTTACATAAAAGCAAACTGAATCAGTTTGAAAAGTTATTAGCTTATTATAATTTTGTATTGGAACAGACGCAAAAGCATTACTATAGTATTTTTAGCACGGAATTGGTGTTTAACGGATTATTGCCGGAGAAAGAGTTACTTTTTAACAAAATTGAGCTAATGGATATGGAAAAAATATATAGAGATTTTGTTCACGCGGGAAAGAAAAATCTTGAGGAATACATGGATGCTTGTATTCGGTGCTGGTATAATCGGGAACAAATGAGACAGATTCATATGTTTAAAGCTTAAGTAAAAACCATCTATATAGATGGCTTTTTAAATTTGAAAAGGACAGAGGAAATATGAGTTCTATATTAATGTCTATAAAGCCTAAATTTGTTGCAGAAATTTTTTCGGGGAAAAAGAAATATGAATTTCGCAAGCGGGTTTGCAAAAAAAAGGTAGATAAAATAATTATTTATTCAACATTTCCAGTGTGTAAGGTTGTCGGTGAGGCTGAAATTAAAAATGTTTTAATCGATTCTCCCAATCGTGTCTGGTCGATCACAAAAAATTACGCAGGAATCGAAAAAAAATTTTTTGACAATTATTTTGCAAATAAGGACGTAGCAACAGCCTATGAGCTGACTAATGTAAAAAAGTATCCGGAACCCAAAGAGTTAAGTGAGTTCGGGGTAAGGGTCGCACCTCAATCTTATCAGTATGTGGATTGACCTCATCCAGGGCAATCGGCTTAAGCGGGTTTGTTAAGTTTTTTGAGATAGATAAAAGGAAATGCCATTAAGCCAGTTGTTCGAAGTTTTGTTCGATAGCTCAGTTGTTGTCAGATATCCGATATTTTGAACTCAAAAAGCCAAAAACAGGTATGCCCAAAAGACAGATGCTGTCCATCTGCCCAAAAGAAGGATATTCAGTTGCAGAACTTACCAATATCCAAAATGAATTGCGCTGATTCCACGAAGAGGCCGTTGAAACTGCCGGAACCTGTCTTTCACTGCGTGGACATATTTCATCATCAGCCGGATAATATCGATGTGCCTTCCAGAATCCCTGCGCATGAAGAACTTTCTGGCTGTTTTTAATGCTGAAGAAAAGTCAAGTTCATAGAGATACTTGTTGCTGCCATCCCGTTTCTTTTTCCGGTTTTCTTCTGCCGCTTCGTTTGCGATAAAAATGCCGAAATTGTACAGAATCAGGCGGGAATAGATTTCCTGTTTTAGAAATTCCGGCGGTTTTGATCTTAACAACGCGAAACTGCAGGAAATAAAGATGACTGTGTTTTTTCCTGAGAAGCTCATAAAAATGAGGGGTATTTTTACTGGGATTGATGTAGCGGTAAACATCTGATGGCTTTTCATAATATTTGTGGCTTTATCCGTAAAAAAGCGCTTTATCGTAACATCGAATTCTTCAAGGTCGTCAGGAAGTTCCGCAGCGTAATAGGAAAGCAGACTTTTAGAAGAAGAGGGCGCTTTTACACGAAAAACATAATTTAGATTCTTGAGTTCACAATGGAATAACAGATCGTAAGATTCATAACCACGATCAGCGGTTACAATATATTTCTGCGGATTGTCCGGACTAAAATGGTCGAGCATCATGTGAAAGGCTTGCCTTTCATCAGGCTTCTGACCTGGCTGAATTACAATATCAAGAAAAGCTTTGCTGATCACATCAACAAACCCATTTAAGTGCATATGGTTGTATCCTTTATAGTCGATGAGACGAGGCTTGTTGTAATCCTCAATAATTTCAGAATTAGTAGTGTAGACAACATGGCAGCCATCACAGGCAAGGATACAATGATCCTTAAATTTATTTGTAGTAGCCGGAAACGAAGATGAGAATTCCGACAAAAGGTATTCGAAAGCAGACAGTGAAATCTGACCGCGTCGTTGATTGAAAGCGGACTGAGATGGAATAAGATCAGGAACCATGTCAAAGTAATCCATAATTTCATCATTGGTAGTTCCTTTTCCCATGCCGATAATAAGACGCATGGTATCGTAGAAAGAGAGTTTGCCCTGATGCTGACGCATGAAATTGTGTCCAGGATTGTTTGAGAAGAGCCAGTGATGCTCCGACATGTCAGCGGTGATAGAGTTCAATTTTTGTTTTACATTTGATGGATAATCGTTCATAATAAATGTGTGCCTCCTTAGTATGGGAATAATTGATTCGTGGGGAACCAATTCCCTTGATAAACTAAGGGTCACCTTGTTGTTCCGATGGACAACAAGGTGACCGCACATTTTTTGTTGCATGTCAATAGGAAAATAAAAAAAGATATATAAAATATGTTACAAAGATGTTAAATAAGTGCCAGCCTAAAAAATAGTATAAAATGAGAACTCCTGATATTATAAGGGATAGCAGGCTTGGAAGAAAAAGGTGTTAAGCTAGAGAAGCTAACTGGCATTGTGATGGAACGTGCCAAGAACAGTGATTTTTCCATGAAGATCCGGCTTTATTATGCAGTTTCCAGATATATGAAGCATGAGCACAAAAAGTTTGACGGCTGTTATTATGACTGTCTGGAAAATCTGTGTTTTTCCACCATTCAGAAAGCGATTTACGAAAACGGAAAAGAGAAGATTCCGGAATTCGGAAATTACCGGATCGTAAAGGATGAAGTGGCTGTGGAGCTTCCGGTTCGTGTGAACTGGGGCGGAGGCTGGACGGATACGCCGCCTCATTGTAATGAAAATGGCGGAGTTGTTTTGAATGCTGCCATCAGCCTGAATGGGATCAATCCTGTCCAGGTAAGCATGAAGCGGATTCCGGAGCTTCGGATTGATTTTGAAAGTGCGGATATCGGTGTTAAGGGCAGCGCCAAAACTGCGGCAGAAATTCAGGACTGTCATAATCCGTATGATTTCTTTGCCCTGCATAAGGCTGCACTGATCGCCTGCGGAATCATTCCGGTGGAAGGTGAGTGCAACCTGCAGGAGGTGCTGAAGAGCCTTGGAGGCGGATTTTATCTTTCCACGCAAGTTGTTGGAGTTCCCAAGGGCTCAGGTCTTGGAACCAGCAGTATTTTGTCCGGAGCCTGTGTAAAAGCAATCTTTGAATTTTTCGGACAGGAAGTGTCTGATGATGACCTGTATGATATCGTGCTCTGTATGGAGCAGATCATGAGTACCGGAGGCGGCTGGCAGGATCAGGTCGGCGGTGTCACTCCGGGAATCAAGTTCATCACCACAAAGCCGGGAATTGACCAGAAGATCCAGGTGGAGCATGTGGAACTGGAACCGGAAACCCTGCAGGAGCTGGAGGAGCGTTTTACGTTGATTTATACAGGGCAGAGACGTCTGGCCTGAAACCTGCTACGGGATGTGGTCGGCAATTATATCGGCAGTCGCAGGGAAACCCTGGAGGTACTTGCCGAAATGGAAAAGACAGCTGTGCTGATGAAGTTTGAGCTGCGGCGTGGAAATATTGACGGATTTGCAGAGCTTCTGAACACACATTGGGAGTTGTCAAAGCAGCTGGATAAAGGCTCCACAAATACCTGTATTGACCAGATTTTCGTTTCTATTGAAGATCTGATCGACGGCCGTTTCATCTCAGGAGCTGGCGGCGGTGGTTTCCTTCAGGTGATTATGAAAAAGGGTGTCACACGCCAGATGTTAAGCAGGAGACTTCACGAGGTGTTCCAGGATAGCGGGGTTGATGTGTGGGAGACGAGGTTTATTTGAGGGTGTAATTTTTTATAGGTAGAAAATGGAGCGCAGGGAGCACCTGTGCTTCATTTGAAATCGGATATATAGATAGTAACGATTTACTAGAATAAAGTTAATGTACAAATTAAGGGGGATGTGATAAGATAGAAACAGAATTGAACGATAAATGTACAATGTTTTTTAAGAGGAATGGGGGGATAACTTATGGAAAGTATGAAGGGATTTGTTACATTTGAGGACAAGAAATACCCCTTTTCTTTTTCGGGTGAAAGATTAGCGTTATATCCAGATGAGTTTAGTTCACAGTCTTTACAGGAATTTTTTGCTCCTTTTGAACGTGGAAATACGATTAAAGACATCGAACTGAATGGAATCACTGCAAATCGTAAGAAGGTTGTTTTTGAAGTATCCGAGCAATATTCGGATGAGGAAGGATTTCTTTCGTTCAATGTATATTCAATCTATGAATATGATTCACTGTATTACCAGTTCTACACAGAAGATGGTAAACAAAAGTATCATATGAAAGAAACAACAATTAGAGGAATAAAAATAAGAGGAGTAGACATTGATTTATTCTATCCACCCGAAAGAGCCTATTCGATAGATTATACAAAAAAAGACAACATTTTATCGACAGTATGCGTAAATAAAATCATTGAAGTTCCACTTGGAAAAATAGAGTGGAAAGGAACAGAAGTTGTTTTTAGTGCTCAATATACTGTCAATCAGTCTTTTTCCGTGACACCACTTCATAGTTCAAGTGAAATAGTTGTGACATTTGGAAATGAGGTATCGTTGGAGTTTGTTAAAGAAATATATACTTCGGTGTTTCAGACATTTAGATACATTACTAGAAGAAATAATATTGTATTTGACAGTATTGAAATATTTGATATAAATGAAAAAAATCTCCGAAATAAATTTGGAAGATACTATGATCTGAGACATCATAAGGAAAAAGAAACAAATAAGAAAATGAAACAGAGGGTGTTGACTTATGATTGCATAGGAGAACAATTTGCCGGATTGGTGAAGTCTTTTCTTGAAGGAATAATATATATTGATCACTTGCCGGATAATCTTGATAAAGTAAACAAATTCGGACCAGATAGGATGTTATTTGATTTTGTAGCTTTTGAAAGAGAATATGCAAATCTTTATCCGGAACTGGATGTACGTTCTGATAAATACTTGGAAGCGAAAAAAACTGCGTTGGAAGCATTGGATGGACTGATTGAACAAAAAACAGGCAAGGTGAAGAAGTATCTGTCTACTTTCCGGAAAAGAGTTGCAGCTGATGAAAATAGCCTTTCAGATAGATTATTGTCTGTGATAAAAGATTGCGAAACAATAATGAAACCGTTTCTGATTTATGAATTAGGAAAAGGATATAATGTTCCAGTCGATGAAATTACTTCGCTGGAAGATGTTGCATCAAAGATGAATACACTTAGAAATGACATGGCACATGGAAATTTAGATATTCAGTTTGATAAGTGGCATATTTTTGGATTTGCAATAATTGAAACTCTTTTGTACGCAATGAGATTAAAAGCATTGGGTATTGATGAAAGAAAAATTCAAGAAGGTCTTATTCAAGTAATGGGATATAATTTTTCATTAGATAGGTAGTTGGGATTAAAGATATGTGCGGTAGTCATCCAAGTCAACAACCTCTGCGTGGCGGATGATAGACAGCTTTATATAGGTGACCGATGGTTGACAGTGTGTGGAAATATAGAATGATGCCATACGGAAATACAATAAATGATTTACTGGTGGAATGAGGTGACTTGGATATGTCAAATGTTTTAACAGATGAAGCAAGATATAAAGCTGGAAAATCACAGATGGGAACATTCTTGTCCAATCAATATCTCATGTGGCGTATTGTGTCGGCAAAATCTATCAGGAAGATTATTTTAACTGCTGATGAGTTTTACACAGATATTTTACCGGAAGAAATAACCCAAGACGAAGATGTTGTGAATAACAAAATTCGTAATGGTTGGCTGTATGAGGCGATGGCACAGAGTGAGCAGGCAATTGAGGACTTGTTTTCGTTACTAAAGAATTCCACAGACATTGCGTATTTTGCCAAGAATGTGGTGAACTACAGGGCTACCGAAGTTAAAAATTACATATAGAATTTTAAATATGATGATATAGAATATTTTATGGAGCAGTTTAAACTTCCATTTTTTGACCTTGACGATGCAGAAGCGTGGGGAGAACATCAAGATGTGTTTGAAGGGTATAAAAAGTCAGTCCTTTTCATGCAGGATTATCTGAAAAGGCTAATTCAGTATCATAAGCATTATTATCTTGATTATTGTCAATACAAACATGGAATGGCAGTGGCGCTAAAGCCATTCGGAAAGGCACATACGGCAGAGGAGAAAAGAGAAAATCTGCACAGTAAATCTGAAGAGGTGTGACCAAATGTTAACGGAATACTATTTTGCAGTCAGGTATGGAGATATCATTATTCTTCTCTATCATGAAGATATGATGTCTGTACGGGAATTATTATTTAAGAACAGCCAGAAGGAAAAGACATTGAAAAGATTTTTAGAATACTGCTACATGATAGATGTAAAAGTAGCATTCGAAGGTTTGAAAGGAGAAAAAACCAAAGGGTTAAAGGCAGCTCTTAAATTTGCGAAAGAACAAGATATGTGTATGACGGAAGCACAGATTCAAGGTGCCAATAACACGTAAATTTCCAGCCTGAGATGCTTTTAGGGCTATTTCGGGCTGGAAATTAAGGAATATGCAGACTATTTATGTAAATAATATGCTCCTGTGCATATTACGAAGATAAGAGAGAGGAATGAAGCTATAGTTGAAGAGTAAGTAGATAATCATCTGTATATTGACATTTTATAAAAGCCATCTGATACTGTTCCTGGCTGTCTGCCAGATTCTCTATCAGATGGCTTAGTATTATTTTTTTAGTTTAGTACGGCAGTATTCCGGAAGATCTTCTGACCATGGAAGCAGTTTCTTTAACTCTTCCTCTTTAGGAAAAGCTCCCATTTTTCTGAGTTCATCCAATATATAAGTCAGATATGCGTATGGTTTCAGATGGTTCAGAAGTGCCGTTTCTGTAATGCTGTAAACAAGGGCACTGGCACCAGCTCCCCGTACACTTTTGGCAAACAGCCAGTTGCGGCGTGGAACGAAAACAGGGATCACCGGGAGAAAATATATATATCTTACGATTCGACCAATAAGAACTGTCAAGCCGGGGATATGAGATTTGTTGAGTCTGGACATCCGAAAGATGACCGTGGACTGCCGGTCTTTAACTATTCCATTGCGTATGATACATATAATAAAGAACCGTTGTTTTATGAGCAGTATCCTGGAAGTATCGTAGATATTTCCCAGCTCCGGTATATGTTAAAAAAAGCAGAAGGATACGGATATAAGAAGGTCGGATTTATCCTGGACAGGGGATATTTTGGCAGGGAAAACATCCAGTATATGGATGAATGCGGGTATGATTTTGTGATCATGGTAAAGGGGATGGGTGAATCTATCAGGCGGATGATCCTGGAAAACAAAGGAGAATTTGAGAACATTCGTAAATACAAAAGTACAAGACATTTGGAAAGACAATAAAGAAAAAACTCTATATATCAGATGAAAAAGAAAGATATTTTCATATTTATTATTCAGACCAGAAAGCGTGTGTGGAACATGAACAAATAGAGGCAAAAATAGACCGGATGACGAAATATCTTAACAGTTTAAAGGGAGAAAAAGCGACCGTAGGGGATGGATATAAGAAGTATTTTAAACTTGAAATATATGAGGATGATGGAACGATCATATGTGCAAGGGAGAGGACAGAAGTGATCCGGGAAGAAATCGATCTGTACGTGTTTTCCGGTGAATGTCAATGTGAATATAGGAAGTTCGCAGTAAGCAGCATTGCTAAGGACAAAAATACAAGAATATTTTATAAGATTTGTGTAAAATGTCTCTTGTATTTGTGCGTGATCTTTGGCAAAATTATATAAAGCATACTTTGATTAACAGAAGTATAGAACAGAGTATTTATGTTTTGAGTTTTGCAGGATTAATGGAATAGGAAATATTAAGAGGTACTTTATGGGAAAATTAGATTATAATGAACACTATTTTGAAATGGCAAATCCTTGTATTTATGACAATAATCAATTAAGGGAGCCGCAAATACAAGGATATTACAAAGTATATGAACATTTTATTGTGCGTAATAAAAAACGTACACATGCAATTGTAGTGCTTCCAACAGGAGTTGGAAAAACGGGGTTGATGGGATTACTGCCGTTTCATATTTGCGAAGGAAGAGCATTGATTATTACACCACAGTTAACTATTAAGGACGCTGTTGTGGATTCTTTAGATCCGGAGAACCCAGAAAGTTTTTGGTACAAAAGAAAAATATTCAACAGAGTGCATGAAACACCGACTTTGGTGGAATTTGAACGTGGTATAAAAAGGGAGATATTAGATGTAGCTAACATAGTGGTTTTGAATATCCATAAATTGCAGGCAAGATTGAACAGCTCCCCGTTAAACTATTTACCAAAAGATTATTTTGATATGATAATTATTGACGAGGCTCATCATTCGACAGCTAATACGTGGGTTGAAACCATAAATCATTTTGATAAAGCTAAGGTCGTTAAGTTAACTGGAACACCGATACGTACAGATGGGGTAGAATTGGCTGGTGAATTAGTTTATAAGTATAAACTGAGTCAGGCTATGGCAAAAGGGTATGTGAAATCACTTAGAAATATTGAGTATGTACCGGAACAACTATTACTGACGATTGACAAAGATGAAACAAAGCAGTATACGGTTGAAGAGTTATTGGCACTTGGTCTGCGTGATGAAGATTGGATAAGACGTTCGGTAGCATATTCCAGAGAATGCTCTGAAAGTGTAGTTACAGAAAGCTTGAAGTTGTTGGAAAATAAACGAAGAGATGGCTCAAAAGTACCTCATAAAATTATCGCAGTTGCATGTAGTATTGACCATGCAGAGCAAATTAAGCAGTTGTACGTAGAAAAAGGATATAGAGCAGAAGTTATCCACAGCAGGCAAACACCAGAAGTACAGAATGAAATAAAACAAGATATAGAAAATCATCGTTTAGATGTTATTATTCATGTTGCAATGTTGGGAGAAGGATATGATCATCCTTATCTTAGTGTGGCTGCTATATTCAGACCATTTAGAAATGAGCTTCCATATGAGCAGTTTATAGGTAGAGTTTTAAGGGTTATCCCTGAGAATGAAGTTGAGAAAACGGATGATAACATTGCAGATGTAGTTTCACATCACAACTTGCAATTAGCAGAACTTTGGGAAAAATACAAGATAGAGCTGCAGGAGAGTGAAGTAATTAAGCATCTTCAGGATGAGAACTTGCCGGATGACAGTGGGGAATCATCTAATGGAGCATCTTCAGGAGCAGGAGCAGATATTATCCCTCTTGGCTTGGCAAAAGAACAAGGAACAGGGACTTTAACTACAGATACATATTTAAATACTGAACTGATAAAAAAGCAAAAGGAAGAAGAACGGAAACAAAAAGAGAGTATTGATAAGTTACAGGAGCTGCTGCATATTGACTATGAGCAGGCATTAGCTATTTATAATCAAACAAGAACAAAAGATACGGCTGCATTTAAAAGACCTGATCTGTATTTTGCTAATAGGAAGAAAAATCTGGATGATCAGATAAGAGAAATTTTGGTTCCGCAGCTAATAACCAAGTTTCATATTAATCAATCAGAAAAAAATTTGGCAGATTGCCGATTGTTTAATGGGAAATATGCGTGGATAAAAAGTAAGGCAACTAATAATGGTGCAATGCTGGCTATGTATTTTAATACTTATTTGCGAAGTGAAATAGGAAAAAAACGGGAAGAATGGAAAGTATCAGATTTTGATATAGCATTTGAAAAACTTGCGGTTGCAGAGGAATTTGTCGAAAAGATACTAATTGAGTATTTGCGTTTAGATGAAGAGGAATATTGATAGGAGGAAGAAACATGGATGCTTACATTAAGAAGATATATGATATGCTGTACTCGCCAATCATATCACCGTATAATTTATTGGAAAATGCAAAGCTGGAAAATTACAGTTATGTAAAGTATTTTACGAATGAAGAGGGATTAGTAGCTGAGATGCAGTGTGTAATTCCAGGAGAAGGAGAGATGGTATTCTATTATCAGTTTGATAAAAAAGATTATTTCCTGGTCAGGGTTGTTTTTCTTTGCCCTGGCCGCTTACATGCTGTATCGGCAGTTGTCGAAATATCATTTGCAGGATATTCAGGATGCGCTGATGAGCATTCCGCGGCAGAATTTGCTTTATGCCTGTGCGGCGTCTTTTATCGGTTATGTGGCTCTGTCTTCTTATGATTTTCTGGCGCTGAAATACATCGGGCGCAAGCTGGCTGCCTGGAAATGGATATTTGTCGGCTTTATCGGTTTTTCGGTCAGTAATAATGCGGGGCATGCCATTGTTTCCGGCGGTGCTATCCGTTATCGTCTTTATACCCGCTGGCGTTTTCATGGCGAAGATATTGTCAAAATGGTGACCTTTTCCGGTTTTACTTATCTGGTGGCCTGTTTCTTTTTGGTGATTATGGGGTATGTTTTAACGCCGGATCATGCTTTCGGCGAAGGATCGGTTTCCAAAATGACGACAACCGTTACCGCATTGTGTTCGGCTGCCGGGCTGGGCGTTTACTTCTGGGCCTCGCTGTTTTATAAAAAGCCGATCGTAATTAAAGACATTGAATTTGACATTCCGAGCTTTAAAATGGCTTTGGCGCAGGTGTTTATCGGCGGCGCAGATATTTTAATGGCTTCTTTGGTATTGTATTTTTCATTGATTCCGTTTGTGGATATTCCGTTTGACGTTTTCATCGGGGTCTTTCTGATTGCCCAGGTTTTGGGGGTATTCAGCCAGGTTCCGGGCGGTTTGGGCGTGTTTGAGGGGTTGTTTATGTTTATTATTCCCGGCGAGCACAATCAGGCGATGCTGTTCGGGGCGTTGATTGCTTACCGGATTATTTATTATCTGTTGCCGTTGGTGTTTTCCGGCATTATTTTGCTTATTTATGAGCTGGGCCTGCGTCATGCCAAAAAGCTCAGGCTGCGCAAGTCAGCGGCAAGCCTTTCCTGACGGAGGGCTTTTTTTTGTGAAAACTCACTTGTTTTCTTTAAATTTTGTCAAATATTTTAATTGACGAAGGCAGCCCGTTTTGTTACTATCCGCGGGAAAAGGATAGTTTAAAAATGAAGATTGCCAATTTCAGAGATTATGTCAATGTGCTGCGTGAGGTCTATTCCCGGGAAAATATGGATGAGCTGGGAAATTATTATCGTGCTCTGATGGCTTCCGGCAGTGCGTTAAAAAAGCAGAAAGCCCTTTTGCAGAAAGAGGTTTATCATTTGAATGCGGCGATTAAACGGCAGGCGGAGAAAATCAGACAAGCCGAAGACAAAAAAGCTGCCGGTTTGGCGATGGCGGAACTTCGCCGCCAAAAACAGGAACAGGTCAAGTGTCTGAAAGAGTTGCAGAACAGCGATCATTTCAATGTTCTGAGTGAAGAAGCTAAAGTTTGTGTGTGCAGCGGATTCCTGTTGCAGAAATATATGGCAAGAGAATTGCTGGAGAATAATCCGCTGCATTTTCCCACAGATGCCAAAGGAAACCTGGTGGTGAACACAGATGAACTGCGGCGGTCGGATATTTTGCAAGAGGCGGGACATATCCGCGATTTTGTGGCGGCTTATTTGGTTCATTACCCAGAGAAAGTGAAAACGCCCGGGCATTTCAAAACCATGCTGAACTGTGCCGAAGCAAGGAGATAAAAAAGGATCATAAAGATCCTCTCAACCGCACTTCCGTGGGAAGATAAGTATGTATCTGCTTACCCGATAGGATGAAATCAGCTGCTAAAGTTCCCATCTTTTCCCAATCAATACTCAGCGTAGTAATCCCTTTATCAATGACTTCATAAGCCGGCGTTTCGTTGTAAGCCAACAAACCGAAATCTTCGCCACATGCAAGTCCGCTTATACGACTTTGCTTGATAAGGCTAACCACATCCAGCTGTCTGATAGCTATATATACTTCTCCTTTACTAATCTTTATCTCATCCATATTGTCTGTCACTTCACACTCAAACTGGTGATCTGTACAAAATTTACGGAAGCTAATGCAAGTGCTTTGAGGATGTTTGGTTCCTTTTACGAATAGCAGAATCAACTTTCTGTAATGTCGCAATCTATCAACAAGCTGTAATAATGCCTGATAAAAGGCATCGTCAAAGTCCTGACATATATAAGAGTAGTCTTTTTTATCAAACTTACCGAAATCGAGTAGTAAAAGTTTAGAAGGATTTATTTTATAAAGATCAGAAGAAAACTTTTCATTATCGAAGTTCATCACAACATATTTGTTGTAACGTCCGAGAGACTCGCGCAGAATAGCATTAAATAAACGTTCATTATATTGATGAAACCATAAATCGACCTTATAACGAACCGATAGATGTTTAATAAAACTATTATAAAGCGTATCTTTGAAAGGAGAATATTCATCAAGCAATAATAAGATACTCCGTTGCCTGTTTACTACATAATAGCCTTTACCTGGAGTAGAATCAATAATGCCTCTTTCTTTCAAGTCGAGAAAGGCCTTAAAAACTGTGTCACGTGACACTTTATAATATTGACTTAGTTGATTAATGGAAGGCAATGCGTCTTCAGCCTTATACTTGCCTATTGAAATATCCTGGCTAATAAGATCAGCCAATTGTTTCACTTTAGTAGTTTGTTGTCCGAAAATGATTTCCATACAATTAGAATTAAAAGGTAGTAAGAATGGAACGCACAACTATGCTGAACCATCCTGCTACAAAGTAAAGTAATTTATTTAAAATCAACAAGAAAAAAGAATATGTTCTACAACACGAAAGACACCGTCTGAAAAGCCTGAATTACACACTATACAGCTTCATCTGTAGCGAATATAATAAATACAAATACGGAGCGGTAGAATTCGCATCCCCTAAAAAAACGCCTGATTCCAAAGAAGTATCCGAAAAGAAATATCAATACCCAATATTTACATTACAAGTTCATTACTACATTAGATAGATATCTTCACACCTACATACACATTCCAAAGACGAATAAAAGAGCATGATAATATAGTGATAGCCATTCGCTATAAATTGACATTATTTAGACACCCTTCCTTATAGGCTATCACAAATAAAATCAGTATCTTTACCCCGAAACTTTAAAAGTATTATCATGGCACACCGTCTGAACACTAATAAACAATTTATGATAGGTAATGGTATTCTGGCATTTGCCGTCATCTTTATTGTAGTAGTCTTTGTTTATATGAGTATGAGGCTACAACGCAACAAAGAAGCAGACCGCCATTTTATCGAAACCTACACAATTAATCTGACAAAAGGATTTGTAGGCGATTCGCTCTCACTCTTTGTGAACGATAGCCTGATAATGGACAAACAGATATCAGAAGAACCTGTCACAGTAGAAATAGGTCGTTTTGCAGAAGAAAGCGCATTGATGATTGTAGATAATATTACAGAACAAGTATCTGTTTTTGATTTGAGCGAAAAGGGAGGCAACTATCGATTTGAAAAGGATACAGACGGAATAAAACAACTGGCACGCTAAACATAGATTCTCTGAATTATAAAAATACGTATTTAACTATGTGTTAATTACCTATTTAACACATAGTTAAAATGCATAGTTTATACTTATAAAGTACGTACTTTTTAATAATCTGTAATACAAGTATATAAGAAAGATTTCAAATATCGGTTTTATACTTCTTCAGTTCCTCACGCAATTCAAAAGCTTTACCGCCAGTCATAGAGTTTAGCAATGCCCAAAAACGATCTCCATGGTTCATTTCACGCGTATGGCTGAGTTCATGAAGCAAAACATAGTCAATTAAATGCTTAGGCAACAGAACCAGAAAATAAGACAGGTTGATAGCCATACGCGCCGAGCAACTTCCCCACCGGCCACGACTGGAGTTAATCTTCACACTTTTATATGGCAATTTATGTTGTTCTGACAGCATATAAAGCCGTGGAGGCAAGATGATCTTTGCATTTCTTCTGAGAGCTTCTTCGATAACCTTACGTAACCACACTTGCAGATTCTCATCCGCAAAATCAGCAGTAGGAGGGCAAATAATACGCATTTCACCCAATTCCGAATGAGCCAGAAACTTATCACGTTGCCCACTAACAAGTGACAATTTAAAATATTCCGTATCAATCTGATAGTTGAGGTCTATCAATGGACGAACTACTTTCTCCTTAAGCCCGCGTAACTTTACACGCAACTGATCTATAGCATTCGTAACATCAGCAGAGGTAGTTCCAGGAGGTACACTTACATAAATAGCATCATTCTTTGTACGAAACACAAGGCTCTTTGCGCGTGCATTAACACGTATGACCAAAGTGCCTAACTCCTTATCTTCAATTATCTCATCCATTCTTTTCATACATCTGCAAATAAACAAATAATCCACCGGAAGAGCAAATTCAATATAATAAAATCAGGGTAAGTGACGGTTAATTATTGAAACGCAAATATTCGTAAAGAGGCAGATACAGGTATAAAAAGAATAGTCTCTTTTTAATCTGTACCAACTCGCATTAATCCGCGCTTCATTAAATATCAATACGAAAAAATCAAGATAAGATGCAACTTTACCAGGATAAACTACGTCTAATATACAAAAACCCAGAAAAAAGAAAAGAAATGAAGACGAATTTAACTGTATTATTAGCTACAATCTTAGTTTGCTTACTGACCAGTTGTACCTTTATCGGCGAAAGAGCAGAAGGATTAAAACCCAGTAAGAAAATGATTACCAGAGATTATGAGATTAAAAACTTCACTGCAATAGACGCCAATACAGTGAGTAACATTCACTACACACAAGCCACAGACGGAAAAAGTTCTCTCCAAATATCCGGACCGGACAATTTTGTCAACCTGATACAGGTTTCGGTAAAAGGTAATACATTGGTACTTACAATGGATAAACAGAAAAAAATCAGGAACACCAAAAACTTAAAAATTACAGTAAGCTCCCCTAATCTAGACCGTATTAACTTCAAAGGTGTAGGAAATATTAACATTGAAAACAAACTCACAACCAACACACTTGATATAGAGAGTAAAGGAGTGGGTAATATAGAGATACAAGATCTTAGTTGCCAAAATCTGACAGTGAGTTCTATGGGAGTAGGCAATGTAAATCTGAAAGGTAAAGCAGAAAGTGCCAATCTCTATTCAAAAGGCGTGGGCGATGTAGAAGCTACCAATCTGGAAGCTATTCACGTGAAAGCTTCTTCCCACGGAGTAGGAAATATATCATGCAATGCTGTCGAGTCATTGGACGCCGCAGTAAGAGGTGTAGGAAGTATCCACTATAAAGGTTCACCTGTACAAAAGACATTCAGTAAAAAAGGTGTGGGAAGCATAAAAAGTATAGAATAGTAAGAATTGCAGAAACAAAAACATCTGTAGCTTGTTACTTCAACGCAAAGATGCTTCGGAAGCATAAGAGATTTCTCAAAGGCAGGAATCAGATAGATTATTAAAATTCTCTCTTACATATAACTTTATCTCTAACAGAGATACAAAAAGGAAGTTTCCGTGAGGCAATTTCCTTTTTTTGTTTTTCCCTGATGAAACAGATAAACATAATAAAAGGGCTACTGCATCACGCGGTAGCCCATCTATTTAGTTAGTTTTATTTATAAAAATTTGAGAGAATTGAAACTTCACAGCCTCAAGTTGTTTTAATTAAGCACACTAACTATATTATATGTTTAAAGCAAATGAAAATGTCTTTTTTATCAAGAACGTTTGGGCTTCATTGAAGCAGCCAGTTTTGAGATAAACTCTGAACTCATATTACCTGTAAAATTAATCACAGAAAAATTATTCTTCCCATGCATTAACATCACCAGTTCAATAATCGTATCATTCTTCTTTCGCACCATAATCTGACAATTTTCGGTACCGTCTTTGAAAGAAAGAAACGGTTCAAATCTTCCGGAATTCTTTTCTACCACTTTCAGAGCTTCATCATAATACTCTTGCCCTTTCACTTTAGCAGTAAGCATCTGCATACTCTTCAGATTGGATATTATCTCCAGAATTTCATCATCTTTTTCAGCATCACTTTTCATTATTTCCTCCATCATTTTCGGACTGATAGTGACACAAGTCAGATTTGAATCTCCTTTATGCTCTGTCAGAAAACGGGAGGCAAAGTCCTGAGCTGATACAGCTACAGACAGCAATGCCATCCAGCACATTAAAAGAACGCTCTTCATTATTTCTTTATCATATCGACTACACCTGCCCGCACGCTGTCGGCCAAATGCTGGTCTTGTGATTTATTGATTCCCTCAGACAATATCATTAAAGCAGAAGACACTTGTTTGTAAGCTACTTCCGGATCATCATATGTATCTGTGTAGGCGTCATAATTATAATCCAAAGCCTCATCGGCAAAAATGGTATGTTGTGCTATACCACCCAATGAGAACATCACAGCAACAACTGCAGCTGCTTTGAACAAAGGCATAAATCTTCCTGCCAATGTCAGGCGCCTTGCCTTTACTACAGGCGCTTCTACCTGAGCAAGAATACGTACATCAAAGTCCTCCCCCAGCCCGATTTCCTGTTGAACCTGCTGATAAACAAACAGATCTCTATATTGAAGCAAATGAGCAGGCACCTTTTCCTGTGAGAAGAAAGTACGCAATTCTGACTCTTCTTCCAAAGAAGTCTCACATTGCCAATATCGCTCCAAAAGCTGCTCTATATACTTATAGTCCATATTCTTCAATCTCAATATACTGTTGTTTCACTTTTTGTCTTGCTCTGAAGAGGTTCACTTTAACCTGTTCCTCCGTCAGATGCAGGACTTTTGCAATATCCTTATAACTTTCGCCCTCTATATCCCGCAACTGCATTATAAGCCGTTGTTTCTCAGGAAGTTCATTGATTAACCGATGAATAATCTTCATCCGTTCATCATTCACCAGCTGTTCATAAGGACCGGAAAGATCAACCTCTTCAGCCATATCCAAGGTAAGTTCTACGTTCTGAGCTTCTTTTTTTTGACTCCTATCTATTGCTAAATTTTTTGCAACTATCAAACAATAAGCTTCAATAGACTCAAACTGCTTCCACTCGTCACGTTTATTCCATACTCGTATCATGGTGTCCTGAACTACATCCTCTGCTTCTGCCCTATCCAAGGTTATTCTAAGCGCCAATCGAAAGAGTTTATCTTTCAAAGGAAGTATGTCGTTTCGGAAACTGATTTCTTGCATCTCTATAAAAATGACGGGTGAGAATATAAAAAGTTACAGGTACAATCGTATTTTTTTTGAATTATTTTTTAATGCGTGTACCACTATCCCCATTAATTGCTGATGCTAAGGTGATTACCACTTCTGAGACACCTGCATTAATTGCTTCAAAAGAATTCTCAAGCTTTGGAATCATGCCACCTTGAATAATACCATCGGCTACATATTGATTAAACTCAGCAGGTGTAATCTGCGGGATAACACTGTCATCATCATTTTCATCGCGTAATACCCCCTTCTTCTCAAAACAAAAAACAAGAGTCACATCAAAAAACTGAGCAAGTGCTTTTGCTGTTTCCCCGGCAATCGTATCGGCATTCGTGTTAAGCATATTCCCTTCGCCATCATGAGTCAGCGGAGCCATAACCGGAACTACACCTTTATATATAAGGTCAGACAACAAGGAAGCGTCTACCTTCTTCACATCACCGACAAAGCCATAATCAACTTCTTTCACCGGACGTTTGGCCGAGAGAATCACATTCATATCCGCCCCGGTCAGTCCCAAAGCATTCACCCCACGAGCTTGCAGGCCTGCTACAATATTCTTATTGACCAGTCCTCCATAGACCATTGTTACCACTTTGAGTGTTTCGGCGTCAGTTATACGACGCCCATTCACCATTTTACTTTCAATGCCAAGTTGGGTTGCAATCTTTGTGGCCGATCTCCCTCCTCCATGAACAAGGACTTTATGTCCTTCAATAGCTGCAAAATCATTTAATAATTGGTTGAGTGTGGCTTCTTCTTCTACTATTTTGCCACCAACTTTAATAACAGTCAGTTTTTCTCTCATAATTCTATATATTATATAAAGGAAGGTGCGTTAAAAGTCTGAGACAGCTATCAATATATAACTTTAAAAACGCAGATTAACGCTGATTAACGCAGAGTTATTTAATCTTTGCGTAAATTAGCGTAGTCTGCGTTTTAATGATAGCGAATTTTACCCTTGGGCACCCTCGCCAAAGGTTCTATTATTCCAGATAGGTATATCCGTAAAGCCCGGAGCGATAATTTGAAAGGAATTCTTTTCCTTCTTCCACAGAAATCTTTCCTTCTTTTACAGATTTTGTAACCCAGGTTTCCAGTGTTCGCACCAATTTCTTAGGATTATACTGTACATAATCCAATACTTCCGCTACTGTCTCACCATCAATAATCTGTTCAATTGTATATCCCTTTTCGTTTACAGATACATGTACTGCATTCGTATCACCAAACAGGTTGTGCATATCTCCCAATATTTCCTGATAAGCACCAACAAGGAATACTCCAAGATAATAAGGCTCTTTACTTTTCAAACTATGCACAGGCATATAGTGAGCTACATTCTTTGTCGAAATAAAGTTTGCAATCTTCCCATCCGAGTCACAAGTAATGTCCTGCAAAGTAGCTGACCGCTCAGGTTTTTCATCCAATCTTTGAATAGGCATAATGGGGAATATCTGATCGATAGCCCAGGAATCCGGCAGTGATTGAAATAACGAGAAATTACAAAAATATTTATCGGCCAATAGTTTAGATAGACCACGGAACTCATCCGGTGCATGCTTCAACCCACTCGCTATCTGATTTACTTCTCGAGTGATAGACCAATAAAGCCGCTCAATCTGTGCACGAGTTTTCAGGTCAACAATACCATGACTGAACAGATCGAGTGCCTCTTCACGAATCTGCTGTGCATCATGCCAGGCTTCAAGCATCTTGTTCTGATTCAAGGTATCCCAAATGCCATACAGCTCCTGCACCAATTCGTGTGCATCCGGTGCGATCTCTTCCTCATCATCCCATTCGGGCAGTGTAGTCGTTTCCAAAACTTCAAAAACAAGTACAGAATGATGTGCCGTCAATGCACGGCCGCTTTCTGTGATAATATTGGGGTGAGGAATATTATTCTTATCACTGGCATCTACAAGAGTAGAAATAGAGTCGTTAACATACTCCTGAATAGAATAATTTACACTACTCTCGCTACTCGATGAACGGGTCCCGTCATAATCAACTCCCAGTCCACCGCCAATATCGACAAATTGTACATTAAAGCCCATGGAATGAAGTTGTACATAAAACTGGGAAGCCTCACGCAAAGCAGTCTTTATGCGACGAATTTTAGTCACCTGGCTACCAATGTGGAAATGAATCAGTTTCAAGCAGTCTTTCATATCCTTCTTTTCCAGGAAATCAAGTGCCTCAAGCAATTCGCTGGAAGTCAATCCAAACTTACTGGCATCACCACCGGATTCTTCCCATTTACCACTACCGGAAGAAGCAAGTTTAATACGAATACCGATATTGGGCATTACATTCAATTGCTTCGCCATCTTGGCAATAAGTTTCAGCTCATTCATTTTTTCTACAACGAGAAAAATACGCTTGCCCATCTTTTGTGCAAGCAGAGCAAGTTCAATATAACTTTCGTCTTTATATCCGTTGCAGATAATCAACGAATCAGAATCTGTATTAACAGCAATTACAGCATGGAGTTCCGGTTTGGAGCCAGCTTCAAGACCAAGATTAAACTTCTTTCCATGACTGATTATCTCTTCCACAACCGGACGCATCTGATTTACCTTAATAGGGTAAATGATGAAATTCTGTGCTTTATAGCCATACTCTTCAGCAGCTTGTTTAAAGCAATAGGCTGTCTTCTCAATCCGATTATCCAGAATATCCGGAAAACGCAGCAACATGGGAGCTGCTACATCACGCAACTGCAGTTCATCGACCAACTCCTTCAGGTCGACACCTATGCCATCCTTACGCGGTGTAACAACCACATGACCTTTGTCATTTATACCAAAGTACGAAGTACCCCAACCTGTAATGTTGTAGAGTTCCTCAGAATCTTCAATACGCCACTTTCTCATTTTAATGTATTCAGTTGTGTTTATAAAATATTTAAGGCAACAAAAATAGTTATAAATCCATAGTATACAATCAGAAAGACACGTTTTTTCAATAAGACAAGTTCAGAAGGCACAAATAAATCATAATTTTAATAAATCACGTAACCGCTGCACTGATTTTTCAATCTGTGAGCGATCCTCTAATTCATCAGCATTAAAAATATACTGAGCCTGAGAATAGAACGGAGCACGTTTCTCCAACGCCTGAATGATAAATTCCTTTAATTCCTCGTCCTCTTTACCTTGCAAAATAGGACGCTGCTGTTTGGCAACACGCAACCTACGAAATAAAACATCGGGATGGACATTCAAAAAGACAGTCTTACCATTATGATTCATGAAATCCATATTATCGAAGAAGCAAGGGGCACCACCACCCGTGGAGATAACAACATTTTCAAAAGCACCTACCTCATGCAACATATTTCTTTCCAGTTCACGAAAACCTGCTTCACCGCGTTCGGCGAATAATTCTCCCACTGTCCTATGGAAACGCTCTTCCATATACCAGTCGAGATCAACAAACGGTACGTTCAGTGTTCGGGCAAAAGCTTTCCCTAAAGTAGTCTTACCGGCACCCATATAGCCGGTCAGGAATATACGAATCATAATTACCTATCTTTTCTTTTCAGAGCAAAGATAGGTAATATAATTATAGAATAAACAAAGTTTGCACTTCAATTTATTCTAAATTTGTGATGATTTTAAGCAGTTTATATCCTGCGGTAATCACTTAAATACTTTCACTCTTTCAGAGAGTGCTTTAAATTCTTTATCACCCGGTTCTCCAACCGGCATACCAAATGGCATTTCAGCAATCAGATGCCAACTGGCCGGTAATTCCCAGGTACGACGCACTTCCTCATCAATCAAAGGATTGTAATGTTGCAGAGAAGCACCGAAACCTGCATCTTCCAACATACTCCAGATCGCTAACTGATGCATGGCCGATGTTTGTAAAGACCACCCAGGAAAATTATCTTTATAACTGACAAATGTATCCTGCAGCGTTTGCACAACATATTGATCTTCAAAGAACAATACAGTACCATAACCACTCTCAAAACAATTATCAATCTTTGATTCTGTATTTTTAAAAGCCTCCGGAGTTACAATCTTCCGTATAGCATCTTTCACTATTTCCCATAGTTTCTTATGATTCTCACCCAAGAGTAATACGACGCGGGTCGACTGAGAATTAAAAGCCGATGGTACGTGAGTTACCGCAAAATTTATAATACGTTCTATCTCTTCGTCAGAAATAGGTGACTGGTTTGTGATTGAATAGTAACTTCTCCTGTGTTTCAGGACATCTTTAAATGATTTCTGCATCATAGTCTCCTTTCTTTGGGTTTATTAATCTAATATATAGAGAACAACTGATCTTGAAAACTTGTTCGATAAGTAGTACTTCAAATTTAATTCATACTATGACAACGTTTTATTAAAATGCAAATGATCGCAGATTTTCGCAAATTAGAAGGTTTACTGTACTTGAGAGACGATATTTTTGCGTGAATTTGCGATAATCTGAGTTTCAATGATAGGTTCATTTAACTAGGATACAGTACTTACTAAAATATATTTGTAACTTTACCACCCGAATAAATAAAAAGATGAATGGCAAAGCAAAAATTTTATGTGGTATGGGAAGGCGTAACTCCAGGCATTTATTCTTCCTGGACTGACTGCCAACTACAAATTAAAGGATACGAAGGAGCCAAATATAAGTCATTTGACAGCCGAGAAGAAGCAGAACGTGCTCTCGCATCATCTCCCTACGCATATATTGGTAAAAATGCCACAAACAAAAAAGGAAATAAACCTACCTCACACACGTTGCCTGCTGCTGTAATAGAGAATAGCCTTGCTGTAGATGCAGCCTGCAGTGGTAATCCCGGTCCGATGGAGTATCGCGGAGTACATGTAGCCAGCCAGCAGGAAATATTTCACTTTGGCCCAATGAAAGGTACAAATAATATAGGTGAATTCCTAGCATTAGTACATGGACTTGCCCTACTGAAACAAAAAGGATTCGATATGCCCGTCTACAGTGACAGTGTGAACGCTATCAGTTGGGTAAAACAAAAGAGATGCAAAACCAAATTACCACGCACCGCTGAAACGGAACAGCTTTTTTTATTAATAGAACGTGCCGAGAAGTGGTTGAAAGAAAACACCTATTCTACCCCTATTCTGAAGTGGGAAACCAAAGAATGGGGCGAAATTCCCGCTGACTTCGGAAGAAAATAAACTACTTGAACTTCTTTATCAGAAAACTCGGATTCACACGCAGATAAACACCAAAAGAAAAACTGGTGGCACTACCCGGCTTTATCACTTCCCCATCTGCTTTAGTCATGGTACCAGGCAAATACTGATAAATATCTGCTTTAGCGCCAAGAGCATAGTGCTTACCAAATGAGCGAGAATATTCTACAGAAAGGAAAAGAGTTTGCGGATCATTATAAAACGCCCCCTCTTCTTTCGTGGAAACAGAGCCAAAATAAGGAATACCAAGCAAAGAGATAAAGTCCTTTGACATAAAATACCCACCTTTCACACGTATGTCTTTAAGATCAGTGTAAGCAGCAGCGTATAGCCCTACTCCTTTATCAAAAGGCCATAAATGTCCCGCCTGCTGATAATAGGCTACTGCATCCACTTCTACATTCACTCGTTTCAGCACCGGGCGATTTACGTTCCAGGTTACTCCGGCTCCAACAGAACCATTCATCAATGTTTGTACCGAATTAGTATAGATTGTATCCTGTTCTCCTCCACGATGCTGAATAGTCATTTGTACAGGAGTATAATAATGAAAACGAGCCTTAGGGTCATTGTATTTTATAAGCGATGACACCCCTACTATAAATGCTTCCTGGTGGGTATCTTCTTCAAAAATATAACTCAGCCAGTTGACCCATGCATCCAGATGTAAATGCCGGGAATCATATAGAAATTGTAATCCCATCTCCGGATCAGCGGTCAGATTTAACTCCGGACTGTAAAGAGGAGCAATCAGACCATGATTAGAGCCACCGTAAATATCTCCTAAAATAAGATTCACATGAGACAAAGCCAACTGCGCTCTGAAATAAGGCAGAATGTGCGTTCCACATTGGTATTGATTTCCTTTCCAGGTAGCTATATCATGATAGGCATAGTTGGGAAATTTATAAGCACCACTATAAATCAATGCATGCGCTCCCAACTCCAGCTTCATATTTTTCAGCGGATAATAGACAACTTTAGGTTCCAGCCACATACCCGGCAGCGAATATCCTTTCATCACAGTACCGGCATACTCGTTATCTTTAAAAAAACTGATATTATCCAGTTCTACCGACAACTCTCCTACACGTTCAGGATTAATGTTGTAATCAGTCTTACAAACTTTCTCTTCCACTTGTGCCCGGACCGTCGTAGTTGCTATGAGAAGCATCACCAAACAACTTGTCCATCCAATATATCTGCCGTATTTCATTTTACCATCTATCAAAGAGATTGCATATCATTCAGTCGCTTATAGTATCCGTTCATTTCCAATAACTCTTCATGCTTACCACGTTCTACAATCTCTCCTTCATAAAGTACGCAAATTTCATCTGCATTCTTTATTGTCGAGAGTCGATGGGCAATAGCAATCGTCGTACGTGTTTTCATTAATCTTTCAAGAGCTTCCTGTACCAGACGTTCAGATTCTGTATCAAGAGCAGAAGTTGCTTCATCAAGAATCAGAATCGGTGGATTTTTCAATATAGCCCGAGCTATACTGATACGTTGACGCTGTCCTCCGGATAGTTTACCACCACGGTCTCCTATATTAGTATTATATCCATCTTCCTTTTCCATGATAAAATCATGGGCATTAGCAATCTTGGCAGCCTCTATCACTTGTTCCATAGTTGCATTTTCCACACCGAAAGCAATGTTATTGAAGAAAGTATCATTGAAAAGGATAGCATCCTGATTCACATTTCCAATCAAACCACGTAAATCAGATATACGTACATCTTTAATACTGGTACCATCAATTTTTATATCTCCGCCTTGTACATCATGATAGCGAGGCAACAAATCAACCAGCGTAGACTTACCGGATCCGGATTGTCCAACTAAAGCGATTGTTTTTCCTTTTGGTATTGTAATACTGACATCCCTCAACACCTCTCTTTTTTCGTCATAACTGAATGTGATATGTTGAAACTCGATCTTGTCATTCAATCCATTCAATGGCTTTGGATTCGGAGATTCCTTTATTTTGTTTTCTGCTTTCAATATCTTATCTACACGCTCCATAGAGGCCAATCCCTTCGGTATATTATAGCCCGCCTTTGAGAATTCCTTTAATGGATTAATTACGCTATAGAGAATTACCATATAAAAGATGAAAGAAGGGGCATCTATTGTCGAATTATTTCCTAAGATTAACGATCCTCCAAACCACAACACTATTACAATCAACAATGTACCCAAAAATTCACTCATCGGATGAGCCAATGATTGTCTGATAGCAACACGATTTGTAGCATCCCGATATTCGTTACTGCACTTTGTAAAACGATCCACCATTTTCTTCTCCGCAATAAAAGCTTTAATAATACGGAGTCCCCCCAAAGTTTCTTCCAGCTGCGACATGGTATCACTCCATTTTGCCTGCGCCTCCAAAGACTGGCGTTTCAATTTCTTTCCGACAACTCCCATCACCCATCCCATACCGGGCAATACAAGTATTGTAAACAAGGTCAACTGCCAACTCGTGATAATCAATGTACTAAAGTAGAAAAGGATCAAAATCGGGTTCTTAATCAACATATCCAGCGAACTGGTAATAGAATTTTCTACCTCACCAACATCTCCACTCATACGTGCAATAATATCTCCCTTACGTTCTTCGGAAAAGAATCCTAATGGTAATGACATCACTTTTGAGTATACCATTATGCGAATATCACGAACTACACCTGTGCGTAATGGGACCATTACAGCTGAAGAAGCAAAATAACAAGACGTTTTCAGCAGTGTCATAAAAGCAAGAAATAATCCTAAAAAAAGCAGTGTCAATGAAGCCCCATTTACAGCGATCATATCCGTCACAAAAAAATAGAAGTTATTCACCACCTTTTCTTTCAATCCTACACTCGCATCCCACGGAATAAACTCATAAACTTTATTATCCATCTTAAACAGAATTTGTAAAATCGGAATAATCAATGTAAATGAGAAAACATTAAGTACAGCAGACAGTATATTCAACAATATAGCCCATCCTAAATATTTCTTGTAAGGCGCCACGAATCGGCGCATGAGTTGAAAGAATTCCTTCATTAGTTTATCATTAAATGAATTAGACCGCAAAGATAGATGAAAATCTGTAGTTTTACAGGACCTTCTATCATTTTTATTATACTGGCTAAAAGTATAGCTTACAAAAATAGAAAATAAATCTATTATTTATTTCAAAAAAACAAAATCACCAAAGTAACCATTGATCATAATCTATTCCATACGCTCTCTCCATATACATTCCCAAAAACATTCCAGGATTAGAACTAAATGTACCAACAAATAATACGGAGTTTTTCAATATTTCTATTGACGAAAAAAGCTTAACCATACTTTCTCTTTTTTCCTGTACATTGAGTTTTAAAAAGTCTTGGTGAAAATACCCCTTTTCAGAAGATGTAGTCAGCGTATAGAAGGTCCATTCCGGATAATCCCTACGCATATTCTCTACAATTTCATATTCGTCTGTAAACACATATGCATTCCTAATAGAAGACATTTCTTCTGACTTTATAATATATTTATTATAATCTTCTAATTCATGTTCTACAAACTTATCACCCCTACGAATATGAAAACCTATATATTCATCTGGAAGACCTATTTTTTTTATATTCTCACTAATTTCATCATATGTTTTTTCATTAAAACGATAAATTAAATCAATAATACTTCCCGCTACCGCACGTAAATTTCCCTTCAGTTCTAATTCCGGAATATTTATCTTTTCCCGTTCAAAATCAACCGACCTAAATTTAAAAAAAACATCTGAAGTCAAATATGTATGTTTATGCTTCAAACGCCATAAAAGATATTTCAGACGTTCCAATTTATGTGTATAGAAAAAAGGGTCATTATAACGTATATTATACTTATGATGAAAATCATCTGTTATTTCCTCACAAAACGGTAAAAAATAATCGGTCCAGCCATTATTATGTTTAAAATTTGCATCTGCAGAATACAAAGTAAATCTAATATTCCATCGCAAACAATAAATAATAGCCAATATCATATTATTTAATTCAGAGTAAAAACCAGCATCAGACCCTATATGAAAGACTAAACTCTTTCCCTTAAAAGAGTCATTTATTTCCTGATATTTTTCTAAAGTTACTTCCATAGTTATTATTTTAATATTAAAAAGCAAAGATAATACGATATAATGAAATCCATTTTAACAAGAGCAGAAAAGAATATAAAAAAAGAAAATTCAATAAATTATTCCATTAAATTATTTGTTTTTAATTTATCTTTGCGAGAAACATATCATTTAAACCATGAGTAAGTTCTATAATCGTATTTCCAGATCCATTCGTAAAAGATATATCAAAATATTTCCTCCTGCCATTCCAATACCGCCTAAACGCGATATGAATCCGGAACAAGTATCCAGAAAAATATATGAAGCATTACAATCGGACTCTCCTTGTATGATAGCGCGCTTTGGAGGGATTGAAATCAATTGTGTTTGTAACTATTTAGGTATAATAAAGCCAAACTTTATACAATTTATCCGTGGCATAGGACAACCTTGGTGGTGGGAACCTTATACTATGGAGACAATGAAAAATAATGCAGGTTTTTTTTCCAACACTTCTGAAAACTTAAGTAAATTCGCTCAGATGATGATACAGGATACCCCTTTAGTAGACATTTTGGCGTCATGGAGATACGAAGAAAAAATACTTGAAAAAGAATTATCTAATGCATACAAAATAGAATTAGAATACCTAACTCCTTTTTGGTGTTCTACGCCATGGACGCGCGCATTAGAGGGGAAAAAAGTATTAGTAGTACATCCCTTTTCAGAAACGATTAAAAAACAATATAAAAAGAGAGAACTTATTCATAAAAACTCCAGTATATTGCCTTCATTTCAGCTTAAGACCATAAAAGCTATACAAAGTATTGGTGGGAAAGACATAAGTGATAAGTTTAAAGACTGGTTCGATGCCTTGGAATATATGAAATCAGAGATTAACAAGATTGATTATGATATCTGTATTATAGGATGCGGTGCCTACGGTTTCCCATTGGCAGCACATGTTAAAAGAAATGGTAAGAAAGCTATTCATATGGGAGGAGCTACTCAATTACTTTTTGGTATCAGAGGACAACGATGGGAAAATTATATTGAGCACTTCGACTATAATCAGTTTATGAATGACTACTGGGTCAGACCTTCCAGCGAAGAAACTCCACAACAGTCTAAGAATGTAGAAGGAGGCTGTTACTGGTAAAACCATTGTTCAGATATTTTCAGTATTTCATATTCATATTAAAATAAAGAAACTCACCCATGACTCATCCTATATTAAGTATTATCACGATCAATCTCAATAACAGCATAGGTTTACAAAATACATTAACGAGCATACAGCAACAGAAATGCGATTATTATGAGCATATCATTATAGACGGAGGTTCTAATGACAAAAGCAAAAAAATAATAAAACAATATAGTATAATCAATCCACACCTTTCTTACTGGATATCAGAACAGGACAACGGTATATATAACGCAATGAATAAAGGAATACTCCAAGCCAAAGGAGAATATTTATTATTTTTGAACTCAGGAGATTATTTAGAGCCTAACATTCTAAACAAAATAAAACAAGAAATTACAGGGGAAGGAATTATCTACGGAGATCTTTATTATATTTCATCCGAAAAAAAGGAGAAAACATTAATAACATTTCCAGATCCACCTTTAAATGCAAGTTTAGTTATTTCTAGAGATTTTTATCTTCCCCACCCTGCCTCGTTAATAAAACGACAATTATTCGACAATGAACTGTATAATGAACACTATAAAATCATCTCAGATTGGGACTTTTGGGTAAAATGTATCATTCTAAAAAACTGTACAACTAAACATATTTCTATGCCTATATCAAATTTCATGGAAGGAGGAATATCTTCCACAAACCAAGAGCTAATACAAGCCGAAAGAGCCGAAGCACTACAGCATTTATTTCCTCCTCAAATAATTGATAGTTTAAATAAACTTTTTTTCCTCGAACAATCTCCTTTATGTAAGGTCATACTAGAAATAAAGAGTAGCAAACGTTTTTTCAGAAGGATGGCACGTCTAATTATCTTTTGTCACAAAATACACAAATTATTCACTCGTCATAAATAGCTACCTTATATTATACACCCAAGGATAGGTAAAAGTATGTCCTGTCACCTAATTATTTTCCATTTTATTACATTTTCCCAAAGAAGATAATAGTGAATCAAAAATTCTCAACCATTTATCACCAATCACATCAGGTGCATACTCCATAGACTTACGAATAACATTCTGTCTCATCATTTTCAAATTCTCCGATTCCGTCAATAATTCAACCAGCAGACGTGCATATTCTTCCAGATTATATGGAGTTACAAGAATTCCATTCTGTCCGGACGGAGAAAGTATATAATGTACTCCAGCTGAACAATCAAAAGCTATAGGAACAACCCCGTTAGCCTGAGCTTCTGTCAAACATAACCCCCAACCCTCAAATGTAGAAACTAAACACAACACAGAAGCATCACGATAGTATTTCTCAACGTGATCACTGTGTCCTGCAAAGCTTATACGCGGAAGCTTTTTCTTTTGCGCCATCTGCTGAAGAGATTCTCTTTCCTCTCCGTCACCAACCAAGATCAACTCCCAATCTGGCACCTTTTCATATATCATCTCCCATATATTGATCAAGCGGTCTATCCTTTTGTCTTCATAACTCATGCGCCCCACATACAGTATCTGCTTTTTCTTATTAAAGTTTACAGTCTCAGCACTTTTCTCTGAATTAGGTACTACATATATCCTGTTTTCAGAAGGAGATAATTTCATTTTTTCTATCAAAACCTGTTTATATTCCTCACACAAAACAGTATATGCATCCACCTGACTATATACTCTTATATAATCAGAAAGAAGACGTTTGTGATATCTCTTAAACCACATTGTTTTAGGATAAGTTACTAAAATCCACCCCAGCCGCTTAAACCGTGAAGACCAAACACGCTTCTTCTTAGTATAAAGATCACTTGCTATCTCCCAGAAAGGCACACCATGCAAAGCAAATATAATTTTACAATGTGTATTACTTCGTATATGAGATAGATAAGACAACGTCTGAACTGGCAAGACAAAAATATCAATTTGTAACTCTTGTAAGATATCAATAATAGCATCTGCATTCTCTTTACTATTGACACTCATTTTATCTGGTAATTCCAAAAGAGTCATATTCGGAAGAGACCAATTTCTTATTTCCCTAGCTAAAACATATATATCAAATCCCCGCTCAGATATATAATCTGCAATATCAACAGTCACCCTTTCTGCCCCTCCACTAGGAAATTCATTATGCAGAAACAAAACTCGCTTCTTATTCATTGCTTTTTAAGTTTAGGTTTCCTTTTTATAAACCGATAATATTTTTCAAATAGTACTGGTGAAAGATTTATCAAACGGCAATAAAATGATGACCTTTTGGGTTTTAAAGGAAATAACCCACCTTCCTGAGCTATCATAAACATCTCTCTCTGATTTTGATATCCTTTACGAATACTATGTTTAAAAAGTCGTATTAAAATTACAGCAATATGATTATCAAAATAAGCTATAGACAATGCGTCATCCTGACAAGTAAATTTAAATTCATTTAAGGAAACCATCGCTTTAATCATATTTAAAGAATCTGCTTCTTGATATTGGCTCATAAATGAATCTACATTTTGATAATAATTATAGAAACAAAAAGGTAAATATTTAATCCTTTGTGCAAAAAAAAGGGCTCTTGGTACGAATTCTTCATCTTCGTGCCTAATAGACATTATTTTAAGATTATTGTCTAATAAAAATTTACGCCTATACACATATAGAGGAATCATTGCAGGATAACAGTCTTTAAAAAGAAAATCTCGGCCTTTCATCACTTTCCTGTCATTCTCTTCCATGTGGTAAGGTTGTAATAATAAAGTTCCATCAACAGCTATGTGTTGATAGTTCAATAAAAGTAAATCTAATGAATAGCCTGACATTTCTTCATAGATTACCCTTAAACAGTTAGGTATAATACTATCATCCGCATCTAAGAAAAGAAGATAATCACCTTTAGACTCTATAACACCCCTATTTCTCGCACAACCAACTCCCTGATTTTTAATAGTTATATATCGTAAAAATGAATATTTCTCACACAAAGAATCCAATATTTCAATGGAGTTGTCCGTTGAACCATCATTTATTACAATTGCTTCATAACAATCATATGGTAAATCCTGATTGGCAACTGACTCTATACATCTGTTTAAATATTTTGCAGCATTATAAGCTGGTATAATAACAGAGATTTGCATATATATATCCCGCTTTTCGTAAATTTAGGTGGTAAAGATAGTCAAATATAGTTGGACATAATTAATAGAAAAAGACTTTTTCCGAAAAAAGAGCAAAAATATGCAGTATTTCCCCTATCTTTGCATTTATTACTTGACATAGTAAAACAAAAGCTGATTAAGATATATCCAATGAAAGTTTCATTAATCATTTCAACCTACAATTGGCCTGAAGCGTTAAGACTTAGCCTTATGACAGTGTTGCATCAGACCCAATATCCGCACGAAATTGTTATAGCGGATGACGGCTCTACCATTGAAACTCAGAATATGATTAAAGAGCTTCAGACAGAATATCCTATCCCCATACAACACATTTGGCACGAGGATAAAGGATTTAGGAAAACGATGATTATGAATAAGGCTGTCAAAGCAGCTACCGGAGATTACATCATCCAAATTGATGGGGATATATTATTGCATCCCTATTTTATAGCAGATCATCTTGAGATAGCTGAGCCTGGATATTTCATAAGAGGTGGCCGTACACTCATCAATGCATTTAAAACAAGATTTTTTCTGCACCGCAATGCGCTTCGTCCCCAGAAAAGTAATTTAATGAGAAGTAACAATAAGTTTAATGCATTCAGAATACCTTTCCTTGCAAATATATTCAGTGGAGTATCGGAAGATGTAACACATGTAAAAGGGTGTAATATGGCTTATTGGAAGAAAGACTTTATTGCAGTGAATGGCTATAATAATGATATTAACGGCTGGGGACACGAGGATATAGAGCTTGCTATCCGTCTTCATAACTCAGGAATTAAGATGAAAAAAGTGAAATTTAAAGCAATAGCTTACCACCTTCACCATCCTTTGAATTCAAGAAACTGTGAAGAAAAGAATATGGAAATTTCCAATCTTGCACTCAACAAAAAAATAATACGAGCAAAGAATGGATACGACAGCCTATAGCCGTACTTCAAAAGTCAGTATAATCGTTCCAATGTATAATGCAGCCTCTTTTCTAAAAGAGACTTTAGACAGTATTCTTAATCAAACTTTCACAGACTTTGAGCTAATACTTATTGATGACTGTTCAAAAGACAATACTTTAGAAATAGCTAATTCTTTCTCCGATCCTCGTATTTACATTGTTAAAAACGAGAAGAATTTAGGAGCCGGAGGTACCCGGAATAAAGGTATTAAACTCGCACAATCAACCTATATTGCATTCTGTGATGCGGATGACATTATGTTTCCCAATAGATTAGAAGAGCAATACAACTTTATGGAGCAGCATCCGGACATTGATATCTGTGGTAGTTTTGTGAATTTAATCAACCAACAAGGTGACATAACAGGTAAATTTACATTTCCGGTAAAACATGATAAAATAGCTGTTGAGATGTTCTTGCGCTGTGCATTTCAACAATCCACAGCTTTCATTCGCCGCCAGTCTTTTAAGCAATCCGGGCTTGAATATAAAGAAAATCACTATGCAGAGGATTATGATTTGTGGGCCAATGCCATAAAAAAACTGAAATTCCATGTTATTCCCCATTTCCTGATGTACTACAAGATCTCTGATTCGCAGATATCCTCCATATCTTTTGATAAACAGCAAAGAGATGCCTACCTGGTTTACAAACAAATGATGGAGGATTTAGGAGTTCGTTACAATGAACATATTATTGAACTTCATTACGAGTTGGCACATCGCAAGAGAAAAACATTCCCGGAAGAATGGATAAAAGAATATGAAACTTTCTGCAGAGAATGCCTTTTGAGAAATAAATCAGTAAAACTCTACAAAGACAAGCTCTGGAGACAAGCTATGATACATAATTATAAAAAGTCTCAATATTTATTGCATAATAAAATAGTAGCAACTATCAAGGCATTTTTTAAATTCAAACTCCTCAAATAATGGATATCAAAATTTCTATTATCATACCAGCTTACAATGCACAAAAGTATATTGAGAGATGTCTCCTGTCATTGTCTGTACAAGACATGCCAACTAATAATTATGAAGCGATTGTGATCAATGATGGTTCTACAGACAACACTCAAAGCCTTTTAGATGTATTATGTAAACAATACTCATTTGTCCGTTATGTATCTACCCCCAACAGCGGGCTTAGTGCATCCCGAAACAGAGGTGTAAAAGAAGCAACAGGAGAATATCTCTTATTCTTAGATGCAGATGATAGCATTATACCCAACTGTTTAAAGGAAATTTATAAGGAGATGTCCGGAAATCAACTGGATATGATGTTAATGAACTACCAATATATACTTCCCAACGGAACTCAACGGAAGGGCGGATATCATATTGATAAGAATGACGAAAAAATTGTCTCCGGCAAACAGTTTCTAATCAGAGAAAATTATCCGCCGATGATTCCATTGTATGCATATCGTCGCTCCTTCATTATCGAGAACAACCTCTCTTTCCTTTCTATCGGACATGAAGATGAGGAGTTCACTCCCAAAGCTATTTACATGGCTAAGCGTATTAAATATTATCCTCTGACTTTCTACAACTATTTCCAGAATGAAGAGTCATTCATGCATACCTACAAAGAAAGTAACTTTTATGATATGCTCACTGCTATGGGTTCACTCAATAGGTTCAGACTTGAACACGAAAATGATCCTAAAATCATATCCTATTTCAACAACCACATTGCAAACAGAGTGATAATGATATTCAAACGCAGTATCAGGGACGGACATTCCATCCAAAAAGAGTTAATACAGAAAATTAAAGAGGAAGGTCTATATCCATTAAAGCCCCAGAGATCATCTTTTTATATACGGTTATTCAACTATTCTCCCACCTTGTTTGAAAGATACTACCGCTTCATTAAGCATAAATAAAACACTACAACAAAGATATTTTACAGCACATCTCCCAGAAAATAATTTTATTATTATCCTCTGCAAATGTAATATCTTATAAACACCCGTTATGTTCCTCGTAGAGTTTCGACCCGTTCCTCGTAGAGTTTCACATCGTTTCTCGTAGAGTTTCGACCCATTTCTCGTAGAGAAAAATACAACTATATATCTTATTGATTTACAAAGACTTACAAAATCAAAGAATGTATCATTTTTTCCTTTATCAAAGGAACTGTTTTTATAGATCCAAGCAGTCTTTTAGTTCTCCAAAAACTACGAATAAACTTTACTCACATACCAGCTTATCCGTATTCATCCTCGTCATATATTGCTGAATTATTGCCTTTAACTCTGATTCCATAGAAGATTGCATTTCGGGTAAAGTACCTAACAAATTATGTTCCAGCAAACGATCTGAAACAAAGTCATACAGTGCAACGGACTCTTTACCATCAAACTGAAGCAAATAACGACCTTTATGATATTGATAAACACCGCCTATATAATTCACTGCGGAAGTCTGACTGGTGGGAGTAGTAAGCAAATCACATCCGAAAGAAATGTAAGGCTTGTCATATCCCAAATATCCCAATACAGTAGGCATTATATCTATTTGCTGGGCTATAGCATCGATATGCCCTTTCAATGTACTACCCGGCTGATAGAAAATGACGGGTACAGCAAATGTGCCGCTTTCAGTCATATATTCGGGATGTTCCGTTTGATTGGTATGATCGGCTGTGATCACAAACAACGTATTGTTGAACCAGGATTCATGAGAAGCCTTCTCAAAAAAACATTTCAACGCATAATCCGAATAACCAATACACTGATGAATAGGCAATGTCCCTTTGGGAAACTTACCCGTATATCGTTTGGGTATTACAAACGGATGATGGGAAGAAGCACTAAAAAGAGCAGCTGCAAAAGGTTGACGGAAAGAAGAAAGTTCATCTGCAAAAAACTGGAAAAACTCTTCGTCCCAGATAGCCCAGCGACCGTCAAAATCATCATCGTTATTATATTCTGTACGCCCATAATAATCCTGAAAACCTGTAGCCCGCGAAAAAGCTTCAAAGCCCATTGAACCATTTTCGGCACCATGGAAGAAAGCCGTATAGTATCCCTTTTTACGTAACTCGCCCCCAATACCGGATACTTTATTCATTGAAGCCGGCGTCAGGAAAAAAGGTTCTACAAACATAGGAATACCGGACAATACGGAAGGCATCCCATCAATACTTTTGTGCCCGTTGGCAAATGAGTATTCAAATGTGAGACTCTCTGAAATCAATGAATCCAGGAACGGGGTATATCCCTTATAAGCTCCCCCATCCAAATCTTTATTTAAAGCACCAATGTATTCCTTTCCGAAACTCTCCATGATAAATACCACCACATTCAGCGGACGGAACTGCACACTATCCGCCGGAGTATGAACAGGTGTATAAACCGCCTCCATCGCAGCCTCATCTTTATAATAGGCAGGTACTACAAACGGCTTTTTACCAATAGTACGTATCATCGCAAAAGGAGTATTAAGCACCAGCCCTGTCTCAATGGGACGATTGACATATTGGTTGGCATTACTAACCGTAATAGGTCGCACAGCAGCTCCGATACCGCCACGCATACCAAATATGCAAAAAGGTATGACAGCAACAAGACAAACCAGCTGTATTCCGTAATACCCCCACGGATTTAGATTTTCTGATTTTCCAAAAGGCTTTCTGTATAACTTAAACATACCATAAATCAACACAACAGCCAGCAAAGTCAGATACCAATGATTCAGCAATTCTACTCCGATAATACCCGCTATGTTATTCTCATTGCTGAATTCATTGAAAACGGAAGCAGTGGTACGGCGATTGGTAAACTGAAAATAGACCGTATCCATTAGATTCATAATCAAGGCAATACTATTAGTAAAGACAAAAACGCCTTTTGTCACTTGCTGATAGCGTTTATATTCTTTATAGTGTAATGGGAAAAACATCAGAAGGATGTACAAAGCATTGATATAAACAATAGCAGATGTATCAAAAACCAATCCTCCTTTAAGTATCGTCATCAATTCGGTGCCTGTCAGTTCTGAATAATAAGAATAATTACCCCATAAAAAGACAAACCGACAAATCATAAAAAGAAGATAGGACAGCGCCAGATTACACAGTGCAGCAAGCACCACTCGTATATAAGGAAGGAAAGAAAAAGATTTTTTCATATTGGTGTAATATCAAGTATAACAGCGACAAAATTAATATATTTAATTGGTTCTGCCATTAAAATACCCAAAAACACTTACCTTTGTAACCTATAAACCAGAAATTATAAAACGAATGAAAATAGCTTTTGATGCCAAAAGAGCAGCACAAAACCGTACAGGTCTCGGCAATTACAGCCGCTTTGTTATTGAAGGTTTAAGCCGTTACTGCCCTGAAAACAAATACCTGTTATACACTCCCAATGAACGAAAAGCAAAGTTATTGGGCAATTTGTCACAGCAAGAGAATTGTGTTGTCTGTTATCCCGATAAAGCTATCTGGAAAAGCCTATCTTCATTGTGGCGTGTCAGTGGCATCAAAAGACAGCTGCAAAACGATCATCCGGCTATTTTCCACGGGCTTAGCAACGAACTCCCTTTAGGGATCGAACGGTTGAAAGAAATCAAAAGTATCGTTACGATTCATGACCTGATTTTCCTTCGCTATCCTAACTTTTATTCATATATAGACCGCAACATATATACTTATAAATTTCGCCGGGCCTGCCAGATAGCCAACAGTATTATCGCTGTAAGCGAATGTACTAAAAGAGACATTATACACTATTTTGATATTCCGGCAGAAAAAATAAAAGTGATTTATCAAGGATGTGATGAAAGTTTTCTCCACCCGGCAGACTCCGGATTGAAAGAAGAAGCACGCAAACAGTACGGGCTTCCGGAAAAATATCTTTTATATGTGGGAAGTATTGAAAGCCGCAAAAATCTGTTGTTAATAGCTAAGGCCCTTACAAAAGCCTCTTGTGACTTACCTTTGGTAGCGATAGGAAAACATACCCCTTATGCGGATACCGTTCTTCAGTATGCCCGGGAGAACGGACTGTCGAATCGGCTCCTGATGTTGCACAATGTTTCGTTCCGTTATTTCCCTGCTATCTACCAGATGGCCTCTCTATTTATCTATCCAAGCTTTTTTGAGGGATTCGGCATTCCTATTCTGGAAGCATTAAACAGTAAAATTCCTGTAATCGGAGCTACAGGTTCTTGTCTGGAAGAAGCAGGTGGAGACCATTCCATCTACATAAATCCCGAAAATGAACAGGAACTTGCTGATGCCATAGATCGAGTCATGGCAAATCCCACCTTACAACAGGAAATGATTGAAAAAGGAACAGAGTATGCTGCTCGTTTCGGACAAGAGATATTAACCCGGCAAATGATGGAACATTACCTCTCGCTGTAAAATAATTATTTCTGATTTCTTCTCAGATATTCTTCGTAGGTCCTTTTCCACCGATTATGACTCCACAACCAAAATTGAGGAGCTCGCTGAATAGTCGCCTCCAGGCGCCGGGCATAATCAACCGTTATTTCATAATTCGGGAAGGATTTGGGTTGATCGGTCATTAGGATAAACTCTGCATGATAATACCCTCTTCTTACTCTTTGTACATCTATATACACGACTACAGCATCGGTTGCTTTGGCAATGCCTTCTGCACCAACAAAGAATGAGGACTTATGATTCAGAAAGTCAGTCCACATATTCACAAAATTCCAGTTGGGAGACTGATCGGATATAAAGCCAATGATAAAACGCTTCTTTTGCTGTTTATAACGTACCAATTGACGTAAAGCCATGAACATCTCTATATTAACTGCACGAAAACGACTTCGCATTCGCAGGAATAGCTGATCAAAAGCCGGACTTTCCAATCGGTGATAAATCTGTCCTACCACAAGGTCTTTATCAATATCCAAATGTAAAGGTAAAGAAGCCACCCACTCCCAATTACAATAATGTCCCAAATAAACGACACAATCCCTATCTTTAATAATTTCATTTATCTTTTCCACACCACCAAAAGTCATCCGCCTGCGCATCTGCTTTTCACTCATAGAAAACAGCTTAATCGTTTCCACCATATAATCACAAAAATAATGATAGAATGCTTTCTCTATTTTTTGTATCTCCCCCAGCTCCTTTTCAGGGAAAGATTCAATCAGATTTTTCCGAACAATCTTCCTTCGATAACGAACACAATAATAAAGTGGAAAATACAATAAATCAGAGAATATATAGAGAAATCGCAACGGTAACAAAGAAGCAATAAACCAAAAGAAAAAAATAAAATAATACAAAACAGTTTTCATACACTTACTTATTTTTATGCTTAAAAACCCAACGAAGTAATATAAAATTTATCGGAACTGCAATAGCTAAAACTAAAACAGGAGCCAATACCTTTGAAATTCCTAAATACAAAAAGAGGTTCAGAAAAGACAAATGAATCAAATAGTTAATCAGATGACTTCCTCAGAAACCCAGGGCCTTCCTGATAGAAGGTGAACTATGGAAAGTAAGATACGAAGTGAGAAAGAAATTACAAATCAAGCTAATCAAATATCCCACTGTATAGGCAACATTTACATCAATCTTTGTTTGCAACAGATAGTAAGCCCCATAATGTAGACCCGAAGCTACTACTCCGACCACACAAAACCGAATAAATTCGTATCGCTTTTCTTTTGATTTCAACATTCCTTCCATTACCTTAGTCGTGCGTAGTCTTCGTGTCCGGTTCTTCCGTATCTTCATTATTCAATAAAACAGATTCAATATTATACCGAGGCCTATCTTTCACCTCAATATATATTTTCCCGATATATTCGCCCACAATGCCAAGGCTAATCAAAATGACAGCTCCCACAAACCAGACAGAAAGCATCAGTGAAGTCCATCCCGGCACCACATGACCAATCCAGAGTGAATGTAAGGTATAGACCAATACACCTAAAGTTATTAATAGAAACAATACTCCCACCAGAAGAATCATCCTCACCGGTTTCACAGAAAAAGAGGTAATACCGTCTATTGCGAAGTTCAGCATTTTATTAAAGGGATATTTGGACTCTCCAGCAAATCGCTCAACCCTATCATAATATACGGAGGTTGTATTATAGCCAATTAGTGGTACAATACCTCTAAGGAAAAGATTTCTTTCACGAAACTTACCCAACTGCTCAATGGCTCTCTTACTCATTAGGCGATAGTCAGCATGATTATAAACCGACTTTATCCCCATAGCACGCATAAATTTGTAAAAACTTAAAGCCGTAAAACGCTTAAAGAAGGTATCAGAAGTTCTACTTTTACGTACACCATAAACGATATCAAATCCTTCTTTATATTTAATGACCATTTCTTCTATAACAGCAGTATCATCCTGCAAGTCGGCATCAATAGAAATGGCTATATCGCAAAACCTTCCGGCAACAGTAAGTCCCGCCATTAATGCATTCTGATGTCCTACATTACTGGCTAAATTGACCCCACAAATAGATTTGTTATTTGAATGAAGAGTTGAAATCAAAGACCATGTTCCATCTGTACTTCCATCATTTACGTAAAGAATAAAACTATTGGGTGTTATCAGTTTCCTGTTAATGAGCGCCTCCATCACCTTGGTCAAACGTTTAGTTGTTTCAACCAATACCGCTTCTTCTTTATAACAGGGAACAACAATGGCAAGTCTCATTTCTTCTTTACTTTTCCGGTTAATCAATCAACAGACCTTCCACTTTACTTATTATCTGCTCTGGTTTAATATTTCTCATACAAGCATAATCCCCGCGAAAACAGGGTTTCTGCCCATATACCGAACAAGGACGGCAAGATAAATCAAGCTGTACTGTATTGATTGGCAACTGTTTCCAGCCCATAAAACCAGCGTAAGGATGAGTTGCTCCCCAAACGGAAACCACCGGAGTATTTACCAATGAAGCCAAATGCATATTAGCCGAATCCATAGAGAGCATCACATCCAGATGGCTCATCAGATTCAGTTCCGTATTCATATTTAATTTACCGATCATAGACGTCACAGATGGGTACTTTGACATCCATGAATCAAAAACATTCTGTTCGTCCATGCCTCCACCAAACAGGAAAACTTTAACATCCGAACGTTGAGCGAAATGGGCGATCACCTTCTCTTGCAGTTCTATGGGATATATTTTCCCTTCATGCTTGGCAAAGGGAGCAATACCGATCCATTTTATCCCTTTCTCTTTTTCTCCGGTTACAGGTTCTATTAAAGAAAAATCTCCTTTTCCTTCACCATAGATTGAAGTAAAATTCAACAAAACCGGAAAGCCTAACTCCTCCAATACATCTGCATAGTGCCTGAAAGAGCTTTTCTGATTTTCCAATACCTTGTTATGACGCCGTACTAACTTCTTTTTTCCTTTTCGGCCCTTATCAATAAATGCTACCGGAACTCCGGACATTCTAAACCTTAAACGGATATATTTCGTACGCAGCACATTATGAAAATCAGCCACATAGTCGAAATGAAGTTTTTTCAACTCCGAATAAAGTATATTCAATCCCCAAAGTCCCTTATGTTTACCGGTAAGATCTGCACTTATAAAATGTACATTGGCTGGTAAACCTTGAAAAAGAGGCTGTAGCACCCCACGGCTCAACACAGTAATTTCATGCTGAGGATACTGGGTTGCCAACGAATAGACTACCGGAATAGTCATAGCAACATCACCAAGTGCTGAGAAACGAATGATAAGGATACGGGCCATCGTTTATTTTTTAGCATAAAGCACCGGATTCAAAGCCGGATCATTATACATCTTCATCTGCTTATATACCTTCATGTATTTTCTGCCGGCCTCAATATCAGTCAACAATTGGTCAATAGCCGTTGACAGATCTTTCTGTTGTTCCAACAGAATAGAAAGTTTAGCAAGACATTGGTCATGATGTTCTTTCGTTGTATCCGTGCGATCTACTTCCTGCTGCATATGGTAGATTTTCAAAGCAAGTATGGAGAGACGATCAACGGCCCAAGCAGGACTTTCCGTATTAATCGTAGCGTTTGGCAGAGAAACAACATCTTTATATTTATCAAAGAAATAACTGTCAATCAATTCCACCAAATCCGTACGATCCTGGTTGGACTTATCAATTCTGCGTTTCAACTTCAATGCTTCTACCGGGTCAATCTGAGGATCACGGATTATATCTTCAAAATGCCATTGCACAGCATCAATCCAGTTCTTTAAATACAAATAATATTCAATCGTTTTCAACTCATATGGGTTATTCATCGGAGCATCCACACTATCTGTAATATGATAATCGCCGGTCGATTTCCCAAAAATGTCATTACAAAGGTTACTAAATGTCATAGTTATAATCATTTTAATGAATGTACAATAAGACAAAGCTAAAGAATTTTTCTCAGACGAACAATCCTTTCTTACTTTTAATTATACATCCATACTATAAACGCGCATTATAGCTTCATAGAACTTATCATAAGTCAATTCTTCCTGAAAATATTTTTTAGCCTGATCCCCCAAACGATTACGTGTTTCAGAATCCGAAATCAGCGTTGACAACGCCTGAGACAAAGCATCAACATCACCTGGTGCCACTAACCAGCCATTACTTCCATGCTTAATAAATTCCACTTGTGCCCCATTATCCGTCGTTACAATACATTTTCCTGCCTGCATAAATTCTATCGCAGTCAATCCGAAAGCCTCTTGACACAAAGAAGGAGCAACTCCGATATCAGCATCTGCAATAAGTGCACGCACTTTATCCGAATGTCCCAGAAATGCAACTTTATCAGCCAGCCCTTCTGAAGCCACAAGTGCTTTCAATCGCTCGATAAAATCATCCTGTCCCTTACCTATAATTACTGAAAAGAAATTAAGATGATGAAGTTTGCCTAATGCTGCAATCAGCTGAAGTATGCCTTTCGCCGGAACAACTCTCCCTACAAAAACAATCAACGAACACTCTTTAGCAATATGAAACCTTTCACGAAGGGTTTCCGACTTAACTATAGGTTCTATATAAGAAGGAATACTGTTGTGAACAACGATACTGCGTTCTTTAGGGAAACCGGGAACTGAACCTAAGAAAGTTTGTTCACCAAGCCGTGATACGAACACGATACGATTTATATGACGATAGGCCCAAAGATAGAGAGGATTATTTTTCCCTTTTTTAATAAGATGCCTCGTGAGAACAATCTTTGCTTTACTTCCGGAAATACGTTTGGCAAGAATAACAGTAAACATCTCTTTAAAGCAATGGATATGTATAATATCCGTAGGATGGCTTTTCAAATACTTACTTAACCGGATAACCGAGTAAAAATCTATAATTCCTTTGAAAGGTAACTGGTAATACTCCCCATCGATTCCTGCAACTCTCTGAGCTATAACAGAACTTTTCCGTGAGAAAAAGGTGACAGCATGCCTGTGACTCGTAGAAGCTACAGCCAAGTCATATATATATTGTTCACCTCCTCCCCAAACAGGAGATGCAAAAATCTGAATGATATTCATATTTATTTCTATCTTACAGCTTTAAAGCGAGTCGTCTTTGCCATCAGGCAGTAGTTTTTTACCTATCAAGTCCCGACAAAGATACTATTTTTTTTGTATTTTTGCCAAAAATGAAAAATGATATGAAAATTATTATAGACGACAAGATTCCTTATATACAAGAGGCTATCAAAAAAATAGCGGAGGAAGTTGTTTACATATCAGGAAAAGACTTTACACCAGAACTCATACGGGATGCTGACGCACTAATTGTCCGTACAAGAACTCATTGTAACCGCGAACTGCTTGAAGGTAGCCAGGTTAAATTCATTGCAACTGCAACCATCGGATTCGATCACATTGATACAGAATACTGTCATACAGCTGGCATTGCCTGGACCAATGCTCCCGGATGTAATTCTGCTTCTGTAGCACAATACATTGAATCCGTACTCTCGTTTCTGAAGATCACCAAAGACAAGAATCTCAGTGAAATGTGTATAGGCATTGTAGGAGTTGGAAATGTAGGAAGTAAAATAATTGAAGTAGCAAAGACACAAGGGATGCGCATATTGCTGAATGATCTTCCCAGAAAAGAGAAAGAAGGGAATACTGAATTTTGTTCTTTAGAACAAATAGCGCAAGAATGTGACATAATAACTTTCCACGTCCCTCTATACAAAGACGGAAAATACAAAACCTACCATTTGGCAAACGAATCATTTTTCCGTACTCTCAAACGCAAACCCATAATTATCAACACTTCCCGTGGAGAAGTTATTGATACAAAAGCATTACTGGAAGCCTTGCAAACAGGAGTCATTTCTGAAGCAATCATTGATGTATGGGAAAATGAACCCGCTATTAATCTTGAGTTATTGAATAAAGTAATAATAGGAACCCCTCACATCGCAGGATATTCAGCAGATGGAAAAGCCAATGCAACACGGATGTCATTGGACGCTCTCTGCCGGCATTTTGGTATAAAAGCCAACTATACCATCTCACCTATGCAACCAGAAAACAGGCTGATACAAGCTACAACTTTAGAGGAAGCTTTACTAAAAATATACGATCCGTGCCAAGATAGCAACCGATTAAAATCACATCCTGAACAGTTTGAACAACTTCGGGGAGATTATCCTCTGAGAAGAGAAAAAGAGGCATATATTATATCGGTTAAAATGGCGGAATAAAGTACGTATTTAACTATGTGTTAATTAGTATACTTTATATACAAAAAGTACGTACTTTTACAGGTATAAAGTACGTACTTCTGTTAGCATAAAAATGATAGTTAAGAAATTATGTTAATAAAGTTGTAAGGTTATGAGGAAATAAAGCATAGAGTCATTATATAGTTAATAAAATAAGCATTCACCACTTTTAATAAATCCGGAAATTATAATCTATTTAAATATCATGAAAAATTTTTTTTTACTTGCTTTTCTTCTTCTGAGCACTCTATCTGCAAACAGTAAGAAAGCCGGAGAATTTACTGTTTTGCAATGGAATATCTGGCAAGAAGGAACATCTGTACCAGGTGGTTACGACGCTATCATTAACGAAATTGTCCGTTTGAAACCAGACTTTGTCACCTTTAGTGAGGTCAGAAACTATAACAAAAGCAATTTTAGTGCCCGTGTCCTGTCTTCTTTGCGAGAAAAGGGATTAACCTACTACTCTTTTTATAGCTATGACACCGGCCTACTAAGTAAACATCCCATTACAGATTCTCTGACTGTTTTTCCCGAAAACGGAGATCACGGTAGTATTTACAGACTATTGGCCACCGTTAACGGACGCAAGGTAGCCGTATACACAGCTCATCTGGATTATCTGGATTGTGCATACTACAATGTACGTGGATATGACGGTTCTACCTGGAAAGAAATTCCCAAACCTCAAACAGTGGAAGAGGTGTTAAAAGTTAATACAGACTCGCAACGTGATGATGCCATCAAACTATTCATTGACCAAGCCCATAAGGATATGGCCAACGGATATAGCATTATTTTAGGAGGGGATTTCAACGAACCTTCTCACCGCGACTGGTTGGAAACAAACAAGGATATGTACGACCACAATGGTATGGTTATCCCCTGGACAGTAACCACTCTACTTGAAGAGGCCGGATTCATTGACAGCTATCGTGAAATTTATCCTGATCCGCTTACACACCCCGGATTTACTTATCCTTCGGACAATCTGTTAATAGCCCCCGAAAAGTTAACCTGGGCACCGAAAGCAGATGAACGTGAACGAATCGACTTCATTTTTTATCAAGGGAAAGGGCCACAAGCAGAAAAAGCAATTATATTCGGCCCTAAAAGTTCCATTGTGCGCAGTCAAAGAGTAAAGGAAACAACCAAAGATAAATTCCTCCTTCCTAAAGGAGTATGGCCTACCGATCACAAAGGATTACTGGTCACATTCCGCTTCACGGAATAAACAGAACAACAATCATATTATATATGCGAATCAGTAGTTGGTTATTGAGTTCAAAAACAGAAACGAGTCAAATGGCTTTGTATTTTCTACGTCACACAGAGTAATATTTATCTGATGAACGCAAATTAAAAGACTGTAGTTATTTACTATCTATTGGTTCCCTTTGCGAAAATCTGCATTAATCTGTGTTTCAATAAAGATTTAAACTCGGTGTTACTCTGTGATAAGTTTTGCTCATTTCCGATCAGAAATGAATAAAACTAACTCTTAACTGGTTTCAACTACTGATTCGCATTATATAATAATGTATATAAAATAACTATGCCAAGCACCTCAATAGATATTTTTTCAACAACTCAAAAGTTTCTCTATTACCTGCGGATAATATTCATATTCTAAAGAATGCACTTTCTTTGCCACATCGGCAGGTGAATCTTCGGGCAATACCGGGCATTTTGCCTGAAAAATAGTATTGCCTTCATCATAGTGTTCATTTATATAATGTATAGTAATACCACTTTCTTTTTCTCCGGCGGTCACCACTGCTTCGTGTACACGATCGCCATACATCCCCTTTCCTCCAAACTTCGGAAGCAAAGCAGGATGTATATTTATGATTTTATCGGGATAAGCATGCAAAAGTACATCAGGTACACGCACCAGAAATCCGGCCAAAACAATAAAATCAATATTATATTCACGCAATAAAGCTAAAATCTGCTCACCGGAAATCCAATCATCCTTCAAAAACACCTTAGAAGGTACTTTCAGGCGGTTTGCACGCTCTAAAACATACGCATCGCTCCTGTTAGAAAGTACCAATGCCACTCTAATAAAATCATTCTCCTGCAAATACCGGATGATATTTTCGGCATTTGTGCCAGAACCGGAAGCAAAAATTGCGATGTTTTTCTTCATAATCAGCCTATTCTCTGCACAAAACAGTGAAAAATGTGCAAAAGAATGCATTTATTTAATCAAATATTTGCGCAGAACGATAAATATTTATTCCTTTGCACCGCAAAATTAAAGAAATAAAACTAATTATTAATTAAAAACTTAAAGTTATGTCTGAAATTGC
>OIWL01000461.1_pt1 | contig 56266 bp, 47 predicted proteins | sample 1587561 | NCBI WGS metagenome assembly OIWL01 (sample SAMEA3888903, study PRJEB22519) | human gut metagenome | biome: human gut; feature: human-associated habitat; material: faeces | place: Denmark | collected 2010 | reverse complement strand
CTCGTGGGTTTGAGTACGTCGGTATGTGGCGCTGGTAGTTTCAGTGCCCATACCGTTACGCACTCAATGAGCGAGAGCGCCCACGAGACACAAAATTTTTCAACGGAATTACGGAAACTAAAAAAAGTGGCAACGAACACTTGACACAAACTCGACATTTTTCGTCCTTTACTTTTCTTTTTTTTAGTGATAGAATAAAAACACGAATGAATAAATTTAAGGAGGACATTACAAAAATGGCTAGAGCAAAACAATCCATGGATGGTAATACCGCTGCAGCACACGTGGCATATGCCTATACAGAAGTAGCTGGTATCTATCCTATTACACCTTCGAGCCCGATGGCTGATTCCGTTGATCAGTGGTCAGCAGCAGGACAGAAGAACATTTTTGGCAGCAAAGTAAAAGTTGTTGAGATGGAATCTGAGGCCGGCGCCGCTGGTACTGTACACGGTTCTCTTGCAACAGGAGCTTTGACAACGACATTTACGGCTTCTCAGGGTCTTCTTCTTATGATCCCGAATATGTATAAAATCGCTGGTGAGATGTTGCCAAGCGTATTCCACGTATCCGCACGTACGGTGTCTACACATGCTTTGAATATTTTTGGTGATCATAGTGATGTATATGCTTGTCGTCAGACTGGTTTCGCTATGCTTGCTGAGACAAACCCACAGGAAGTTATGGACTTGAGTCCGGTTGCTCATTTGGCAGCTTTGGAAGGAAAAGTTCCATTCATTAACTTCTTTGATGGTTTCCGTACTTCCCATGAGATTCAGAAGATTGAGAAATGGGATTACGAAGATTTGAAAGAAATGTGCCCAATGGATGCTGTTGAAGCATTCCGTAAACATGCATTGAATCCGGAGCACCCAACTGCACGTGGTTCTCACGAGAATGGAGACGTATTCTTCCAGCATCGTGAAGCATGTAATAAGGCTTATGATGCACTTCCTGCTGTTGTAGAGAAGTACATGAACAAAGTAAATGAAAAACTCGGAACCGATTACGGTTTGTTTAACTACTATGGTGCACCGGATGCTGACCGCGTAATCATCGCTATGGGATCCATCTGTGACGTAGCAGAAGAAGTAATTGATTACTTGACAGCAAAGGGCGAGAAAGTTGGTCTTGTAAAAGTTCGTTTGTATCGTCCATGGTCTCCGGAAGCAATTCTTAAGGTAATTCCTAAGACTGCTAAGAAGATTGCTGTACTTGACCGTACAAAAGAGCCTGGTGCTCTTGGTGATCCGTTGTATCTGGATGTTGCAGCTACTCTTCGTGAGGCAGGTTTGAATGATATCATTCTTACCGGCGGACGTTATGGTCTTGGTTCCAAAGATACACCACCATCATCTGTATTCGCTGTATACAAAGAACTGGAGAAAGACGATCCAAAACCTCGTTTCACAATCGGTATTGTGGATGACGTAACAAACTTGAGTCTTCCGGAAGTGAAACCGGCTCCAATTACTTCTGCACCGGGAACAAAAGAGTGCAAGTTCTGGGGACTTGGTGGAGATGGTACTGTAGGTGCTAACAAAAACTCAACAAAGATTATCGGTGACCACACAGATAAATTTATCCAGGCATACTTCCAGTATGACTCAAAGAAAACAGGTGGTGTAACAATTTCCCATCTTCGTTTTGGTGATAATCCGATTAAGAGTCCTTACTACATCAATCAGGCTGACTTCGTAGCATGTCATAACCCGGCTTATGTAACACAGGGTATGAAGATGGCTCAGGATGTAAAACCGGGCGGTGTATTCATGATTAACTGCCAGTGGTCTGATGAAGAACTCGGACATCACTTGAACGCTGAAGCTAAGAAATATATTGCAGACAACAACATTCAGCTTTACACAATCAACGCGATTGATAAAGCAATTGAAATTGGTATGGGTAAACGTACTAACACAATTTTGCAGTCTGCATTCTTCAAACTTGCTGATGTAATGCCAATTGATGATGCGATTAAGTTCATGAAAGAAGCAGCTAAGAAATCTTACTCCAAAAAAGGTGATGCTGTCGTAGAAATGAACTACAAAGCAATCGATTGTGGTGTTGACGCAATTCATAAAGTAGAAGTACCTGAATCTTGGAAGAATCCGGAAGCAGATGCTCCTGCAAAAGAGAAGACCGGACGTCCGGAAGTTGTTAAGATGGTAAATGACCTTCTTGAGCCAATTTCTAAGATGGATGGTGACAGCCTTCCAGTATCTGCATTCGCAGGTAACCCGGATGGTCAGTTTGAGACTGGTGCTTCCGCATATGAGAAACGTGGTACAGCCGTTATGGTTCCTGTATGGAATCCGGATACATGTATCCAGTGTAACAACTGTGCATTTGTATGTTCTCACGCTACAATTCGTCCATTCCTCCTTTCTGAGGATGAGGTGAAAGCAGCACCTTCAAACATCAAACTTGCTGATACAAAGCCAAAAGCCGGCGAATATAAATTTGCAATGAGCGTATCTCCTCTGGATTGTATGGGATGTGGCGAGTGTATTACCGTATGTCCGAAAGCTGCTGATGAAGCCATCAAGATGGTACCTCAGGAGTCTCAGGCAGACGAGCAGCCGGTATTTGATTACTTGGTAGCTAACGTTGGTAAGAAAGACAGCGGATTTGCTGATACAACTCCAAAGGGAAGCCAGTTCAACCAGCCACTTCTCGAGTTCTCCGGAAGTTGTGCAGGATGTGCTGAGACATCTTATGCAAGACTTGTTACACAGCTCTTTGGTGAGCATATGTACATTTCAAATGCAACAGGATGTTCTTCTATCTGGGGTAACCCGGCAGCAACATCACCATATACAGTAAACAAAGATTCCAAGAAGGGACCGGCTTGGTCTAACTCCCTGTTCGAGGATAACGCAGAGCATGGTCTTGGAATGCACATTGGACAGAAATATCTTCGTGACCAGGCAATTGAATTGGTAGAAGAGATTGTTGCTTCCGATAAAGCATCGGCTGAATTTAAAGCTGCTGCTGCTAAATTCATTGAGACAAAAGATAATACAAGAGAGAACTCACCTGCTGCAGAAGCATTGATTGCTGAACTTGAAAAAGCTGCAAATGCAGGATGTGAGAAATCCAAAGAAGTTCTTGCTAAGAAAGATTACCTCGCTAAGAAGTCCGTATGGATCTTCGGTGGTGACGGTTGGGCATATGATATCGGATTTGGTGGTCTGGATCATGTACTTGCATCCGGCGAGAACGTAAACGTAATGGTATTCGATACGGAGATGTACTCCAATACTGGTGGTCAGGCATCTAAAGCTTCCAATATCGGTGAAGTTTGTCAGTTTGCTGCTGCCGGTAAAGAGATTGGCAAGAAGAGCCTTGCTGAAATCGCTATGAGTTATGGCTATGTATATGTAGCACAGATTGCACTTGGTGCTAATCCTGCTCAGGCTGTAAAAGCAATTGCTGAGGCAGAAGCTTATAACGGACCATCCCTGATTATCGGTTATGCTCCATGTGAACTCCACGGTATCGCTAAGGGTGGTATGAACCACTGCCAGGATGAGATGAAGAAAGCTGTTAAGGCTGGATACTGGAATCTGTTCTCCTTCAACCCTGAGTTGAAAGCAGAAGGAAAGAATCCATTCACTCTGACATCCAAAGAGGGAGATGGTTCTTATCAGGACTTCTTGAACAACGAGGCTCGTTATACTCGTCTGATCAAGCCATTCCCAGAGCGTGCAGAAAGACTCTTCAAAGAGTCCGAAGAAGCAGCAAAAGCTCGTTTCGAGCATTTGCAGAAGCTTGTTGAGCTTTACAAATAAGAATTTGAAATTTTCTGTTTATCGAAAATTTTTGAAAAAGGGGACCATCTCAACAGATGGTCTCCTTTTTACATAAAAAGTATGATTCAAAAAAAAGGGGAAACAATAAAAAAGTGAAAAAGTGACACATTATTTTGATATATTAGGGGCTATCAAGGATTAACTGAAAGGACGAGAGAAAATGAAAAGAAAATGGAAATTATGGATGATAGCATTTGTAGTATTTGTTATGACAGATATAATGATGCAGAGCAATCGAGCAGAGGCAAAAAAAAGAACATTTACGGTGAGTTCCAAAACGATACCATGTAGTTCATCTTATCGGCAGAAACCGTATTATAATAAAAAAACAAAACAGTATTATATGATAAACTCCTATATGAGGCGTTTATCGACAACAGGCGGAACGCTGAAATTAAAAAAAGGAACATATAAAATTCCAGGTACAATTTATGTACCGTCCAATGTTAAAATTGTCTGTGCAAATGGTGTTAAAATCAAAAAAACAAAAGCAACAGGAACAAAGAAAGTAAAATCAACTAAATTTTTGTTCCAAATGATTTCAGAGGAAAAGGCATCGGGGAAACAAAATACAGGAAAATATGCGGCATCAAAAAATGCATCCATTCAGGGAAATGGGAAAGTGATTTTTGATATGGGAAATGTGAATGGAGCAACGGCGGTTTTTGTTGGTCATGCATCCGGTATTACTGTGAGTGGTGTGAGATTTCGAAACAAAAAAGGCGGCAGTTATATTTGGATTGAAGGTTCTAAAAATATTTCTGTCCGGCAATGTGTCTTTGAACGAAAAAAAGATGTGTCCGGTTTGAAAAATCGAATGGCTGTAAGGCTTGAAACAAGCAATCAGACAACATCGGATTTTTCTGGTAAATGGTACAAAAAAGACAATACTGTGAACAAAAAAGTAAAGATTGAGAACAATCAATTTCTGGGGGCGGATGTTGGCATCGGTACGACGAAATCGGTTGTATTAGAAAAAAATAAGCAAACAAAAGAATATTATCAGACAAGCATTACCATTGCAGCAAACACATTTACAAATACCAAAAAGGCTCCGATATATGCTGTCTTGTGGAAGAAGCCGACAATAAAAAAGAATGTAGTGAAAAGAAATGGGGCAGAGAAACGTGCCAGTGCGGGAATGCTTGGGTTTGGAGTAGAAGAACCATCCTTTACTGCAAATCAAATTAGCGGGTGTTCTTATGCTGTGAAATTTGATAGAGCAAAAAATAGTGGGAAAGGGAAAAAATTTCCTTCCGTTATGTCTGTGATAGGAGTAACTGCGGCGAATAAAATAGCGGCTACAAAAGTAGATGATTTGAGCCATTATTATGTGCCAAATGAAACGGCGAGAATTCTTTATTTTCGCAATAGAACGGAAAAAAATTTTACGATTACGACAGCTACAGAACCGTATCAGGAAAAATACACGGATGCCTCTGATTATACAAAGCGGAAAGTGTATTATACACTTATGTCTTATATGGAACAGCTTGAGTATGCCGGTGGTGGAACGATTACTGTCAAGGCCGGCAATTATGAGGTGACTAATAATATCTGTATTCCATCCAATGTGACGATGCGGATGGAAAATGGGGTGACATTTACGAAAAAAGGAACGACAGCAACCGATATTTGTTATGCCAAATCTATTTTTACCATTGTGCCGCCATCAAAAGATGGTACGGTTAAGACAATTTCCGGTTACAATGGTTCACATGATGTGAAAATTATAGGAACGGGAATGGTTCGCATGAATTGTGCGAATGTGAAAAACTGTATGGCACTTGTTATGGGGCATGCAAGAAATATAACAATCGAGGGCATTACATTTCAAAACGAATATGGTTCGCATTTTATGGAATTAAATTCTTCTTGCGATGTAACGATTGAAAAGTGTACATTTGAAGGATTCAAGGTGTTGGATAAAAAAAGTTACAAGGAATGCATCAATGTGGATGGCACCGATTTGAATACTGACGGATTTAATTATGATTGGTCGGCTCATGATAAGACAATTTGCAAAAATATTTTAATACAGAACACTACCTTTAAAAATATTGGAACTGCGATTGGTAGTCATACGTATTCTGCGAACGGCCAGACACAGCTTTATCATGAAAATGTTAGAATTTTAAATAATACATTTGACGGTACCTATAATGCAGCAATTCGTGCATTAAATTGGAAAGATACCGTGATTTCAGGAAATTCATTTTTACGGCTTCAGGCATTAGAAGATGGCGTGTTAAATGCAAATGGAAATCAAACAAAATACGTGGCACTTCTTTTGCGAGGTGTGGTAAATCCAACGGTGACTGGAAATGTATTTGAGGATTGTAAGTATTATCCGATTCGTGTTGTGATGCGTGATTCAGCTACCGTTGACGGAGCTGTGAAAGCGGGATATGGTGACACGATATCTTCTGTCTCGGATGCAAATTGGAGTGCGATGCAGAAAAATACAGTAACAAACGTTACGGAAAAATATCAAAAAATTGTTGTGCGCGAAAATAATGACCAGTCAGACTCAGATGCAGAGAAAAAAGCGTTTTTGCAGTAATTGACAAGCCGGCGGTGTTACGCTATAATTAAATGATGTTAAATTCGTAGGAGGTAAGACCATGGCTGAAACAAAGAAAAACATTTTGACGTATGAAGGTTTGAAAGCGTTAGAGGACGAACTTCATGAATTGAAGGTAAATCGTCGGCGTGAGGTTGCTCAGAAAATCAAAGAAGCACGTGAGCAGGGTGACTTGTCCGAGAACGCAGAATATGATGCAGCGAAAGAAGAACAGCGCGACATCGAGCTTCGTATTGAAGAGATTGATAAAATTTTGAAAAATGCAGAGGTTGTTGATGACAATGACGGCGATTCGAGCGTAATCAATGTTGGCTGTACAGTAACCATCAAAGATTTGGAATTTAATGAAGAAATGGAATATAAAATTGTGGGTTCCACTGAGGCAGATAGTTTGAAAGGTAAAATTTCAAATGAGTCACCGGTTGGTAAAGCTTTGATTGGCGCACAGAAAGGTGAGACAGTAGAGGTAGAGACACCTGCTGGTATCATTAAGTACGAAATTTTGGATTTCCGTAAGAACTAGAAGAAATAGAGAAGTGAGGATTAAAAAGTGGCAGAAGATATTAATCAGTTGTTAAAAGTTAGAAGAGAGAAATTGCAAAATCTTCAGGAGGCGGGAAAAGATCCTTTCAAAATCACAAAATGTGATGTAACCCATCACTCCATGGAGATTAAAAATAACTATGATGAATTAGAAGGAAAGACTGTGACAATTGCAGGACGTATGATGTTTAAGCGTGTCATGGGAAAAGCTTCTTTTTGTAATACGAGAGATTTAGAGGGTGATATCCAGGCTTATGTGGCAAGAGATAACATCGGCGAAGATTCCTATAAGGATTTCAAAAAATACGATGTGGGTGACCTTCTTTGCATTACCGGTGAAGTGTTCAAAACAAAAACCGGTGAAATTTCGATTCATGCATCGAATGTTACATTGCTGTCAAAGAGTCTGCAGATTCTTCCTGAGAAATTCCATGGTTTGACTGATACAGATGTACGTTATCGTCAGCGTTATGTGGATTTGATTATGAATGCGGAAGTAAAGGATACGTTTATTAAACGTTCCCGTATCATCAGCACCATTCGTAAATATCTTGATGGCGAAGGATTTATGGAAGTGGAGACCCCGATGCTTGTGGCTAATGCCGGCGGTGCAGCAGCACGTCCATTTGAGACACATTTTAATGCACTTGATGAGGATTTTAAACTCCGCATTTCCCTTGAATTATATTTGAAACGTCTGATTGTCGGCGGAATGGAAAAGGTTTACGAGATTGGTCGTGTGTTCCGTAACGAGGGACTTGACACTAGACATAACCCGGAATTTACTTTGATGGAATTGTATCAGGCATACACCGATTACCATGGCATGATGGATTTGACAGAAAATCTGTACCGCTATGTGGCACAGGAAGTTCTGGGCACAACAAAGATTACTTATAACGGAATTGAGATGGACCTTGGCAAGCCGTTTGAGCGCTTGACGATGGTGGATGCCGTTAAGAAATATGCAGACGTTGATTTCAACGAGATTTCCACATTGGAAGAGGCACAGGCGATTGCTAAAGAAAAAGGCATTGAATTTGAGCCACATCATAAAAAAGGTGATATTTTGAATCTCTTCTTCGAAGAGTTTGTTGAGGAGCACTTGATTCAGCCAACCTTTATCATGGATCATCCGATTGAGATTTCTCCATTGACAAAGAAAAAGCCGGATAATCCGGATTATGTAGAGCGTTTTGAGTTCTTCATGAATGGCTGGGAGATGGCAAATGCGTACTCCGAGTTAAATGATCCGATTGACCAGCGCGAGCGTTTCAAAGCACAGGAAGAACTTCTTGCACTTGGTGATGAGGAAGCAAATACAACAGACGAAGATTTCCTGAATGCACTTGAAATCGGCATGCCGCCAACCGGAGGAATCGGTTTTGGTATTGACCGTATGTGTATGTTGCTTACGGACAGCGCAGCGATTCGTGATGTGCTGTTGTTCCCGACATTAAAGACGTTGGATAAATAAAGTGCCAAAAATAAGGCGTTTGAGCCTTGTTAACACTACTAGGTGCTACATTTAGTGCTACAAATATACAAGTTGTAATACGTTTCAGTACTTGATAATAATTTATGCACCTGCAAAAAGAGAATCAATAGAAATGGGTAAAACCCTTTCCAGAATGAAAAAGAATCATTTTGGAAAGGGTTTTTTGTGTTATGGATATAAATTTTGAAAGGTGGTGATATGGATGCTTAAAGTCAGATTGTCTGGAACTAAAAATGAACTTCGGAGATTTATAAAAAATATGAGTAGGAGTAGACAATACGACTTGGAAACGATCTCGGATTTCAAACCCTATAAGAGAAACAAGAAGTTTCGCATCTTGTATGTGAATCTAAGGAAAAAAGAAAAATAATAAAATTTGAAAATACGGAGGGTCAGAATTATGTGTAAAGTAATAGCGATTTGTAATCAGAAAGGTGGCGTATCCAAGACCACCACAACAGTAAATCTTGGAGTTGGAATGGTAAGGGAAGGAAAAAGGGTGCTTGTAATTGATGCAGACCCACAAGGAAACCTTTCACAGAGTCTGGGTATTGAAAATCCGGACGAACTGGAGATAGCACTTCCTACTATTATGGAGCAGATTATCATGGACGAGGAGTTTGATGTTTCAGAGGGAATTATTCATCATGTGGAAGGAATTGACCTCATGCCTTGTAACATTGATTTATCCGGTGTGGATGTTTCTCTGGTAAATGCGATGAGCAGAGAGTTTGTGTTGAAGACCTATGTGGATTGCATGAGAGAATACTACGATTACATTCTCATTGACTGTATGCCAAGTCTGGGAATGATAACGGTAAATGCTCTTACGGCATCTGATAGTGTGTTGATTCCGGTGCAGGCTGCTTATTTACCGGTAAAGGGTTTGGAGCAGTTAATTACGACAATCTTCCGTGTCAGAAAGCACCTAAATCCGAGGATTCAGTTTGAGGGGATTCTGATTTCCATGCTGAATGCAAGAACTAATTATGCAAAGGATATTATTGAACTAATCACGGAATATTATGGTGAATCCATTCCAATCTTTGATAGCCGGATTCCTTTTTCTGTAAAGGCCGCAGAAACATCAGCAGCCGGGGTAAGCATATTTTCGCTGGATAAGAAACATCCGGTGGCCGGTGCTTATGAAGAACTGACAAAGGAGGTGCTTGCTCATGAGTAGAACAAAGGCATTAGAAAAAGTGAAATTAACAAGGTTTGATGATTTGTTTGGTGGTAAGGAGGTGGAGCCTGCGGTAGAAGCCGGAGAAGTAAAGCAAATACCAATCTCGGAACTTCATGAGTTTCACAACCATCCGTTTCAGATTCGCTCAGATGAAGAAGTGGAGGAAATGATAGAAAGCGTACGTCAGCATGGTGTGTTGGTGCCGGGAATTGTACGACCACGAAAAGAAGGCGGTTATGAGATTATTGCAGGACATACAAGAAGACATGTTTGTGAACTGCTTGGTATTGATACCATGCCGGTTTTTGTAAAGGATTTGGATGATGATGAAGCCAGCCTGATTATGGTAGATTCCAACATCCAGCGAGAGAACATCTTACCCAGTGAAAAGGCGAAAGCCTACAAAATCAAGTACGATGCCATGAAGAACCAGGGCAAAGAAGGAAACAGCCTTCAAAAAATGTCGGAGGAAAGCGGCGAGAATTATAAATCCATACAAAGATATATCTGGCTTGCCAGACTTAATGATAATCTTTTGGGAATGGTAGATAAAAAGAAACTGGGTTTTATCCAGGGTGTAAGTTTATCGGTTCTTTCCGATAAAGAGCAGGAAATGGTTTATGATGCGATTTGCCGGTATGAAAAGAAGTTGTCGACGGTACAGGCTAATACCATAAAGCAGTTGAGTGCAGATGGGAAATTGGATGAAGAGACACTGGAACGTTATTTGTTTTCTGTTGAAAGGCACAGTAAGAAGAAAGATATTACTCTGAAAAATGAACGATTGGCAGAGTATTTTGAGGAAGAAACCACAGAAGATGAAATGATGGATGTCATTTTTGAATTACTGGAGAAATGGAAACAAAAGAGAGGAAGTGAAGAAAATGAATAAGATTATTTTGCTGGGGAATATGACGAGAGAACCAAAGACAACAAGGAAGAAATATGAAGATGGCAGCGAGATGGTTATTACAAAGTTTGACCTTGCAGTAAATCGCAGAAATAAGCAAGAGGGAAATGCCGATGCAGATTTCTTCCACTGTACATCCTTTGGCAGACAGGCAGAGTTTGTAGAGAAGTATTTTCATAGCGGTTCCAGGGTGCTTGTGGTTGGTCGTGTGCAGAATAATAATTACACGACCAAAGAGGGAAACAAAGTATACGGTTTTAGCATTATTACTGAAGAAGTCGAGTTCGCACAGAAGAAAAGTGCAGGAAACACAGTAGCCGATGCAGATGATTTTTCGTCTGATAGAGATGAACAGGCACCATTCGAGAGCAGGTAGGTGATAACATGGCAGAAGGTTTCTTCCGAAGTAAAAAAGGTTTTACAGTCGTTCAAAATGAAATAACAAGAGATGTAAAAATTTCTTTGAAGGCAAAAGGATTATATCTTGTGATACAAGCATATATCTCTATGCCGGATAAGAAATGGACAAAAGAGGATTTCAGAAATCTGACCAAAGAAGGGAAAAAGGCATTTGATAGTGCATGGAAAGAATTGAAAGATTTTGGATATTTAAAGGTTCATTTCATGCCGGATAATGGCAAGTGGAAGACCGAGTATGAATTGCTGGATGAACCGGATTTGGGTCCTCATACGTTATACCATAATAGTGAAGGAGAGGTTTCCAGTGATAATCTGACACGTGCAGAAAAGAAACGTCAAACGCAATCGGTTACGGATGAACATTCATCTTTTCAATCAGATAATGCGGATGAAGATACAGAAATTGGCGATTCTGACCGTTACCCCCTTTTTGGTACTAACGGTAATTCTGACCGTTACCCCCCTTTCGGTAGCAACGGTAACGGTAGTAACGCTTACGGTAGCAACGCAAACGGGGGTAACAATAATAAAGACTATAATATAAAACCTGATTTAAAACCTAATATAATAAATCCTAATCCTAATCAATATCAAGAAGAGGATGCGAGGGGAGAAGAGTATTCGATGGAGTTTATTGAACATCATTACAATCTGGATGAAGAGTTTGTGTCTTTGTATCAGGAAAGGCAGATAAACACGATGAAAGATGTCCTTTATGATGCTTTGAATACCCAAAAGCCTGTCATTCGGGTGATGGGTGAAGATAAACCGGCAGCTGTTGTGAAGTCCAGACTTTTGAAATTGGACAGGCTTGATATTGATTATGCCATAGAACAGTATAAAAAGCAGGTAACAAAAGTAAGAAATCACAAGGCATATATGCTTACGGTTCTTTATCAGGCAAAAGCGCAATGTGATTTGGATATTAGTAATCAGGTCATGTACGATTTTTATGGTGCCGGTCAAATGGAAGATGTAGGAGGTGATGACAATGGGGAAGAAGAGCGAATGTATTCGGGTCCCGATACTGCTTCGTATGGATAATCCAAGACACCAGTTGGTTTACAACATTTTGGAGAATGTAGACAACAAAAGTGCTTACATACGTGAGGCAGTGATTTATTATTATCGACATAATGGAATTTCGATGAAGTCAGATGACATTCTGGATGATATTCGAAATGTGATACAGGAATGCAAGGAGGAACTTTTAATCGAACTGGAAAAACGTTTGGAAAGTCATTGATTATGACAAATTAGAAAATATGTTTTAAGGAACTACAAAATACGATATAATTTAATTGCTAGGAATGACTAGCGTACAGCGAAAGGCGTGTGATTTTTATGAAAAGAATAATTGTGAAAATAAGTATTGTGTTACTTTTAGTGCTGGCAATGGCTGGTAGGAAGGAGACAGAGGTTTCTGCCAAGATTAAGACAAAGAAGATTACCATTGATCTTCGTGGTGGAAATACGGCAATTAGAGAACCGGAAATTGTCAGAAAAGCCAAAAAGGTAAAAGTAAGGAGCGGCAAGAAATCCGTGGTTACAGTTAAATTTAAGAAAAAAAGGAAACAGATTTATTTCAAAGCTAAGAAAAAAGGAACCGTGGTGGTATCCGTTTCTTGCAAAATGAAAAATGGCAAGACGAAAAAAATGAGGTACAAGGTCAAAGTAATAAAAACAAAAGCACCTACCGATTTGGAACGAAGCAAAAAGGCATTCGCGATTCAGAACCAGTATCGGAAAGCAAAAGGTGTTAAGGAACTTGAATGGTCCGATGAGATTTATGAGTTTTGCCGGTATCGTTTGAAAACCAGCGGATATGATAAGCATGTTAATCTGGCTAACGATATGAACGCTTATTTTGGTGGATTCGCCGGATATAAGAATTTACTTTTTTCAGAGAACATGACAACAGGGGCAACAGCAAAAGATGCAATGGAATCATGGAAAAAGAGTCAGAAACATTATAATAATCTTCTTTCAGAACAACATGTGTGTGGTGCGATTGCCTGTTACAAAGATATGTGGATTGCAATCTTTTATGACAAGGATAAATCTGATTTTGCAAATTGGAAGTCTTTTCAGATGAAGAAGATTTCCGTAAAGCGATATGACAGTGCATCAAATCGTTACATTGCAGGTTCGGGATTTGCCTATTATGAAGCATCAAATAAGAATGATACTTTAAAGGTTGACAAGATTCCATCGTCAGAAGGAAAAGTGGTTTATCTGGAAATTGGTAAAAGTTATGTGTTTTATGAGCGCATTGTACCAGATGGATATGAGAAAGCAAAGACTGTCCGGATAACGGTTGAAGAAAATGGGAGCAATGAGATTGTCTTGAGCAATTAAATAGTATATAGAAATAGGGAAAAGTCCTTTAGTGAGTAAAAAACTAAAGGGCTTTTTCTTTTATAAACGTTTGGACAAAATGTCCAAGCGTGGTGATGTTGTCAGAGAAAGGAGAATCGTATGAAGGAACTCGAACGTGCTCCACCGAAGCGTAGAGGGGCGAAGTAATCTAACAAAAACAGAAAAGAGGTAAAGAAGAGTGAAAAAGAAAGTAAGAAGAATTATATCGGCAGTTTTAGCAGTGGTCATGTTATGTGGAATCATTCCGGCTAATGCTACGGTGTCAAAAGCAGCAACAACAGCCAATGTCAGCTTGTCCTCACTGGGGCGAAAAGGAACCGTATCTTTTGGCTCCAAATCAAAATCCGGAACATGGTGGAAGATGCGTTTGGGTTCAAAAGAGGCGTTCTGCTTAAGCCTTGGACACACCTGCCATTCGGGAAATACTTATGCAGCAGAAAACAGTTATAAATGGGATCAGGATACTGGCGGTGAAAAGCATGGGTATTATGCGAAAATTATCCGTTGGTATGTGCTAAACGGGAAACGTACGCAAAAAAGTTTTGTGATGAGTCAGGCTTTGATATGGTCTGTTTCCGAAGGACGAAATTCCGAAGCGCAGTTAAAAGATGTTATCAAGCAGGTAAAGAATAACACTGGTACATATAGTTCTAAGACGGTAAATGAATTATACAATAACATATTTGAACCAAGTGGGAACTGGGAAGCCACAGCAACCATCTGGCAAAAAACCGGAAACAGTAAAGGTTACCAGAAGTTGATTACGGTAGATGCGGAAAAGACACCGCAGGCATTTGCACCTGCTACATTGACAGATGTAACTTATTATCGCCAGCGAATTACAGTCAAGAAAAAAGATGAAGATGGAAAAGGACTGGGTGGAATTCAGTTTACCTTAGATGCAGATAATCTGGACGATTTGTATTCTTTTTCCGTGTCAGATCGAGATGGTGTGGAAAGCAGCAGTGCCGATGATGATAATGAAACATCGTTCAGTCTTACCGGATATACAAGAGATTCCGGAAGATTGGCGTATCGCATGACATATCGTCTGCAGACGATGGATTACTATTATTTTTCAGACAGTGATTTGGCAGATATGGACAGTGATGCGAAAAAAGCTGCCAAGAAGATTTTGACGGATGATTTGGAACTGGATGAAGGGATTGACTTTCCATCTGATTTGACTAAGGCATCTGCACAGAAGATGGCAGCACAAGAAATCAAGGATTTGATGGATAACATTTCTAACACCTATACTTTGACAGAAAACAACACCGGAGAGAATAAGCATCTGATTGTGGACCCGACATATGCGAAAGGCGTAAAAATTACGTTGGACAAAGATGACAGTTGGCAAAAAGATTCCAGTGGTGCATGGCCGGAGAGTGACGATGAGATTCCGTCTGATTATGAGAAGGCTTACATTACCGGAGTAACGAATCACTACAAAAAGGCTTCCATCAATGTGATTAAGGCAGATAAGTACAGTGCGGATAAAAAGGCACACGGAGATGCTTCTTTAGAAGGAGCACAGTTCCAGTTATATGCAGATCGTGCTTGTGCAACAAAGGCTACTGTATACAACGCAAATGGAGCAAAAATGACTGCCGGAGTCTATACGATTCAAAATGGAAAAGTGACTACGGATTATCTTCGCAGTGGTGTGACCTACTATCTGAAGGAGATTAAGGCACCTGTTGGGTACAATTTGTCTACAGAAGTGATACCGATTATGGCAGATGCTTCCGGTAAGACAGTGGAATATACCAGCGAGATTTCTAATGCGGAATATGGAAATAATCCAATACTTGGAAAGGTTGCCATTCAGAAATACTATTCGGATGGGGAAACCGGACTATTAGACCCGGAGGCGAATACCACATTTCAGGTTTATTTAAAGAGTAAAGGCAGCTACGAGACTTGTACGGATTACGAACGTGCCATTATCAAGACAGATAGTAATGGCTACGCAGTTACCGGCAATCTCTATTATGGTACTTATGTTGTTCATCAGGTGGATTCTGGAGATGTGGATGCTATCCATGTGGATGATTTCGATGTGGAAGTAACCGAGAACGGAAAGGTATATACCTATCCATTGAACAATAAGTTGTTTAAGGCATATCTCAAAATACTGAAAAAGGATAAACAGACGGAAAAGCAGGTACTGAAGCCGGGAACTGCTTACAAGATTTATCGGGTAACGGACGATGGAGAGGAATTGGTAAGTCAGAGTTACAGCAATGGAAACCAGATGAAGACCATTGATACCTTTATGACTGATGAATCCGGAGAAATCATGACGGTCAAGCCGCTTCGTTCTGCAAAATACCGAATCTATGAAGTGGATTCGGCAAATGGACTTCATATTGTGAAAAAGTTCATTGAAGTGGAAATTAACAGCAAAGCAGATAATTATGAGTCCTATGTGGACGAGGATGGATATACTCATGCCATTATTACAGTGACGTATACCAACGAGGAAACTTATGGCAAACTGGCAATCTCAAAAACCGGACAGATGCTGATGGGATGGGATTCCGAGAAAAGGGAATTTATCTATGAGGATCGTTCTCTGAAAGGAGCAGAATTTGAAATCTATGCCGACGGGGATATTGTGACGCAGGATAACCAGGGGGATACATGGTTTAAGGATGGAGAAAAGGTGGCAACAATAACCACAGGCGAAAAGGCGGAGTTTACATCTGATTGTAAAGGTATTTGCAATTACTCTGTGGATGAAAACGATGTGGTTCATATTACATTACCTTTAGGAAAATACAAGGTAAAAGAAGTGAAAACACTTTATGGTTATGTATTTCCGAAAGATAACGAATGGCATCTGGAATTTACATGGGAGAATGGGCAGGATGAATTTGTATTGAACTCCACAGAGGATACCGATAAATCGGGAAGTTTGAATCTTCGCAATGAACTGGCACGACCACAGATTTCTCTCATAAAAGAAGATGCGGATACGAAGGAAACAGTAAGCGGAGCTGCTTTCTCCTTGTGTACAGCTCAAGATATTTACAATGTGGATGGAGAAAAGATTGTAGAAGCAGGCACGGAACTTACCACCTTGACAACTGGTGAGGATGGAACTGCCATCTGCGATATGATGTTACCGTTGCAGGATGAAAATTATGTGGTATCGGGAAATGCAGTAAGTGGTTCTGCCGTTTCGGTAGAAAGTGCAGCGGTAGAGACAGGAAATTCAGAAGAAAATCCAATTTCCAAGGCATTAAATTCCGGGATGTACTATCTGAAGGAGATTTTCGTATCAGACAGTTATTATTTGGATGAAGAGCCGATTCCGGTTCAATTGTGTTATAAGGATGCAGTTACCCCAGTTATTTATGTGAACTGCCGGAAGGAGAATAAGCAGACTACAAATGAGATTGACAAGTTGTCAGTGGCAGATTCCAGTGAGATTGCAGGATGTAATCTGGTTATCACAGATGCTGAAGGAAAAGAAATCATTTCTTGGACTTCAGGAGATAAGGATTCGGTCAAAGTATCGGTCACAGAAAAGGACGGATACTGTAATCTGAAATATTCTTTTGATGAGAAGGGAAATCTTCATGTCGGAGGATTGCTTCATGATAAGGACTATACATTGACAGAAACCCGCCCGGCTGATGGATATGTAACAGCGGATGCCATTGTATATCAGATAAAGCAGAAGACCGCAGAGGATGGGAGCCTAAGTTCTGTGGTAAGCATCAAGCAGGAAGATGGCACGTATGCGGATCAGGAAGATGATAAAACGGTTATGGTAGATGAGCAGACACACATCCAGCTTTTGAAACTGGACAAGAAAAGTGGTCAGGCTCTTGGTGGTGCCAAGTTCGTGGTGACGGATTCCAAAGGAAAAGAAGTTATGAAATTTGTGACAAAGGACGAGGGTTATGATATTACCGGTAAGCTGGTGGTAGGTGAAACTTATACCTTTACCGAGACTTCTGCTCCATCCGGTTATCAGCTGGCAGAACCGGTTAAGATAACGATTAAAGATACCAGTAAGGTGCAGACGGTTACTGTAAAGGACGTACCGATTCCAGATGTGCCGGATACACCACAGACAGGAGGAACACTTCCGGTAATTCCGCTTGCTGCAGGTTTCTTTGGAGTAGCAGCTGCTGCACTTATGGTATGGAAGAAAAGAGGCGTGGTAAAGAAATAAGAAAAGTGTGGCAGAGTAACTGAAGGTTTGGTATAATTTTGATGTGGGGAGCAATGAAAGTTGTTCCCTATATCAGGAATGGAAAGGTTCTTGTAGAAACATATTTTTTGATTGGTCGAGGTGATGCGGATATGATAGATTTATCATTGTTTACTTATAAAGAGGCTGTAGAATTAATACTGGGATTTTATACATTTACATTGGGCTATTGGGAAGATGAGTTAGAAGAAATTCCAGAAGCTAAACGATTTGTAGAAATGAAATTTACTAAAAAGGATGAAGAAAACGAGGATTTGCATGTACTATCCAAAGCAGGTGAAAAATTTCTTCACGAGTACATTAAGAGTATTTCGGAGATTTTTATTGATCATATGAAGATAAAAGGATTTGAGATGTCGTATAACGAGACTTCAAGATGGTTTAAGGAGGAATTTAAATTAGAAACAGATGACGACGGAGAAGATATTGCAGAGTATATATGTGGCAATCTATATCATTATGGGTATAGAGGGTTTAAATGCTATTCAAGCCGTAGAGGGAAATTTTATCGAATAGAGCAATTATAGATAAATCTTGATGTTAAGAGATGGATATTTGAGGTGCTAACAAGTGGAGAAAAACGGTTTGTTTGTAATGACTTCAATGGGATTAAAAAGGAAGTCTATAGATGTTTTAAATAAAAAGCCTGGTGTCTGGATGTTGATAGGTAAAAAGAAGGAAGAAGGTCATGAAGAAGGTCATTTTATTTGTCTTCAAATTGGACAGACAGGTAATATTGGATTAGAAGTGAAAAGAGATATAGAATTTATGGTCGAAGCGGAACCGAAATCTTCAAAGAAAAAGTATGTTAATCAATTTGGTGAAGTGCAGTTCGAATACGATGATTATGCTAATTGGAGAGCAAAACAGTTATATTATATTATTGCGAAAGAATACAAAGAATTGAAATTTATATGTATCATATGTGAAAGAAATACAAAAGAACAGAGAGATAAATTGGAAAAATATATGGCATATAAATCATCTTGTAAATATTGGGTAAATGGAAGACCGTTTAGTGCTAAGAAAGAAAATGACAGAAAGCAATATTGTATAGGAGAATGCGAGGTGATAAAAAAAGAACTACAGAAATTTTTTAATCATGAATTATTACAGAAGATTGATAATTTTATACTAAATATGTCAAACAAAGACTTCGAAGATGTTTGAAAAAATTCATTTACTAAAGGATTTAGTTATTTTGGGTGTGGTTTATTGAAATATTACACAAGGAAAAGGAACATATGAAACAACTAAATAACAGTTCAACCCCAAAGGGAAGAAAAGTATTTACAAGAAGAATACTTTTCTTCCTTTTTTTGTTTTTAGCAGTCATTGCCTCGATTCTGGCCCTATATCTGAAAAGAACTTTGGAACAGGAGCGAAAGCAGGACAAGATAGAAGAAGAGATTACCACGGAGAAAGAAAAGGATGGTGTCGGGAACCTCCACAAAAAGTACAAAGATATGATTGGGTGGTTAGAAATCAAAGGCACCGGCTTTTCTTATCCGGTTATGCAGACAGGCATCGAAGGTCATCATAAGGATGACTGGCAGTATTATCTTCATCGGGATGTGCATGGAGAGTACAGCTTTTATGGAACGCCTTTTTTGGATGTTCGCTGTACTGTTGATAGTGACAACCTGATTATTTATGGTCACAACATCAACGGAAGACGATACTTTGGCTATCTGCAAAATTTCCGGGAGGAAACATTTTTTAAGGAGCATCCCAAGTTTTCCTTTACTGCAGTTGGTGAAAAAGAAAAGGAATACTGCGTCGTGTCTGTGTTAGAGACAGATAAATATGCAGATTATTATTCTTTCACGGACTACGGAAATGAAGAGGATTACTGCAGGATGGTAGAAAAGATTCTAAGTCACAGCAAGTTTCAAAGTGAAGCGGCAAAGAAGATGAAAAAAGAGATAGAGGAAAGCGGTGCGGAAGCATTCTTCCGGAAGTACCAGTTTGTGACGCTTTCTACTTGCCGGACAATGGATGGAAAGGATAAGCGGCTTATGGTAATCGGCTGCAGGAAACGATAATGCCGGGAGTTACTATTTCGGCGGACAACAAAGGAGGAAAATCCTCTCCTCACATAGGAGTTCGGATTTTTGCTTCGCAAAAACAAGGAGGATTTGAAATGCACAAGGAATTAGAAGTTATGAAACCCCGCTGTAAGGGGTTGTGGAAAAAGTGTTCTGCTCTCATAGCAGGGATGTATTTTCGAGTATTAACGATTACACCGCTGATAGCAAAAGCAGCAGATAAAAAGAGTGACACGACGGATACCGGAGTGTCGGATGTAACCGATGGAATTGATGTTATCAAAGATTTGGTGCTTGGCTGTGTTGGTGGTGTTGGAGTTATTTTTCTGGCATGGGGCTTGTTGGACTTTGGCACAGCGTATGCGGCTCACGAAACAACGCAGCAAAGTCAGGCGATCAAGAAAGTGATTGGTGGTTTGATTATGATTGCAGTTCCGGCAATTTTGAAGTTGTTGGGCGTTTCATAAAAGAAGGAAAGGAATCCTGCAAAGGGGGTGATGACAGTGGGATTATGGGATTCCGTTACAGGATTTTTTGAAGATTTGGGAGATTTCTTTAGCGGAAAAGATTTCTTTGAGTGTGCAGGGTATGCATGGAATGACATGATGCAGTTGGCATCTGATGTGCTGACGAAGAATCCGGCAAAAGGTACATACAAAGATGTCTGGGAAAGTATATCTACGATATACACAACCTTAAATGTAGTAGCAGTATCTTTGTTATGTGTCTTTTTTCTATATGGCTTTTGTCGGGACAGTTGTGATTTACATACGGATTTGACATTCGATAAGACGATTAAGATGTTTATCCGGCTGATTATTACATCCAATGTTCTCAGCATGGCACTAAGCTATATGCCAAAGTTTTTCTCCTGGGGAAAGAGTCTGACACAGGCAATTCTCGGAGAGAACGGTTTGTATATGGTATATGACTTTGATGGTGCGAAAGTATACGAAAATATATCCAGTGCAGACTTTGGAACGATGACAGCCTTTTTAACCAGTATCCTGTTCTTTCTGTTTACAGTGGTCTGTGGCTTTATTGTAGTTCTGACCGTCTTAAATCGTATCTTAAAGATTTATATGATTGCACCGTTTGCCGGGGTGGCATTGTCTACTTTGGCGGCAGGAGGACAGACAGCACAAGTGGGATATTCCTATATTCGTACCTTCTTTGGATACGTGTTTTCCGCATTATTAATCGCCGTAGTGATTGCGATCAGTGGAAGCTTTATTGATACGGTTTCCATTGATACGGAAAATGCATTGGTACGATTACTGGAGTATTGTTTGAAGATGGGGGTCATCGCATCCTCTGTAAAAATGTCAGATAGTGTCATGCAAAAAGCATTTGGTTTGTAGAAAGGAAAAAGAGATGACAAAAACAATCAATCCGGATGTTGCAGCCTTTAAGGATGATTTCTTCAAGGGATTATCCTTCAGAGAGTGCATCTTCGGAGGCAGTGCATTACTTGTAGGAGTAGGAGGAATCTTACTTCTGCATTTTTATTTTAAAATGGGAATCAATTCAGCCATTTCAATCTGTATGCCGGTCATTGGAATGATCGGATTGTGTGGTTTTTACCACAAAAATGGTATGACATTGGTTCAGCTTGTAAGAAGCTCCATAAGGCTCATGCTTCAAAAGCCTTATGTATATGAAACGAGAAATTGTTTGAAAGAATGGGAGGAAGAAGATGAAGAAAAAGGAACAAAAAGAAATACAGGCAAACGTAGATTATGAGATTGTGCAAAAGAGAAACAGTAACAAACGACTCATGGCATACGCAAAAGCCAGTGAAGAACTGAAAAAGAAATAGCGTTTGGACAAAATGTCCAAACGTAAAGATTGGGTACAGGAGGAAATCAACCTATGACGAAATATGAAAAAATCTCTGTTCTGGCAAAAGAAACTGCCAGAAGTATCGGAGAGAATAAAGAAAGTTGGATGAATTACCTTGATGTTGCGTCGAGGTTATACAAGTATCCATTTGAGGACCAAATTCTCATATATGCACAGCGTCCGGATGCCACCGCCTGTGCCCCATTGGAAATGTGGAATGAGAAAATGTTTTGCTGGGTGAATCGTGGTGCCAAGGGGATTGCTCTTATTGACCAGGAAAGTGATTATCCAAGGCTACGTTATGTGTTTGATGTATCCGATGTGCATAAGGCAAGACGGATTGGGAAATCTCCCTTTATCTGGAATATTAGAGAAGAACATGAAGAAGTAATTCTTGCCGCACTGGAAAGGATTTATGGAACTACCAATCAGGATTCATCGTTTGAAGACAGGATTTATCAGATTTCCAAAAGAATAGCAGACGATTATTATGAAGAGATTGTGGATGATTTGATTGATGTTTCGGCAGGCAGCTATCTGGAGGATTTGGATGGAGATACCGTGTCACTTCGGTTGCGGGAGACGTTAGAGCAAAGTGTATGTTATACCGTTCTCAAGCGATGTGGCTTTGATATGGCAGAGTATGAGGGCGAGTTTCCCTTTGATTATATCCATGAGTTCAATACACTGCGTACCCTGTCGGTGTTAGGAAGTGCCACATCGGAATTATGTGAACCCATGCTGATTCAGATTGGGCGAAGTATTGCACGGTATGACAGAGAACTTGCGAGGCATCCTTCTCATGCCAGAGCAAGCAGAAAAGAAGCAAGGGTCATTAGAGAAGATGATTTTGTGATTGGATTGGATTCCAACACAAGTGACTGGTTTGTCTATGATAACGTGACAGCAAAGAACATCTGCTACTGTGATTCCGAAGAGGAAGCAAAAGAACATATACTGTGGATGGTAACACACAATCAGTTTTATAAAAACGAAAGGATGGAAAAAGAGAATGAACCTGACATACGAGAAGAACGGAGATTACCGGATTCCGAATCTGATACCAGACGAGGAGAAGCAGACCATGTTGACCAAGTACGGAATCCTGCGGAGGAATTATCTGAAGAACTACAAACGGGGGATTTACAGCGGAATGCTTCTGAACGGAGAATTGATGGGGCATTGTCTGGAGATTCAGGAACAGGCAGAACAGAGGTTAGACAATCTGACGGAGAAACTCATGAAGTCACAGGGAGTGACGGAGCAGTTGAAAGCGACCAATCCCTTGGAGTGGACAAGAAAGATGAACATGATTTATCAGCAGGCGGAGGAAGCGATTCTTCAGGAACTGGTTTATCAGTAGAAGAACTAGAAAGTTATACTCCGCCGGAAAACAGTCCTTACCGGCAGATGGATTTATTCTCTTTGATGTCGGAGCAGTTAGGCAATATTGCCGTGGCACAGGTGGAAAAGCCGATACAGCTCTCTTTCCCCGGAACTATTTCCGAGGAAAAGGTTTCGAAGATTCTTTGCACAGGAGGAGGGTTGGAAAACAGCAGAAAGAGAATCTTTGCAAAGTATGAACAGGGGAAAACACCGGAAGAGATGACGGATTTTTTACGCCGTGAGTATGGTTCTACCGGAAAGGGATTTAACTTTGGTGAAGAACAGATTTCCGTGTGGTTTGATGAAAACGGAATGTTGGCAGCGCATGGCAATTCGGCACTGGAACATACGGAATTGAAACTTTCCTGGGAAGAAATTGAAAAAATCATCCGAAGTCAAGTGGAAGCCGGTACCTATATGGATTCGACGGAGGCATATATGGTTGATTATTATGAGAGAAAGCGTATCACCAATCAACTGTACTTTTTCTATCGGGATTCCATTGGTGAGTTTCCCAAAGGGTTAGAGATAAGCGGATATAATTATCCGGGTGAAGAAGAATACCTGATGGATTTGCTTACGAAACCGGATAAGATTCAAAACATTGTAGCATGTCTGGATGAAACGCTGCAAAAGATTGAATCCGGGGAGATATCCATACGATTCCGGTTAGCAAAGAATCCTTATGAACTTCGAGAGGATGTTGCTGATTTATTGAAGGAACGGATTTCCTATCCCCTTGCGGAAAAAGTGGATGTTCTTACCGAAGATTTTATTACATCGGATGAAATTGATTATGTGCTTAGCAGTGGCAGCGGATTTGCACAGGGAAGTTTTCGGATTTATGACTTTTATCAAAAGGTTCATACCGTGAAAGAAGCAGCTGATTTTCTGAAAAAGGAATATGGAACCGGTGGTTCCAGTCATGCGTTAGCGGGTTCGGATAACAGTTATAAGGATTATGACGCAAAAGGTATCCATTTGAGAAAAGGTCACATCTTTACACCGGATGCGGAAGTGCTTTTATCCTGGAATGTGGTTGCAAAGCGAATTGAAAAACTGATACAGGAAGGACGGTATTTCTCGGACAAAAAGAAGATAGAATATGCAGCCTACAAAGAAGAACAAGAAAAAAAGGCACTGGAACAGGCAAAAGAGGAATTAAGTGGTGTAGATACTCCGAATGAAGGAGAGAGTATTCAGCCAGAAGATAACTTGACGCAAGAGATAGAAACAAAACAAGAACTGCCCAATGTTCAGCCGGAAGAGATTTCTGCAGAAAACTATGTGATTACCTCAGATGAACTGGGAATAGGAACACCAAAAGAAAAGTTCCGTTGGAATGTGGAAGCGATTCAGACATTGCAAAAAATAGAAGCAGAGGAACGAATGGCTACCGCAGAGGAACAGGAAACTTTGGCACGATATGTTGGATGGGGCGGACTTGCAGATGCCTTTGATGAAACGAAAAGTGCATGGGCAAATGAATATCAGGAACTAAAAAAACTTTTATCCGAAGAAGAATATGTTTCAGCGAGAGAAAGTACCTTAAATGCTTATTATACAAGTCCTACTATTATTCGAGGAATTTATCACACGCTTGAAAAAATGGGATTTGTCAAAGGAAATATCTTGGAGCCGTCCATGGGTATCGGAAATTTTTTCGGCATGTTACCGAAGACGATGAGAGACAGCAAACTTTACGGTGCAGAACTGGATTCTTTGACCGGACGTATCGCAAAGCAGTTATATCCGAAAGCCAATATCACGGTAGATGGATTTGAGAAAACCGGTTATCCCAATGATTTTTTTGATGTGGTGATTGGGAACGTACCATTTGGACAGTATAAGGTGCCGGATAAAAAGTATGATAAGCAAAATTTTGGAGGAACAGGGTTCCTTATCCATGATTACTTTTTTGCGAAAGCCATCGATCAGGTGCGACCGGGCGGTCTTATTGCGTTTATCACCAGTAAGGGAACGATGGATAAGGAAAATCCGAAAGTTCGTAAGTATATTGCACAACGGGCAGAATTGTTAGGAGCAGTAAGACTTCCCAATACGGCATTTAAGGAAAATGCCGGAACAGAAGTGACGTCGGATATTATTTTCCTGAAAAAAAGAGACCGTGTCATTGACATTGAACCGGATTGGGTTCATTTGTCAGAAGATGATAATGGAATTGTCATGAATCATTATTTTACTGAAAACCCGGACATGATTGTTGGGTCGATGGAAATGGTCAGTGGTCCTTATGGTATGGAAAGTACTTGTGTGGCAGATACCTCTTTGCCATTCAACGAGCAGTTGGAGGCTGCCTTTAGTCAGATATCCGGTGAGTATGAAGAAATTGAGTTGGAATTATCGGAAGAAAGTACGATGGATGAAGTGATTCCTGCCATTCCGGAAGTAAAGAATTTCAGCTACACCTTGGTGGATGAGAAATTATATTATCGTGAGAACTCCGTTATGAAACCAGTGGAAGCCTCCGAAGGAATGATTCGTCGAATCCATGGGATGGTTGCCATTCGGGACTGCACCCAGGAACTGATACGGCTCCAGTTGGAAGAATATCCGGAAGAAGATATTAAGGCAGAGCAGAAACGGTTAAATGATTTGTATGATGCTTTTGTAAAAGAGAATGGCAGAATCGTTTCCAAAACGAATAAACGGGCATTTCATCAGGACAGCAGTTATTGTCTTTTGTGTTCGTTGGAGAAGCTGGATGAGGAAGGAAACTTCCTCGGAAAAGCAGATATGTTTTCAAAACGAACCATCAAGAAAACGGAAGTGGTTACCAGTGTTGATACAGCCAGCGAAGCGTTGGCGGTATCCCTGTCGGAAAAAGCAGCGATTGATTTTGCCTATATGTCAGAACTCACGGATAAGAGTGAGGAGGAACTAATCGAAGAACTCACAGGAGTTATTTTCAAAAATCCGGTTAGTGAAATCTGGGAAACGGCAGATGCCTATCTGAGTGGAAATGTCAGAGATAAGCTGCAGGTGGCCGGGGCTTTTGCTGAAAATGATGCAAGGTATGCCATCAACGTGGAGGCACTGAAACGAGTCCAGCCAAGAGATTTGGATGCCAGCGAGATTGAAGTGCGAATTGGTGCGACATGGATTGAACCAAGATTTATCGAAGATTTTATGCGGGAAGTGTTTGAAACGCCGTCTCACCTTTTGGAAAGGGATGTTATTAAAATCCAGTATTCTGACGTAACCGGACAGTGGAATGTAAAAGGAAAAAATGCAGACTACGGAAATACTCTTGTCAATATGACGTATGGAACGAACCGTAGAAATGCCTATCAGATTTTAGAGGATTCTTTGAATCTGAAGGATAGCCGGGTATTTGATACGGTCATCGAGGATGGCAAGGAAAAGCGTGTCCTAAACAAAAAGGAAACAATGATTGTGGCGCAAAAACAGGATGCCATGAGAGAAGCCTTTCGGGACTGGGTATTTCGTGACCAGGAACGAAGAGAGGTTTTAGTAAATAAGTATAACGTGCTGTTCAATTCCACCAGACCGAGAGAGTATGATGGTTCTCATTTGGTATTTCCGGGAATGACACCGGATATTGAACTAAAGGATTATCAAAAAAATGCTGTGGCACATGTCCTTTACGGGCACAATACGCTGCTTGCCCATTGCGTTGGTGCAGGAAAGACCTTTGAGATGGTAGCTGCCGCCATGGAAAGTAAGCGGTTAGGCTTATGTCAAAAGAGCCTGTTTGTTGTTCCCAATCATCTGACGGAACAATGGGCCAGTGATTTTTTGAGACTCTATCCGGGAGCCAATATTTTAGCGGCTACGAAAAAAGATTTTCAGCCGGCGAACCGTAAGAAGTTCTGTTCGAGAATCGCAACGGGAGATTATGATGCCGTTATTATCGGGCATACACAATTTGAAAAAATTCCTCTGTCGGCAGAGCGTCAGGTTGCCATCATTGAGCGCCAAATTGAAGAAATCACACTGGCAATTCAGGATGCAAAGGCAGACAAGGGAGAGCGTTATACCATCAAACAGATGGAAAAGACAAAAAAGACGCTGCAGACAAGATTGGAGAAGTTAAACGATACTTCCCGGAAAGACGATGTTGTCACTTTTGAGCAGTTAGGTGTGGACAGGCTTTTTGTAGATGAAAGTCATTATTACAAAAACCTGTTTTTACATACTAAAATGCGGAACGTAGCAGGCATTGCCCAATCGGAAGCACAGAAGTCTTCGGATATGTTTGCCAAGTGCCAGTATTTAGACGAACTTACGGGAGGAAAGGGAATTACCTTTGCTACGGGAACACCGATTTCCAACAGTATGACGGAGTTATATACCAATATGAGATATTTGCAGTATGATACGCTGCAGCAAATGGGACTGGGACATTTTGATGCCTGGGCATCTTCCTTTGGAGAGACGCAGACAGCCATTGAACTTGCACCGGAGGGAACCGGATACCGGGCAAAGACGAGATTTGCAAAGTTTTATAACTTACCGGAGTTGATTTCTCTCTTTAAGGAATGTGCGGATATCCAAACACCGGATATGCTGGATTTGCCGGTACCGGAAGCAGAGTATGAAAATGTGGTACTGGAACCAAGTGATTATCAAAAGGATATGGTGGCTTCTCTTGCAGAGAGGGCAGAGGCAGTTCGTGACCGCAGGGTACAGCCGCATGAAGATAATATGCTGAAAATCACAAATGATGGAAGGAAGTTAGCACTGGATCAGCGGTTAATCAATCCGATGCTGCCGGATTCCCCAAGTTCCAAAGTAAACAGTTGTGTGGAAAAAGCCTATGAAATCTGGGAAAAGACATCAGAGAATCGGTCAGCACAACTTATCTTTTGTGATTTGTCTACGCCAAAGGAGATAGGGAAAACCACAGCCACGTTTGAAGGCGAAACAGTGGAAGCAGAGGTGTTTGATGATGTCTACCATGATATCAAAAGGAAACTGATACGGAAAGGTGTTCCGGAAGAACAGATAGCCTTTATCCATGAAGCGAATACAGAATTAAGAAAGACGGAGCTGTTTGGCAAAGTAAGAAGCGGACAGGTTCGTTTTTTGTTGGGGTCTACACAGAAAATGGGAGCCGGTACCAATGTGCAGGACCGGTTGATTGCACTGCACCATTTGGATGTACCATGGCGCCCATCGGATATTGAGCAGCAGGAGGGACGTATTCTCAGACAGGGGAATCAGAATGATACCGTATCTATTTTCCGTTATGTCACAGAAGGAACCTTTGACAGTTATTCGTGGCAGGTGATTGAGAATAAGCAGAAGTTTATCAGTCAGATCATGACTAGCAAATCACCGGTGCGAAGCTGTGAGGATGTGGATGAAGCAGCACTTACTTATGCGGAAGTGAAAGCGTTGGCTACCGGAAATCCTTATATCAAGGAAAAGATGGATTTAGATATTCAGGTTTCCAAGTTGAAACTGATGAAGGCAAACCATACCAGTCAGATTTACCGGCTGGAGGATAACATAGCGAAGCATTATCCAAAGCAGATCGAAACGCTGAAGGAGCGTATTCGTGGATTTGAGGCAGATATCGAAACGGCTCATAAACATATGCCGGAGGATAAGGAAAGTTTCGTGATGAAGGTGGGAAGCCGGACTTACTATGACAAAAAGGAAGCTGGGACAGCCCTTATTGCACTGTGTAAACAGATGAACGCTATGGGGCAGACAGTACCCGTTGGAGAGTACGCCGGATTTGCGATGAAAGTTACCTTCGATTCCTTCAATCGTAAATTTGTTATGAGCCTCAAAGGAGAAATCAGTCACAATCTGGAAATCGGTTCGGACGCACTCGGCAATATTACCCGAATCAACAACGTGCTTGAAAACATGGATAAGGAACTGGCGGAAGCACGAACAAAGTTAGAGAACGTGAGTCATCAGTTGGAAACAGCGAAGATAGAAGTGCAAAAACCTTTTCCTGCCGAGCAGGAATTAAAGGAAAAGATGGAGCGGTTAGCAGCCTTGGATGCTTTGTTAAATATGGATGAGAAAGGAGAGGATGTTGTTTTGGATGAAGAACCAAAGGTGATGCCTTTGGGAGAGTGGATGGTTGAGCATTTGATGCCGGAATTCATGGAAGAGAATGAAATCACGGAAGAACGTGCAAGAGAACTTCTTGCGGATATGGTATCGGAAGAAGAGGACGAAATTGTCTGTTTTTCCACGGAGTTAAATGGTGCCAGTCTGGATGATGAGGAAATGCTAAAGCAGATGGCGGAATATATGGATGGCGATTATTATGCCATTCCCATATCGGAAAGTGATTATCTGATTGCACCAAAGACGGAACAGGATACCGTTGTTTATCTGCAGGCGGTACTTGGCCGTTTGGGTTCTTCCATACTGACATCTGAGGCAGTTACCACACATGCCGCTTATGAATATGATTCTTCTCTTCAGACCATGAAGCCGTTTAATCATGTGGGGATTTTGCAAGGGCTTATGGCAGTCGGGGAAGAAAAAATGACGTACCATACGGAAACCTTTCGTGAGGAAGCAAAAAAGGAAAAGAAACACTAAAAAAGGACAATAAGTCCGGAAAGAATGAGGTAAAAAAGATGAATTACAATGAATTTAAGGATTATGTCAAAGAACATGTATTAGATTATTTGCCGGAACAGTATAAAAATGCCAATATGGATATTCGCCAAGCGGTTAAGAACAATGATGTAGTACTGGACGGATTAACGATTTTTAATCCCAATGGGAATATGTCACCTACCATATATCTGAATGCGGCTTATGAGGAATATCAGCAAGGCATGGATATCGAAGAGGTTGTTGGAAAAATCGCAGATTCCTATATTGAACATATCGAACCAAGGGAGGAGTATCGATTCAACTTTGATTTGCAGGAAGTAAAAAATTATGAGGTGGTCAAAGACTTCATTTATCCCAAAGTATCCAATCTTCAAAGTAATGTAAATCGGTTATCGAATATTCCCTACACGCAAAAAGAAGATTTGGCAATTACCTATCATATCTGGGCGAATGGAAATGAGGAATCCATGGGTTCGATTACAATCAATAATGATTTAATGGAAATGTACGGTATTGACATGGATACCCTCCATGAGCAGGCAATGAATAACATGGATAAAATATCCCCACTTAAGTTTGAGTCAATACAGGAAACAATGGTAAAGATGATGGCATCTGACTTTGCACAGGAAGAAGGAATTCCGTTAGAAGAAGCAAAAGATTTAATCCGAGCGTCAATTCCGAACGATGGTCCGGATTTGTATTGTTTGACGAATGAAGTAAATGTTAATGGAGCAGTTTATATCATGCGTGAGGATGTTCAGCAGATGGTGGCAGAAAAACTCGGTGGGGATTATTATATTCTTCCGTCATCGGTGCACGAGACATTGATTCTGCCTAAGAGCGAAAATATGTCTTTTCAGAGATTGCAGACTATGGTACAGGATGTCAATGCAATGTGTGTTTCAGAGGAAGAAGTATTGTCTGATGGTGTCTATCAATACGATTCCAAAAGCCATACCTTCAGTCGGTGCGACAAGCAACCGGAGCTTACCTACAAGCAGGCACAAGGAATGACAAATAATATGGAAGTTAAGGAACTATTTGCCACGGCAGAGAACAAACAGGAATATGATTCGACTACTCCGAACCATACACATGAACCAATCAAGCACAAGGGACATTAGGAAGCGGGGGAAGATATGGAAGTACAAAAAACAACGGTCACAGAATTAGAAGCACGTTCTGTGACGGAACTGCAGGAGATAGTAAATGCTGCCAAAGAAGACACGATGATATGCGTGAGTTTGGAGGTGCCGGATGATGAGTGATGAATTAAAACAGGTGGATGTGCGTTTGAAATTGGTGGAGGGGAATGGTGTATACAGTGATAAACCCATTACAAATCCAGAAGAAGCCATTTCCGTAATGGCCGATGTGATGGCGGGACTAGACAGAGAAGAGGTCTGTGTCATCAATCTGGACAGTAAAGGACATCCCATCAATTTCAATGTGGTAAGCATTGGAACGCTCAATTCTTCCTTTGTATCCGGCCGGGAACTTTTTAAGTCTGCTATCCTGTCAAACGCTGCCTCCATGATTCTTTTGCATAATCATCCCTCTTCGGAACTCCAGATGAGTCAATCCGACAGAATGGTAACAGAAAAGATGATGTATGCCAGTTTGTTTTTAGATATCGAGATTTTAGACCACGTCATTGTAGCAGGAAGAACCGGGGACACACTGAGCATAAGAGAAACTTATCCGGAGATATTTGATAAGAGCACTTATGCCAATGCGATTGTCCGAGTGGCAGATGGTGTGGAAGAAAGAGAAAACTCTTATGATGCAGAACGTTTGGCTACCTATGAATTGTTCCAGATTAAGGAAGGAGGCAATGGACAGGCGTATCAGTTCATGGGAATGGACTTTGTGAATAAAAATAAACTGGTGGTAGACAAAGACGATTATGAAGAGGTGTACCGTGGGGAAATAAAGGAAGGAGAAACACTGGACACGCTGTATGAAAAATTCAATCTTTATCATCCGGATGATTTTACCGGACATTCCATGTCTGTCAGTGATGTGATTGTGATTGAAAAAGAATATGAAAAAACGGCTTACTATGTGGATTCCTTTGGGTTTACGAAAGTGGCGGATTTTTTGGAAGAGAAAAAATATCACTCGGCAGAGACAGAACAGGCGGTAAGTCGCTTCCGGGAAAAGACAAAGCAGTATTTTCGACTGATAGAGGGAATGACCACAGAATGTATAGAAGAAGAGGTGCGGGAATATATCCAAATGAAAATCCGGGAATATCACTTGCCGATTCAGATTCGGGAAGTGATGGTATATGGAAGCCGAAGCCGGGGAACAGAAAAAGCAGACTCGGATTTGGATATTTTATTTGAATATGCCGGAGCAGGGCGGGAGGATGATATTTTCAATCTTCTGCATGAAGATGATTTTTGCATTGGAGAGGTAAAGGTCGATATCAATCCGGTTACAGAACAACAATCCGGAGATTTATCCGAAAGGCTCATACGGGCAGAGGAATACATGGAGCAGGAGCTGGCTTTTGGTATTGAGGACAGGTATATTACGATTCAGTTTGTGGATGAGGGGTATGATTATACCATTTATGATGTGGATGGGAAGGAATTGGATGGCGGTGTTTACGACAATCCGGACATTTCCATTTATGAAGCCGTAAAAGATATCGTAGAGGATTTGAAACAGAAACCGGATACCAATGGAACAAAGGGAGCAATCACAGCAGAATCCAAACTGAATCCTCTGAACTGCGAGGAATTTCGGGATGAACATATCTGCTATCAGGAAGAATATGGGAATCAGGATGTTGCCCCGGTAGTTATCGAAGCCAGAAGAGAAATCCAAGAGAAAAAGGAGGAGCATTTGCACCAGAGAAAGAGGTGACGCTTTTTTTTGATAAGAAGGAGGTTAGGATAATAATGTTAAAACTATTAAAAAAGGAAACACATACACCACAGACAGAACGGATTTACAAAGTTCCGCTGTGTATTCAGGACACCATACCCATTTACCGGATTGCGGAAAATGGTATCTTTGAATTAGAAAAACCAACATCCGGTTCCAAAAAGGGAATACACCAGTTTGACCGGATGTATCTGTTTGAGGATATTAACTTCTCAACACAGGATGAAGAGGAAAAGGAAGATACCTGTTCCAAGTTTGAAACGCTTTTGCGTTCCATGAATGTCAGCTATAAGATTATTGTATCGAATCATTATGCAGACAACAATAAACTGCGGGAAGAGATTCTTCAAAAGGCGGTCAGTGAAGAGATGGAACCTCTTGCCAAAGAATATCACAAAATGATAGGGGAGCGTTTGGAAGAAGGGCGGGGCGGCTTGCTACAATCCAAATATTTTATTGTGAGCTGCCGAAAGCCGGATTACGAAAGCGCAAAGACCTATTTCAATACCATTGAATTTTCCATTCAGCAATTATTCCACCGGTTGGGAAGCTGTCTGATACCATTGGATGCCACGGAACGCCTGCGAGCACTACATAGTTATTATCGCATGGGGGAAGAGGCATCTTTTTCTTTTGACTGGAATGAGTATTTGCACTTAAAACGGGACTGGAGAAATGACATTATCAATACTTCGTTAAGGGAAAAACCGGAACATCTGGAGATGGAAGGTGGAAACTGTGCGTGTGTCATGTTTGTGAGAAAGTACCCCAATGGTTTAACCGACCAGTTTCTCAATGAACTTACCAATATGAATTTTCCAATTATCTATACCATGGATGTAGAGCCGTTGGATAACAACGTGGCTTACCAGATGATCATGAAAAAGTATATGGCTAATGAGAGAAGCATTAATCGGGAACAGGAAATGAAAAACGAAAATGGAGATTATTCTACCAATATCAATTATGAGCGGCGAAAGCAGCAAAGAGATACGGAAGAGATGTTAGACCGGATTTCCTCCTTTGATGAGCGCCTTTTGTATGTGGGAATTACGATTGTGGTGAAAGCAAACTCCATGGAAGAACTGGAGGAGCGTACCGAGAAGATTAAAATCATCGGTCAGACCCACAACATGGACATTGTGCCGCATTCCCATAAACAGTTGGATGCATTGAATACTTCTCTGCCAACAGGAGCGAGATTTGTGGATACCATGCGGACGATAACCTCCGAAGAACTTTCCATTTTTATTCCGTTTAATGTACAGGAGATTAACGATAATCAGGGATACTGCTATGGATTTAATAAGGTGTCCAAAAACCTTATCATTGGAAATCGGAAGTTATTGAAGAATGGAAATGGAATGGTGTTTGGTGTCCCCGGCTCGGGAAAATCCTATAATGAAAAATCGGAGATGGGACAAGTCCTGTGCTTTTCTACGGATGACATTATCGTCATTGACCCAATGTCAGAGTATAAAGACATTGCGGCAGCATGGGGTGGACAGTATATCAATCTGTCCCAGTCTGCAGAAAATGTATATTATGTCAATCCCTTCCATGTGCCGGATGTGGTGCCGGATATCGACCGGTTTGTGGCAGAAAAGGCGGAATTTGCCTATGCCATCTGCGAACAGGCACTCAAACCGACACCCCTTACCAGTCGCCACATAGCAGTCATTGACAAGGCGGTACGGGACATGTATTCGGAATATTTCAAAAAGAAAAATGACAGACGGAGAAAGCGGAAGACACGACTGGAGTCTCCAACGATTCGTACCATGCGTGGTGGGATTGCGGAAAGAAGTGAGGGAAATGATTCTGCCATAGAATTGGTAGAGCAGTTGGAAGTGTTTGCGGATGGGACCTTAGATATTTTCGCAAGAGAGCAGTCCATTTCGGAAGAAAACCGATTTACCGTGTATGGTTTTTCAGAACTTGGCAAGCGCATGAGAGCCATGGCAATGCTTGTGATGATTGAGAGTATTACTGCAAAAATCAAGTATAACCAGTCGGATGGTGTTGCGACATGGGTGTATGTGGATGAAATGCACGAGTTATGGGGAGAGGAGTATAGTCTTCATGCACTGGAGAAAATGTGGCGTGAGGTGCGTAAGCGTGGTGGTATCTGCACAGGTATGAGCCAGAACCTTATTGATGCGCAGCGCAATCGTTCCACAAAAACGATGGTATCCAACTCAGAATTTATGCTTTTACTGGATCAGGGGACGATGGATAAAGAAGCTGTGGAAGATTTGTTTGACATATCGGCTGAACAGCTTGCCTGTGTCAATGGTGCAGACCCTGGAATGGGACTCATCCGCTTTGGGGATAAGATTGTTCCTTTTGATAACACCATGAAAAAAGACAGTGAATTGTATCAGTTGTTTAATACGAACTTTCATGAGATTGCAGGTGCTACGAGATAGTAGGACTAAAATTTTTAAAAAAGCTGGTTTTCAAAAGTTCATGTCTGATGTATAATTAGAATAGCGAAAGAAGGTGAAGGGTTTGAGTACAACAGAACAGACACATCAGCAGGATTTAGAGAGGCTGAAATTATTTCGATATATGGATGATGATTTTATGACTGCCTGTTTGGAAGATAATTATGAGGCTGTAGAACTTATACTTCGAATTGTTTTGGGGCAAGAGGATATTACAATCAAATCAATTCGGGTGCAAGATTCCATGAAAAATTTGCAAGGGCGTTCTGCTATTTTAGATGTTCATGCAGTTGACAGTAAAGGTAAAGAGTTCGATGTAGAAATTCAAAGGTCTGATAAGGGAGCAGGAGTAAAAAGAGCAAGACATAACAGCAGTTTGCTGGATGCGCATATACTAAAGCCAGGGGAAGATACAGAAAATATTCCTGACACTTATGTGATTTTTATTACAGAGAATGATGTGATGAAAGGAAAACAGCCGATATATCCGGTAGAGAGATATATTACGATTGGTGAAGAGAAAGTATTGTTTGGGGACGGTTCGCATATTCTATATGTGAACGGGAAATATCGGGGAGATGATGAAGTTGGAAAATTAATGCACGACTTTTCATGTACCGACCCGGACGATATGAATTATGAAATACTTGCAAAAAAAGCAAGATATTTTAAGCAGGACGAGAAAGGAGTGGCTACTATGTGTAAGTTGATGGAAGATATGAGAAGTGAAGCAGCGCATGATAAGGTAAAAGAGAAAGCAATTCTCATGTTAAAAAATGGGAAGATTTCTTTTGATGAAGTATCGGTATTCTTTTCCGAATTATCCGATGAAGAAATCGAGGAAATCAAATCTAAAATTATGCATTTGGTATGATTTGTGCAGACCGAAACGGAGTGTAGCTACTATGTGTAAGTTGATGGAAGATATGAGAAACGAGGCAGCGCATGAAGCGAAAAGGGAGGGCGCAAGAAAAATAGCAAAACGCCTTTTGAAAATGGGCAAGTTATCTCGCGAAGAGATTTCTGCTGGAACAGGACTGCCACTTGAAGAAGTGAAGGCACTGGAAGAGGAAATCATGCATTTGGTATGATTCGTGCAGACCGAAACGGAGTGTAGAAGGCTACTATGTGTAAGTTGATGGAAGATATGAGAAATGAAGCAGCACATGAAGCAGCGCATGATAAGGTAAAAGAGAAAGCTATTCTCATGTTAAAAAATGGGAAGATTTCTTTTGATGAAATATCGGTATTCTTTTCCGAATTATCTGATGAAGAAATCGAGGAAATTAAATCTAAAATCATGCAGTTAACATAATTGGTAACAACAGATTAATAGGAAGGACGCATGGAACAGTAAAATGTGAACCATGTGTCTTTTTTTGTAGCACAAGCTCGACAAGCACCATCGTGCTTGCACGAAATGGTATTTGTCGGGCGTAAGAACATGGAGCACGATAGTGCGGAATGTTCGTGGGCGAACAAGTAGGTGTCAGCCTACTCGATATTACAGATGAGGTGGTGAAATAACGTGGAGCAGTTAGATAAAGAGGTGATTGATGAACTTAGTGAATCGGCAAAGCGAGTTTTTCGTTCCTTAGATTATCGTTCCCAACGCCGGATGTTAAAGAAGGCAAAAGAGATGGGAAAACAAAAAAAGAGAAAAACACAGCAAAAAGAACGGATAAAAAAGAAGTCCATCACAAAAAAGAAAATAAAGAAAGAGCAAGCGAAAGAGAGAGGCAGTTCTACTAAGAGAAATCCAAGTAGAACTGCCTCTTTTGTCGGCACGGAAATTAAAGATACTTCTGCAAAGATATTGCAGTCTATGCTGCTTGGAACAACAATGAGTGAAGAAACCTATGAGAGTCATTCCGAAAAGCAAGGGGATACAACGGCAGGAAAAGTTTCTGCGGGAGTTACACAGAAATCCATGCAAGGTGTCAAGTGTGGTGTCCGTTCTCTGTATCGAAAACGACAGCAAAAGAAAATGCAGAAACAGGCAGCAAAGAAAAGCGCACAGAGTACCAAACAGGGGATAAAAAGTGCTTCAAAGGCAATTCAGCAGATCGGAAAGATTATGACAAGCATCGTGCAGTCGGTGGCGGCAAATCCGGTGGTATGGATTGTCCTTCTTGTGGTTCTGTTGATGGCAGTTATTGTAGGTGCGATTGGTGTTGTGATTGGTTCCGGGGGTGCGGCTAACAGTGCGGAAGATTATACCTATCAGGCACAGGTGTCGGAACAGACAGAATCTTATCGTGACATGGTGGCGGACTATTGCGAAAAGTATGGCATAGATGATTACGTGGATTTGTGTCTGGCGGTAATTGAACAGGAAAGTGGAGGAAATCCGCCGGATGTGATGCAGACGGTGCAGTCTTACTACAATGTCAATCCACCGATTGATACGGCAGAGGAAAGCATTGACTGTGGTACGCATGAGTTGTCAGACTGTCTGACAAAAGCAAAAAGTAAAAGCCCCAACGACATCAAAGGCATTTCTTTAGCATTGCAAGGTTACAACTTTGGAAACGGGTATATTGATTGGGCACTAAAGAATTATGGCTGTTACAGCAAGGAAAATGCAGAGATATTTTCGCAGAAGATGTGTGCCGAGCTTGGTTACGATTCCTATGGTGATGTGGAGTATGTTCCTCATGTACTGCGGTATTACATAGCCAATCCGGAGACTACGGTTACAAATGAAAGTGCGAACAGTATTCTGAAAGAATTAAAAGAGAATAATACGGCACCGGCAGAGGCTTGGGAAGTGATTGAGAAAGGAGCGTCTCTGATTGGTTCCGTTAAGTACAGCATGGAGAAACGACAGGCGGACGGCAGAGATAATCCGGAGTTTTTAGATTGTTCTTCTTTTACTGCCTGGACATTTCATAAATCCGGTATTACCAGTGTACCTTATGCATCCACCACAGCAACTTTTATATCTTCTAAGAAATTTGAGGATATCAGTGGGGATAAATTGCAACCCGGTGACATTGGACTGAAAAGTAAGACCGGAGGAACCGGCGGAGCGAATCATGTAGGAATATACTGTGGAACATTGAAAAACGGCACCGTGGTATGGATTCACTGTACCAGTTCCAGTAGCACATCTCTGACCGGGAACTCGGAAGGAGCCATGTTTGGTGCCTATACAAATTTTACTTATTTCCGGCGGTTGAAAAAGTGGAACAAAGATTAGTATCACGTTTGGACAAAATGTCCAGACGTGAATATCAGACAGAGAGGACAAAGACTAGCGTTTGGACAAAATGTCCAGACGTAGATAACAGAATGGAGAGAAATTATGTGGAGAAAAATACGAAGATTTTATTGGTATCGTAGGGACAGAGGACTTGGGAAACAGACCATAGCCATGGCAGTCATGTTTCTGCTTATGGTTTTTATTTTGGCAGGGGTGATTGCCAAAAGTGTAGTACCCCAAAAGGATTTACGAAATGAAGCAGAGATACCGGCAAACACAGCAACAGGCCCAGCGGTAAACACTTCAACTGCAACGGGGGCGGCTGTTTTAGGGGAAGAAACAGGTTCAGAGGAAGTGCCTTCAGATAACAACAAAGCGTTGGATGTAGATACTACTGGGTTAAGTCCCTTTTTAGGATTTATGTCTGATTCTGCCTTTGAAGATTTGGAAAATCAGTTGACTGTCCTGTGCCAGAACCGGGGATGTAAGTCTGCAAAGAAACTGACCTATCAGCAGACAAAGAATAGGTTTGATGTGACAAGTTTTATTCTCTTGTCGGATGGCAGTGTTTATCAGTGCGATTACAATCTGAAGAGTTGTGCGGTTAAACTTTCGCAGACAAGTTATACAGAGGCAGATATTCAGCAGATGAAAGACCAACAATTACGAGCGGAGCAGGAAAAGTTGAAAAAGCAGCAACAGGAAGAAAAGAAAAAATTGCAAAAACAAAAGAAAGCATCTAAGAAACGTTCTTCCAAGAAAAAAACAAAAAAGAAGTCAACCCAAAAGACTTCAAAGAAGAAAAAAAGTAAAAAGTAACCATATTTCTATACGAAATCGGGGTCTAAGGGGCGCCCCCCTTACAAGATATGTGCATGGATGTGGACACATCATGCGTATCTTGCAGGGCTTGAATGAGAAGACAAAATGTATATTTTATGGTCATTAGATGCACATCAAAAACGGCTAAAAACAGCTAAATATCAAGCAAAAACAGTACGTTTGGACAAAATGTCCAGACGTGATGAGGTTAGTCAGGACAAAAAATTACGTTTGGACAAAATGTCCAAACAGGGGTCCAGACAGGAAGGGGTGAAATTGTGAATGACATGAAAACAGAGATGCTTCGGGTACGAATGACGCCGGAAGAAAAGGCGGCATTACACAGGCAGGCAAGTTTGCATCGGAAGAGTATGAGTGAATATATCCGAAATGTAGCTAAGTGTCCACCGGATGTGACCAGGGATGAGTTTGATGCTTCTATCGTAAGGATGATTTATGAGATTAACAAGATTGGAGTTAATATCAATCAGATTGCGAAAAAATATAACGAACATCAATACGTGGAACCCAGTGCAGATTTGTTGGATAAGTTAGATGAAGTGTATGCCATGATGAAAAGTACCATACAGATTATGAAGGGTGGAAAAGATGTCACTGATTATTAAAATGGATGCCATTAAGACAGAGGAACATTTACGGAAATCCATCCCTTACATCATGAATGAAAAAAAGACAGGTGGATTGTGTTTTAGCAATTCCGGTATTACTTCGGAGCAGATTGTGGATACATTTTTTCTGACAAAACAAATACATCCAACACTCGGAACGAGACAAGGGTATCATTTCAAATTTTCCTTTTCCAAAGATGAGACGATAGAAGGGGAGCAGGCATTATTATTTATAAAGGACTGGGTGGATGAATATCTGACAGAGAATTATGATTATGCCTGTTCTGTCCACAAAGACCGGGAGCATATGCATATGCATCTGGTGTTTAATTCCGTAAGCAGAAATGGCGGAAAGTATCGTTATGAAAAGGGCGATTGGGAGAATGTTATTCGACCGCTGACAAACCGTCTGGCTCAGAAATATCATACAGGACCACTAAAAGAAAAGAATCCGGCGCTGGATTACTCGACAGATTACGACAAGAAAAAGGAAAATATGACAGGCAGAGAACGTGTGGAAAGAGATATGGATGAATGTATTTTGCTAAGTAAGTCTTATGCGGATTTTAAGAACAGAATGGTAAGAGATTTCTATTACCGGCTGCGGGAAGGGGTATCAAGGGAGCATGGTGTATATCTTGCCCTTACACCGCCGGGCAGAGGAAAAGCCATTCGGACATATCGTTTGAGTGACGGATACATGCCGGTAGATATTGACCGGCGTATTAACGCAAAGGAAGAAAAAACGTTGTCACAAAAAAGTGTTAAGAGAACAAAAACTGCTTCCAAACTGGACTGGGCAATGAGCCGCAACTATCAGTTTGTTCCGTATAAAGAAATGTCAGATTATCAGAAAGCCATGGTCCGACAGGTGCTAGAAGCAAGACGGTTGTATCGAAGAACCGGAACACCGCTCTATCTGCATGAGCAGAGTGTTCGTGTCGTGCAGCGGATGAAAAAGGATACCAAGCAATGTGGCATTTATATCAAACGAAAAGAAGTAAGAAGTACGCAAAAAGAACTGGAGAAAGTGATGAAGCAAAGCAGGAGGAATAAAACGTTATGACAGAAGAACAGATGAGTATGATGAAAAAACTGATAAAAAAACATGGGATTGGGGCAACCGATGGAGAGTGGTTGTTAGTTTATCTGGGAGTTCGATATGGATTGTCGGAACAACAGGTTGATGAATATTTAACACTGGATACCACAGAGTTATTGATAAAGCATGAAAAAATGCTGTGTATCATTTTTGGAGTGGATGTGGCACCGGATAGTAAGATTCCTTTGATTGAAAATCCGGTGGAGAGATTGCAGATGATTTTTAAGGAACATTTTTATAAAAAGGAGTCTGAAAGCGGATATGAAAAAGTGATGCAGTATATTATCAAAGATACTGCTCTTTCTGCAGCGCAGATCGAGCAGTTAAGGAAGGCGGTAGAAGCCAAAATGCCGTCGGAGGATGTTCTTGAAATGGCACAGAATCGAAAAGATGTGATGGAGATTCGACGCTGTATTGAATTTTATGAAATGATGAGGCAAAAAGAGGAATCGAAGGATAAATCCAAGAAAAGCAGGAGGGATAGCCGATGAGTGAAGAATTACAATCATTAGTACAAATCATAGAATTATACGGGAAAGGACTGGGAGGACTGGGACGGGCATTGCGATTTTCCGCAAAGGGAGCAGCAAAAGGAGTAGAGATTGCCCAGGTGAAGCGTTTACAACACCGCATGAAACTTCATTATGCCAGTGAGGGAACACATAACACGATGAAACTGTGTGATTTGGAAAAGATGACAGGTGGCAGATATGTGATTCTCAACATTCCTATCGAGGGAGAAAAAGAACTGATACCGTTTTATGACCGACTAAAGAAGATGCGGGTTTCTTTTGCGGAGCTGCCGGATTTGAAACTGGGGGATGGTTATACCCAGATTGCTTATAATCCGGATGATGTGGAAAATGTCAGGTTAGTGATTGATTATTACAAAAAGAAATTGAGGGAAACACCAAAGGATATCGGCATTGATGAGTATATGGCAATGGCTGGGCCGGATGGCAGGGATTATCTGGATGAACTTGCCGTCAAAGGATATGAAGGCATGATGCATGTGGAGCAGTTGGAGGAGATTCAAAATAGAATCAACGATAAGGATTATCTGCCAATCAGTATCAATATTGAATCTTTACTTTTACGGGAGGAAAAAGATGCTTACATCTTTCGGGTTCCCCGTGGAAGAACAAGAGAAGTATCCTCCCGTGCAATTCGGGTCAAAAAAGAAGATTGTATTCTTTTGGATGAGGGGCAGACGGTGATTACCTGCCTTGACAGACAAGAGGATATTTTCGGATATGCTCTTGATAACAGAGAAAATCCGGATTTTTCTGAAGCGGTAAAACTGGATGTGAAGGAGCTGGAAAAGGCATTTGCCCCTGTGGGAGAAGAACGAGTGGAACTGATTGGTAAATTAAAACCGGAGTATGCGGGGATATTTCCATCTTTTAATCAGGGGCAGGAGAATGGGAAACCATCTTTTGCCCCTGATTCTATAGCTGAGAAATCCATGGAAAAAGTGCTGTCCATGGAGGCAATGAAAGAAAAGTACCAAAGTACAGAGTACATTCCGGTTACTTTTGATATGGATACTCAGATGGTGGCAGAGTCAAAAAACATTTATGTGACTCATCTTCCGAAGGAACAGCAGGAATCGCCGGATATTTTGCGTTGCATCTGTCTGGACAAGTCAGATACAAAACTATCTGAGGATGGAAAACGACTCCATGCGTATCTGAAACGTTCGGAATCCTCAGAAATCACAGAGTATAGTCTGGATGGGAAGGCACTTCGTACTTATGCTAAGAAAAATGAAGAGATTGCCACAGAGTGTTTGAAACATCAGAGAAGTCGTTGGAGAAGTAATGACCCGTCACTTGAGAAAATATTACTACAAAAAGCTTCTAAACCAACAGGAAAGAAAAGGTAGGGATGAATCAATGAGAAAGAAAAAGGAAAAAAGCCGTGCAACGTATGTTGCCGGGGATGCCAAAAAGAGAAGATTGCGGATGTTAATAAAAGTGTGTGTGGTTTTGTTACTGCCCACACTTTATTTTTTTTATAGCCTGAGCGGATTGTATATCATGGATGTAGAACTGACAAACCTGAAAAAGCAAATCTTATGGTGTGTTCTTCATCCGCTGCGGGTGTATAACGATAAAAGTCTGAGTATGGTTCTGGTAGGAGGATTGTTGTGGATGATATTAAGTTTTTCTGCTTATAACCGCATGGATCATAATCGGATGCCTGGAAATGAGTTTGGTTCGGCAAAATGGGGAGAAGTTCGTGACTTCAATGAAAAATATGCGGCTAAGGATACCGGGAAAACTTCGGAGTTGTCTGCGGAGAATAAGGTACTGTCGCAAAATGTACGGTTTCGTTATGACTCCGATACACTGCGAAACAATAATGTTTTCGTGGTTGGCGGTAGTGGTGCCGGAAAGACTGCATTCTTTTTGACACCGAATTTGATGTCTTTGCATGACTGTAACGTGTATACCGACCCGAAGGGGGGACTGGCGGAAGAACTGGGAGCCTGGCTCTCTAAACAGAAAGACACTAGGGTATATACGCTTAATCTATGCGAAATGGACAAAAGCATGCACTTTAATCCATTTCCCTATATACGGAATAAGAGCGATATTACAAAACTGGTTACGAACCTGATTCAGAATACCAATTCCCCTAATATTAAAAACTCAAGTGCAGACCCCTTTTGGGAAAAAGCCGAAAAAATGTTTTTAGAGAGCCTGTTTCTGTATGTTTGGATGGAGTGCCCGAAGGCTTATTTTAATACAGAAAAAGGGAAAGTAGAGTTGCTGCAGCAAAACTGGAAATCCATTCTTTTTTTATTGGATGAGGCGCAGTTTTTGGATAATGACACACCTCCCAAACTGGATGAGCGTATGAACGAACTTGCCAGAAAGAAACCAGACCATCCGGCAGTGAAAGCATACCAGAGATACCGTGGCGGCCCGGATGATACAATTCGTTCCGTCATTATGACAGTAAATGCCAGGATGCAGCCTTTTGATAATGAGGAACTTCTTGAAATCTTTTCTTCTAACGACATTCCATTGGACGAGTTTGGTACCGGGATAGATGGAGATGGAAAGACAAAGAGCAATCTGTTCATTATTATTCCGGACGATGACGATACCTTTAATTTTGTGCCGGGAATGGTATATACCATGCTCTTTCAGGAATTATACCGGCAGGCAAGATTCTTTGGTGGGAAACTTCCGATGGATGTAGGCTTTTGGTTAGACGAGATGGCGAATATTAAAATGCCCAATAATTTTGACAAAATACTGGCAACCTGTCGAAGCAGGGGCGTGTACTGTGTACCGATTTTGCAGTCACTGGCACAGTTAAAGACCTTGTTTGCCGATGGGGCATGGGAGGGTATCGTTGGTAACTGCGATACTTTTATTTATCTGGGTGGAAATGAAGCCAGCACCTATGAATATGTCTCGAAGTTACTTGGAAAGTGGACGATTGATAAACGAACCAGCGGAGAGAGTAAAGGTTCCAGTGGTTCCTATAGTGAGAACTATGATGTTCTGGGCAGAGAATTGATGTTAGAGTACGAAATCCGTCTGTTGCCGGATGATGAATGCATTATCTTTGTGCGTGGAGAAAATCCAATCCGGGATAAGAAGTGGTTCCCATGGGAACACGAAAAATATCTGGAAGCACGGAAATGTGGAGCATTTGTTCCGGCGGAGCAGAAAAAGATACAGGAAAAACAGATGGAGGAATGCCAGTTTGTAGGTGATGCATCGCTAGCGTACCTGAAGAAACAAAAGGATAAGAGCGAAAATATCCAAATCTATGGGATGGATGCGTTTGCGTTTATGATGATGGATTTGGATGGGATGGGACGAAAGATACATCCGGTTCCGGATGAAAAGAAGTCTGCACCAACCATTACTGCAGATATGATACAAACGGCAATTGAAGTGGAAAAGCGACGAGAGGAAGAAGAACAGAAAACACGGTATCTTGAAAACTTTGGAAAAATGTCCTTGCTAGACATCTACTCTTCGGATATGACAGGTTCTATTCGGAGAGCTGTGATAAAGGAACTACTTCAGGTAGGGGCGAGTGATGAGGTGATAAAAGATATTGTTCATCCAAAGTTTTCAGAGGACCAGGTGATTCAGAAAAAGAAGATGTGGATGGAGATGAGGGGTGGTTTGTAAAGCGAAGGGGTGTGTCGTCCAGGCGGGCGGGATGCCCTTTTTGTTTGGAAGAGAAGAGTGAACTTGAACTATAAGATTGGAATTGAAGATATTAGAAATGTGTTGTGATAGGCCCCTAAAGTGGTAAAATTATCTTAAGCAGATTAGTAGAATATACTGTTGTAAATTGATTACAGATATGATTAAGAAAGAGGAGAACAATGCGGTAGTAAGACAGTATGATGTGGAAACATTATCGTTGGAACTGACACGTAAAAAGCAGGAGTACAACGACATTATGAGTGGAGTGTCCACAGGAACCACAAAGGATACTAAAGTAAACATGCCACTCCCGGCACGTAAGGCGGATGCAGATGAACAGTGAAAAAATTACATATGAAGAAATAAAATATGTTAAACTCGTATCTGTGGGAAGTGTGAATCCCAATAATCCCCTATCTGACAATTCGAGGGAAAAGCAGGTGGAACTCTTAAACCGGTGTCTGAATGATTATCCAAAGGGAATAATTATTGGAAAGGATACAACCATTGGCAGATATGTAATCGGTGAACATGAACTCTCAATGGAAAAGGTCACATATCATATAGGTTTTTCCAGAAAGCCGGGCTGGTTGGAGGAAGATAGTGGTAGCATAAATTAGTTAAACCATCAGGCGTATTTTAGAACAGCTTTCTGAGTACGCCTGATATTATATAAATGAAAAAATCTTTGTGCTTCAGTCAGAAAGGTATGAGAATGATGCAGATAACAATGCGGAAAGATTTATGGTGTATGTTATGATTGTCATTTCCCGTGTCGAAAGGAGACGGAAATGGAAAATAGACTTACAGCATATGGAAATTACCTGGCTGGCACAGAGAAAGCAGACAACACGACTGCTCTTTATATAAGGGAAGCAGCGGCTTTTATTTACGTGAGGTTTGTCTTTTGTACTATTTTGATAAAGCCGGCTATGAATTGATGGAACAGGATGATAGTATAATCGGTGTCGGACTTGAATTTTACTGTAAAGCATTAAATGTGGCAGTGATTTTATCCAGACCGTTCCATGAGACGATACACGGACACCGGATTGAGAATGCAAAGAATGACTTGTGCAGGAAAAATAATATTCGTCTTATTCGCATTTTGGAAGCCGGCTGCCGGACTTATGACAATTGCATGTGCCTTCAATGTGATGATGAAAACTTAGAGTCATATAATTGGGCTTTGATTTCCATGTTTGATGTTCTTGGAATAGCAATGAGTGTTGATTGTGAACGGGATATGCGGGAAATGTTTCTATGGTATCAGAAGTACCAAATGAGTGAAAAAGATTGTCTTGCAAGAAAATGTTTGGTATAATATAACATCAAATGGGTAATTTGCAATAACCCCATATCTGACAGAGAAACATGTAGTAGAGCAATAGAAAGAATTTGATAAGGAGATGATACCAACATGAAGAAACAAAAATGGATTCGGAAAGGAATGGCGTTTGTTCTTTCCCTTGCCATGGTGGCAGGACTGGTTCCTGCTATGTCAGGCGGAGCAAATAAGGTGCAGGCTGCAACCGGTTCGGGAACGGAGCCAAGTGTGTCAGCCTATGCCACAAAGACACAGTTGATGGATGATACATTTGCCCCGAATGCAGAAGGAACTGCAGCAAATTATGGAAAAATTGTATTTGGTAAGAACAGCGATGACAACCCACAGGAATGGTACATCTTAGGAAGGGATAGCGGTGTATCAAGGGATAATACCATCATCTTTGCCGCAAGTCCGATAGCAACAGAGCAGAAGTTTAATTCAAGTGAATACGATAAGCTTGTTGATCGAAATGTTGGTGTATATGAAAGTTCTGAACCAGGATTTTACGGATCCGGTTTATGTTAATGCATTTTTACAGGAATTATCAGATCATCATATCCACTATGAAGTGAAGTCTATTGGTGATCTTGAGACACCTGATGTAAGATTATGGTAATTGCTTCGCTGTCCCTGATGCATGAATGAAGCTTTTCCATATACCCATACAATCTGCAACCCAAAGCGAATGGAATTTCAACGGAATAATGTGCCTGTTTTCTTACAGGCACATTATTAATATCCTGTATGCAAGTAAACACTTGCAATCAACAATATGATAAAAGATGAAAGGAACATGATGGTAATGGTAAACACTCCAAAACAAGGCGTAGTGACACAGTTCCCATTTTAAGATATGATATCCGTAGCCTGTTTATCTAGGCGAGCGTTTTTTACGGTACTTTGACAAATAACATATTTCAGGCAATTGATCTGACCACGGTAACAAACTGTCAACAGCCTCTGGTTGATTACAAAAATCTGTATTCGGCATAATGGTCAGGATGTGATTCAGATACTCATATACATCCAGATCATTGGCCCGTGCACTTTCTACCAAAGTATAAAGAACGGCATTTGCCGCTGCTCCTTTCGGAGTGTCTGCAAACAGCCAGGCGCGGCGTGCTGTGGCAAATGGGCGAATATGGGATTCGCACAAATTATTCGAAATAGCAAGTCTCCCATCTTCAAGGAATGTTTCCAATTGTTTCTTATGATTGATGGTATAATTCAGTGCCTTTGTCAGTTTTTCGTTTGTCGTCGGCGTCGAGGCTGTTTCATCCACCCACGCCCAAAAGGCATCAAGCATGGCACGGGATGCTACTTGACGCTTTTCTCTTTTCTCTTCATAAGAAAGATTCTTCATCTCATCTTCCAGTTTGAACAGAAGATCGATGTACTCTCTGGCTTCGGCACCTTTGGAGTTTTCCAATTCCTTGCCATTGCTATCGAGAGGGATGCTTTCAACATAGTATCTTCGCACATGCGACCAGCAAAAGTTGTTCTTTATGCCATCCATGTTCAGATTCTCGTATGCTGTGTAGGCATCCGTTGTGAGATATCCATGATATCCGGTCAACAAATCGACAGCAACTTTCCTGCTGCGGGTTCTGGAATAATGAAATAGTGTAGCTTTTATTTTTTCACTTGCTCCACTTTGCAAAACCCACATAAAAGAATCACTGCTTGCCTTTTTTCCGGGCTCTTTGTTTACCTGAATTCTGGTCTCATCCATGTGCAGGTTCTCACACTTCTGAATCATGCATTCATGAATTCTTTCATAAATCGGTGTAAACCAATCCTCGCTGCAACGGATTACCCAGTTTGCCATGTTCTTTCTCGGAAGAACAAGACCCATCCGGTAAAAATCTTTTTCCATCCGGTTGAGCGGTATTCCCATGGCAAATTTCTGATACATGATATGGGCAACCAGTGAAGGTGTCGCTATGGAATGGGACAGCACACTTGCCGGCACGGCCGCTTTCTGAAGATGATCCTTCACATTCACACTGCCGTCTGTTCCGCAACTTGTACATTTTTTAACCTGACGATAAATCTGTTTTACAATCAGTTTTGCCTGTTGGTATTCCACTTCTGTCCGGACATACTGTTTGCCTACATTTGTTAAATCGCTTCCACATACGGAACATACTTCTTTATCGTCGATTACATATTCCTCATATTCTTTGGGAAGTACCGAAAGCATTTCTTCACGGATTCCTGCTTTGCGGGGAACTATCTTCCGCTTATGTGCGGGAACCGTGACTGCATGCTGCTCCTGCAACAACTTTTTCGCCAGCTCCGCCGTTGACTCGAACAGGAACATCTGTCCCTTCATTGGGGCGGTCATCTCAGAGGAACGTCCAAATATTTTCTTCTTTGCATGGAGAAGTGCCTGAGTCATGTTTTCAATCCGAATGTTTTGCTTTCGGATTATTTCATCTTTTTCCGCCAGTTGTAACTGCTGTTTGGCAATCAGTTCTTTCAGCCTTCTGATTTCATCCTGTTCGGTCATTTGGAATACCTGCTTTTCTCAAGTTTTTTTCTGCTACAAGTATACCATATTTCCAATGTTTTTTCCATAAAAACCATCCATAAAACCAGTTAAAAAATGACGAAAATACGCTTCTTTTTGCCTTATTTTTAGCAATAATGACATGTCCCTAAAAACAGTTATTTCCTGCTGACATATCTACCGGATGATGTGCTTTTTTCTGCTCGATTTCCAGCCCTTCCAACAGCCATTCCAGTTGCTTTTCTGAGATCTCATCCACTTCCTTCTCATCCTTTGGCCATTGAAATTTCATGCCATCCAGAAGTTTCTTGGTTGCCAGTACAAATCCGTTGGCATCGTAGCGGAGCACCTTGATGGAATTGCGTCGCCTATTGCAAAAGATAAAAACATAGCCGCTGGCAAATGGATCCAGTTTGTATTTCATTGAAACAAGAGAGGATAACCCCTCAATCTGTTTTCGGAAATCAGTGGCTCCACAGGCAAGGATGATGTGATCCGCACTGGCGGCAAACCCGCTCAACATAATGACTGCATCCGGCTGATTAATACAGCTGCCAGTTCTGCCTGCGCCGGAGTGGATACAGCAAGCTGTAATTGGTTGAAAGAGATGAGCAGTGGTTTCTTCTCTTCGGATAAAGCTGCTTTTCTGATATTGGTAAGTTCTGCAAAAACAGGTTCTTTTACAGAAAGCATTTCATCATTGGCAGAAACCCGCTTACGCCAGTAATAGTAGGTAGCAACGGAAATCTGATGTTCCCTGCACCAGGCAGCTACCGTAAGATCACTATTCTGGCAGGCATGGATCCGCTCTTCCCATATGGTTATTTTTTCTTCGTTCATGTGTCCCTCCTGAAAATTTATTTTCAGAAAGTTTAACACACATGGGGGAAGAAATCACTACGCCTTGTTTTGGAGCGTTTACTCATGAAACTTGGGAGACAACAGGTAAAAATTTTTTCAGACATTGAATTTCTAAAATATATAGATATAAATATCATCTGAAAAAGAAAAGTAACCAACTGTGTAGCTGTAGTGTTGATTTGATGCAAATTACAACAAGGAACTAAAATACTTGAAAAAAGTATAAAACTAATAAATGTTCCTATGTAATATTTAGAATTTCGTAATGTAAGACGGTGGAACAGTAAATAAGCAACTATCGTATTTTCTATGAGGTTTACAAATATTTCCCAAAGGTAAATAGTATTCATAAAAACTCCCTAAAAAACTTGACACAATCAAAAAACTATGTTAATATTGTATTGTTTTAGTCTATCATAACAAATATAAGATGTCAAACTGCATAATTTGAAAAGAATTCGGGAACTGATAGGGGGGATTCGTGTACAGTATATTGACGGAATAAAAAAATATGTACTAAAATTACTGTGACTTCGGACATTATTGTTATTGTACTTAGAGTTAAAAGTGAGGTGTCTGAATATTTCTGGTTTAGAAAGGAGGACTGCAAAATGAGAAAGATGAAAGTTTTGTTAGCCAAATGTTCTAATGTGGCTTTATCTTTAATGGCAGTTATGGCAATGATATTTGCCAATAGTCTGTGCCGTGGGAGATTGTATGAACCTGAGTTGCCAGAAGAATTAAAATAGGATAATGTTACAAAAGAAGAAAATCAAACTATAACAGGAAACACAATAAATCAAGTTATAGTTTTGGTTAAAGCTTTTTACAATTTTAAACAATATGATACTTATAATGTGACTTAGTAGTTACTACATTATTTGAATTAATTTCTGGTTTTACAGAGAGGAGTATTAAGATGAGAAAAAGATTAGTAGTTTTAGTTATGTTGCTAGCAATGTTGTCCAATATGTTTTTAAGTAATAATATTTCTGTGTATGCTTTTGAACTTAGAGAGGGCGACAGTATCGAAGATGATGAAAATTATGCAAATATAGAGTTTGGCGATACTGAGCTTGATGACGATGATGATAATAATGGAGTTGATTATGGTGATTTAGATTACGATGATGCGTTGGATATTTTGGAAGAAAATAACATCAATGCAAAATTTAAGGTTATATCTTCCTGGAAGGATCATTGTAATGTAGAGGTAACTCTTGAAAACAGCTTAGATGAAAAGATAGAGGATTGGAAAGTACGCTTTGATATGGAAGCTGAGGTAGAAAATATCTGGAATGCTAAAGTGGCTGATAAAGAAAATTCTACTTACACAATACAAAATTTGAATTGGAATCAGGATATTGAAGTTGGTCAGTCGGTTACATTTGGAATGACTTTGAAATGTGCTACTGATATAAAATTTCCTGATAAAGTATTTCTTACGCAAGAATGTGCTGAGGTATTAGATGAATATGAAGTTACTTGCAAGGAGTACAGTCGATGGAATGAAAATAAGGTCAATGGAGAAATAACTATTAAAAATTTGTCCAATAGAGTGATTTCCGATTGGAAACTGGAACTGGAGACAAATATAAAAATTGAACAAATTTGGAATGCAACTGTAGAGGAAAATGAAGATAATTATTTGTACTTGAATAATGCAAATTATAATGCTACAATACCAGCAAATGCATCTGTATCATTTGGATTTATCGCGGAAGTGGATGGGGAAATGAAAATAAACGAATATTATCTATATGATATGATGGAAGTTACAGATGTGGAAACTGAAATTAAGAATGAAATTGAAGATGGATATGAAAGAGAAGAAGAAGAGTTTGACACAGAAATGCAGTATCAGGCATATAAAGTAGTAACAACTAAGTTGTTAGCAAAATCAAAAGTTGGAAGCAATATAAATGATGACAAGAGTGGGTATGCGTTGCCGGCATATCGACCTAAAAAGGTAACAATTGGTGAAAATGGAATTGAATATACAATAAAAGGAATAAAAGTGGAAGAATTCAAAAATCCTAGTGATAATAAACCGAAGACATCAAAGGCGAGAGCTGTTCAATCATTTGCAAAATTAGGTGATAAATATTATATAGCACAGAGAATGGGGGGCGATGTACTTGTTTCTACATGTAGCATTGACGAAAAAGATAAAAAAATATTAAATTTTGATGACAATAGCACCATGAGACTAAAGGGATTTGCACATGGGCAGACGTTTGAGTTTGTTGATTGTGATGGTAAAACATATATGTTGTTAGGAGCTAATGTTAGAAAAGAATTCTCACAGTCATTAGCATTAGTTGAATATAAAGCGAAATCAACAATATCTGTTCAAGATAAAGATGTAAAGAGGATTACAAAGTTGGCATATGCAAATCAAAAACGTAAATATTTTGCTAAGGTAGGGAGAATTGATGCTGCTTTATCAGCAGATAACAACACATTGTGCGTTTGGTTTGCCAATGATTTGAATGGAGATGACAAAGAAAATATAAAAATTTCTAAAGTGCAAATTGCATGTTTTCAAATGGATAAAATTATTAAATATTTTGAGAGCCATAAAACTGAGAGATCACTTTCGTTTCAATCTATGAAGAAGACGTGGTGCAACTATAGTTGTGAGCAAAATAAAAAGAATAAGATTATTCGACCTTATAACTCAAATCAAGGAATTGAAGTATCTAATACTTATAAAGGTAAAAATGCAAAAAATAAAATGGTAAATAAAAATAAAGTATACCTTTCAGCAGGTGACGAGAGCAAGAACAAACCTTTGATAATTTGTATGATGACTTTATATAAAAAAAGCAAGTCTGATTTAACAAAAAATGGAAGCTTTCGAACACAAATGCGTGTGATACCTGAGAAAGTCAGTTTTAAGAAAAGAGAAATGGAAGGATTACATATATATGGTGAGGATATTTTCTTTTTAGTGGCACCAAATAATGGAAAGGGAAACACCACAGATAAATCGAAACAGTATATATGTTCAATTCCTAAAACGTATATGAAAGAAATAAATTATACGAAAAGGAGTAAAAAATGAAGCTATACAATAAGATAGTTAGTATTGTTTTGGCATTTTCAATCTTCGCTATTTCTGCAGCACCGATATATAGTGCTGCAGAAGTGAAAGGAAGATGTGGATTAGATTGTACCTATACATTGTCGGACGATGGCTTGCTTTATATTAGCGGAACAGGAACAATAACAAAGAAATTCAATGAAGATGAACAGATTAACAAAAAAATTAGAAAAATTACCATAGAAGATGGAATTCAAAAAATAGGTGAAAAAAGTTTTGCAAATTTGATGTATCAAAAGATGGATATATCATTACCCAATTCATTGATAGAGATAGGAAAGGACGCATTTAACTTTTCATGGACGTCCGATATCCAATTTCCTAAGAATTTGAAAAAAATAGGTGATAATGCATTTGAGGACAATTACTTACAATATGTTGTATTGCCCGATTCACTAGAGGAACTAGGAATATTCGCATTTGCGGGTGGTAAATATATAAAAGAAGTCCACTTTCCGGCTAATATGACCACAATACCAGCGGTTTCCTTTTCGGGATGTTTGAAACTTAAAACTATTGAATGGCCGCAAAAATTAAAGAAAATAGAAGAGCGTGCTTTTGAAAACTGCAATTTTGAAAAATTTAAAATTCCTGATACAGTAGAAAGTGTAGGGAGGTCTGCCTTTTATAATTGCAGTCGGTTAAAAACGATTACGGTAGGGAAGTCAGTGCGGGAAATATCAAAAAATTTTGTCGAGAATTGCTTTTCCTTAAAAAAGATAGTGAATCTTTCCAAAACTGCGATTCCACTTGACACACTAAAGGGTAAAAGAAACTGGTATGTAGGAAAGAAAAAAGTTGCGAAATTGAAATCAGGAAAAACTGCGAAAGCAATTTTTCGAAAATATAAAATAAAGTATGCACTCGACGGAGGAAAGGTTACGGGGAAAAAACCAAAAACATATAGATATCGTCAAAAGACAAAATTGCCAAAGAAAGCGAAAAAAAAGGGCTATACTTTTATTGGGTGGTATATTTATACCCTAAATGACTGGGAGTGTTTTCCTGAATGTATACCAGAAAAACTATTTGGTACGCTTAAAGTAAAAGCGATATTCAAAAAATATAAAGTATCTTCTTCAAATGGAAGAATTAAGGTGACAGTGAAGGATAAGAGTTTCGGGAAAAAAGGTTATAAAAAGAGCAGTGATGCCTATTATTTCAGGTATTCTGAGAATAAAGACATGTCAAATGCTACAGTTGTGGTGTTCACAGCCCCTTATGGAAACGGCTTGTCAAAGAGGTTGGAAAAGGGAAAAACCTATTATGTTCAGATTACAAGGTATTTTGAACCTTATATGGAAGACAGCGAGGATTACGAAGAACCATTTTGCGGTTGGCATTGTAAAAGAAAGATTAAAATAAAATAATAAAGAATGAACAGAAAGAATCAATATTTTTACAAAAAGGTTATAGTCTTGTCGAGATTATAACTTTTTTGGTTTGCCCATCATGGACGTTATCTAATCGGTACTCGCTGTAAGTCCGTAAAGTGTTCTGATAGTGGGAAACTTACAGCTAATGTCAAGGGTATCCATCGCGAGGTGTGTTGTGGAATCTGAGGGAAGTCGGATGGTAAGCCGAAGCCCAATAATTATACGAAGGTATACGGGGTAAGTGCGGCAGATATGTGGAGGGAAAGATTACGCCCTTTAACTGGGGAGATCTGTATAGTTCGCTTTGTAGATTAATATAATATTTACTCCCTAGTAACTTCATGCTGCATGACATGGCTGAACATACAGAAGTCAGTTCAAATCGTAGTACCAAAGAAGTCTATGAAAGTAGATGAAGGATTATTTTGATGTAAAATTTTCAGAGTTGTTACAGAAAAGTGAATTTGAATTGCCGAATTCATACGAAATGCGCTTTCAGAATACACTTGAAAAAATTTCTGCTAAAAAAGCGAAAAGATATTTTCTTTTGTTTCATTCCAAAGTTGCTGCGGTAATTGCACTGTGTGTAGTTTCTTTATCTTTGTCTATTGGTGCCGGAGCTGCTATTAACTTATATATACAGAGAATGAATTCTCTTAATGAAGAAGAAATGTTGACGTATAATTCTGAGGTACAGAATACTGATAAAGAGGCAGATAGCTTTTCGAGACAGTTATCTAAGTTAGAACGTGATAAAATGTTAGAGTTTAGAGAAGAATATGAAACTGAAGGAAGGTTTCCAACGAAGGAAATACTAAAAGTGCAGAAAAAAAGTGAAGTTGTCCACGGTGAACTTTGTTTTTGTGTAGAGAATAGTACATTCTATTTACCAAAACAGGAATTGACAGATGATGAGCTGCTCCAAATAATTGATTTTATGGAGAAACGTGATTATAGTGTCAGAAAGAAAAATTCGGTTTCAGAATTACCATCATCGGAAAATGAAAAAGTAAGTGAAGATGAAGCAGTAGAATTTGCGAAGAAAATATTAGCGGATGTTTATAATCTTGATATTACTTATGCTGATGAAGAAATTGAATTTGAAACTACTCAGAATTCAAAGGGAGAAAAATTGTCAAGTTATTTTGTTTACTTAAAAAATAGAAAATGGGAATTTGATGCCACTGTTGAGATAGATTCTGAAACTGGTGTGCTCAATGGAATTGATATAGACAATAAGTCTAAGGAAGAATGTATTTCTGGTATAAAAGTTGAAAAAAAACGATATCAAGAATATGGTTCTGAAATAAGGCAACTTTATGAACATCTTCAATATGGGAAAAACATTAAGAAAATGTGGGTTACTTATAATTATTTGGAAGATGGAACTTTGAATCGCGGTAATGTGAAATATGTTATTGAAACTGAAGATGGTAGAGGTTATGTATTCATATACAGTATCAATGCTGATATAGTATATGATATATACCAGATTCCTGATATTGAGTTTTTTGAGAAACAAGAAAAGCGAAACACTAAGGTAAATAGGAAAAATGGGATCTTGAGAGAAAAAATAATTTTAATGTAATTTAAAAGTGAACTTTGGGCATATTCCATTGAATGATTGAATATGCCTATAAGTGTTTACAAAATAGAAATAATTTTTGTTCATAAGCAAAATGTATTTGTGAAACTAAACAGAATACAGGAATAAATAGGAGGATAATTTTTATGATTACTAAAGCAAGAAAATGGATTATGGTAGCTTCACTTATGCTTACTATGTGTTTTGCTATTAATAATAGCACTAGCGCAAAGGCGGCAGTAGTTACAGAAGTAGCTACGCAAAATCTTAAACTAAATAATGCTATAAATGAAGCGAAAAATGAATATGAAGGGGACGTGATTGGCGTAGGAACCATAGAATTGGGCTCTGTGACATTATCTAGTAATAGTTATCAAGTTGCATCGACTAAAAGTATTGCAGAAAATGGTAATATTTTTGGAAATGGTGTAAGATTGAGAAAACTCCCTAAAAAGACAGCAACGATCCTCGAGTTAATGTATAACAGGGAGCGAGTATGTATAAATTATACTAAAAGCGCAAAAGAGTCTAATGGAAAATGGTATTATGTAAAAAGAGTTAAAACAGGAACATGGGGCTGGGTTAATTATAACTATCTTTGTCATTGGGACTAGTAAAATTAATTGGATTTAGTTTTGATACTACATTTTGCTTTGAAATACATAAATCTTGTATAAGTAATTTGATGCAAGTAATTTAAATAATTGGAAATGGGGCTGTCGCACTAAGATGATATGCTCCTTTCTAGGTAGACAAGTGAAATAATTAAACTTGTTACTTAGGAGGGAGCATATTTT